>CEPK01018659.1_pt1 | contig 14324 bp, 7 predicted proteins | sample 356231 | NCBI WGS metagenome assembly CEPK01 (sample SAMEA2620259, study PRJEB7988) | marine metagenome | biome: marine biome (ENVO:00000447); feature: deep chlorophyll maximum layer (ENVO:xxxxxxxx); material: "saline water (ENVO:00002010), including plankton (ENVO:xxxxxxxx)" | depth 80 m
CCCTGGCCATCATTTGGGTCTGTGCAAACCGTCTTTATCTGAAGAGGCCTCATCTCTCCAAATATTCGGAACTCATTCAGGATATCTTTGATAATTGTTCCTTTGACTTCGATTGGGGACATGATCGTCTTCCTTGTAGTTCTGTACTGAATGAAAACGTCTACTGATATTGCCCGATCCTGAATTCTTATAGATTCCAAATCTGGATTAATTTGTAGCCTCTTGCAGGCATTTTCTATAGTTCTGGAGATTAGCCTCTCCATTTGTTCACTGGACAGGAGATCATCTGTGTCCCTATGGTACAATCTGTGCATTAGTGGGTATTGGACGCAAAGGAAGAAGACGGACATTCCAAGTGAGACCATGGCCATGTACCAAGGCGGGACTTCTGCGTTTCCTCCTGTGAGCATTGCAGTCTCTCTACCTCCAACCCACTCTGCCCCCATCAATCCCCATCCCCACACCCCCATTCTCTGGATGGTGAAACAGGCTCTTTTGTCATCATCGAATTCCTTCATCTTCCTATGGGTCTCATCGGATCCGAATAGAGATGAAGAAGCGCTGGTATGCAACTCTATTTCTACATCCTTTGTGGTAAATCCTGGGTCTCCCTCTTGGCTCAATGATTCGTTTTTCTTCTCGGAAATCTCATCTTCGGGCAAATCTGACCAGTCATTTGAGCTGTTTTCCGAAAAGAATACGACTACTCTCACAAAGTAGTCACCATCAGCCAGATCCTCCTTAATGAGTTCCAATTCCAGGTCTCCGAGACCACCTGCTCTGAGTTCTATTTCTGGAGCAGTTTCGGTTTGAGATTCATTGGCGGCTGACGCATTCCAGACAAAAACAGAAATTACCGAAGAAGAGGATGCTGGGACGTTGTGGCTTTCGATTCTCAGATCATCTTTCTCGACCCATGTGTCTATCCAAACCTCACCCCTCTTGTCAACGCAATCATTTGGGTCGAGAATTGTTCCAGAGAGTGCATCATCGATAGCGATTGAATCTCCCATAATTAGTCCAGACGAGGCGAGGGAGATCGAGCCGAAGAAGATCAGGCCGGCCATAAGTCCGAAGACCAAAGTGTAGTCGTCGAATGTCTGGGGGACTACGGTGTTGTACAGAAAACTCTGACCTGGATTCTCGCGCCTATCCCTAATCCTGTCCAATTCTATGTCTATCCGGTCATCCGCTTCAGAGTTAGTATTCTCTTCAGTGGATTGATTTTCCTCGTGCTCGAGGGATGTTGAAGGAAGGATGTCTTCGTCCATTGGAAGCAGACGAGTGGGTCGGGCGTATGTGATATTTGTCACGGAAACGACTGTTCAATTCTGCAAACTTGAGTTTCTGATTGTGATTAAATTGTTAGTATGGTCGAGAAAAAGTGCGGAGGCAATTTTAATGTCCTCCTACTACGTAGGAGGAGTATGTCGAGTGGCAACGCGGTGAGGTCCCGCCTGTCTCTGATACTAGTGGCGGTAATGATTCTCCCCACTGTTCTTTCTATCAGCCAACTTGGCACGGATTCCCAAGAGCTGGAAGATAGAGCGGATAAGAAGGAAGTTATCGAGGTTCCAAGCTTCTTACCATTCGATCAAAGTTCAGTGGACTTCGAAGATCCTTCTCACGGCTGGAATTGGGAAGAAGGGAACACAGGGAAGGCGGCGCTATACTACAGAACGGCAAGCTATGTTCCAATCAAAGACTGGGAGCAAGTGACCGGGGAGGGCTTTGTCTCAGGCTGGCATGCACTGGGTCACGAGTATCCGATCCCTTCAGATTGGAAGAGTGAGCTTGAAGAAATGGGGATGGAATGTAGGACATTCTTCGCACCCCAGGGATTCCATTGCGATGTACCTCGACTGAGTCCTGCAGCTCTTCATGATGCAGGGGTTATTGGAGCATTTCGTCTAGCTGATATCGACAAGATTGCTCCGGATACGTTTCCCATACTGCATGGAGAGTCAAATGATAACGCAAAGATGGAGGGCGACAAATACCTAGTCAGGGTCCTTCTCTCTGGCTCTGGCCACATGGCTGATTTACTGAAGACTGGAGTGGAGTTGAGGGACTATAGGCTCGAAAGGTTCGTAGATGTGCTAGTAGATGCAAGGGAAATAGAGACGTTGTCTGAGCAACCATTCATCGAATGGATCGAGCCGATTTATTCTCCAAAGTTTGACAATCAACAAGCTTCCGAAATAATCGGAGCGAATTGGGTTGCCGACTCAACGAACATGATGAGTCATGGCGGGGCAGTTACTGGTGATGGGGTAATCGTTGCAGTTATGGACTCCGGCCTAGATACTGCAGTGGAGTGTAGTAGCCTACCCAACTGCAATACTCTGAATTCTGGAATACACGCAGACTTCGCTGGCAGAATTATGGGTGTCGTATCATACAACAACTGTGGTGTGTGCTCCGATGGAACCGGTGGCCCTAACGACTACAATGGCCATGGAACGCATGTCGCAGGCTCTGTTCTGGGAGACGGTAGCAACTCGCCGACGGGAGAGGACAATAGCGGAATGGCCCCGGGGGCACAGCTTTTCATGCAAGCAGTTGGCTATGGGAACAATGACGGTTCCCTGGCCCCTCCTAGTTACGAAGACGCATATGCCGAGGCCCATGGAGCCGGAGCCAGGGTTCACACCAACTCCTGGGGGGTGGGTCCGGATGCGTGCGGTGCTACGTCCTCCTGCTGGGCGTACTACTCAACGGACACAATGGAACTAGATGCAGCCGCCAATCAATACCAGGATCTGACGGTTTTATTCGCGATGGGGAATGACGGCAGGGACTGCTACTACACCTCGTTCGGTTCTGCAAATTGCCCGGGTGGCCAGGATGGCGAAGTGAATCTGGGGGCCCTGAATAGACAGGCCACAGCGAAGAACATCCTGTCGATAGGGGCATCTGAGAACGTTAGAAACACCCTGGCAATGCACTCACGGAGTTACTTCAGTGTATGTGGAAATTGCGATTGGTATGGCTCCCCCATCAAAACTGATCTTGAAGGAGATAATTCAGAGGGGATGGCGGCTTTCTCCAACAGAGGTCCTACTAGCGATGGGCGAATCAAGCCAGACATCGTAGCACCTGGAACTTGGATCCACTCGACAAAAACTTCCCTCAGGGATACCGGTTCAGACTTGGGGGACCACTACACTGTGAAGCGTGGAACTTCCATGGCGACCCCAATTACTGCAGGTAGCGTAGCTCTAGTAATCGAGCACTTAAACGCTCATGGGTACAATTGCAACCTTGCTTACAACTCAGCTAGCGACAACTGTCCCGAGTCTGCTCTGATTAAGGCCATTCTGAGTGCTTCTGCACATGACATGCTAGGTCAGTACACCTCCGGCGGCGATGGTGAGAATGGTGCCGCAGAAAAGGCCCCGAACAGTCACGAGGGCTGGGGAAGGGTAGACCTCGAGAGAGCCATGGGAAGCGGCTTCTCAGAAGGTATCGAAATCACGACATCGGATAGTCACTCTTTCAAATTGAGCGTCCCCGATACGGGGATCCCCAGTTTGAGAGTGGTTCTCTCTTGGAATGAAGTCGAGAACTCCCCCTCAGCAGGAACTCAACTCAGGAACGACTTGGACATCTTCCTGAAAAGCCCCACTGGAGCTATGCAGACATATGCCAACGATGATGTCAACAACCTAGTCGGAATTTCCATAGATTCCCCTGATGCGGGTGACTGGGAAGTAATTGTCACAGGGGTGAATGTTGTTGATGGGTCCCAGAAGTACTACTTGGCGGCTAGCGATGGGGTCCTAACTGACATGCGCCATCCTGTTTCGGACGGGTATAACGAGCCAGGTTTCCAATCTGGGTCAATCTTCACTGAAACCACGATGACGGCAGGAGACGACCACCTTTGTGCGATTCTGGATGATTCGAGCCTACAGTGCTGGGGTTCCAACGAATTCGGGCAATTGGGAGATGGGACCACAACTGACAGGATGACGATGACGGAGGTTAGCCTTGATACGGCCAGAACCGCAACTTCAATCAGTTCTGGGAGTGATCACACTTGCTCAATACTTGACAATGGGGAGTTGCAATGCTGGGGTAGGAACAACTACGGCCAGCTCGGGGACGGGACCAATTCGCATTCAATTACACCCGTAGAGGCTACCCTGTCGGGGGTACCAGTACAAATTTCCTCGGGAGAATGGCATACGTGCGCCATTATGGACGATGCCAGCCTACAGTGCTGGGGGAGGAACAACCACGGCCAGCTCGGGGACGGGACCACCACAGACAGTAGCACCCCCGTGACAGTCAACATAGGGGAGATGGTACTAGCGGTCTCAGCCGGAGGGAGCCACACATGCGCAATCACCAAGAGTTGGGCTCTGAAATGCTGGGGCTCCAACGATTATGGGCAACTAGGTATAGGCTCCACTACCTCATCAAGCAGCCCATCCACTGTCACAGTAGGGGGTAATGCCGTAGCCATATCCGCAGGTGGATCGCATACATGCACACTGCTACAGGGGAACAATGTGAAATGCTGGGGCGACAATAGCAAGGGGCAGTTGGGAGATGGCGGGACCAACCAACAGAACGATGCTTCCACGGTCGGAGCAACACTATCGGGTGCAATTACAATCGACTCTGGGCGTGATCACACGTGTGCTGTTGATTCTAGCGATTCACTGCATTGCTGGGGAGGAGGTGCCGATGGACAAGTGGGTGATGGAAGCAACTCTGAACAAATCTCGACCCCCGTTGCAATCGAACTGGGGAATAACCTAGGCGCATTATCGATATCATCTGGAGGATCCTACACATGTGTAGTCGGCAGCAATGACTTGGCTAGGTGCTGGGGAGGCGGGAGCAACTCGGGGGCACTCTCACTTGGCAACTCACCATCTGAATTCGAGATCTCTAGGTGGAGTTACATCGGATCTTCTGAGAGGGACTGGAACGATAACGGCGATCTCAACATCTTCGAAGTAGGAATTGGCTCTGATGGCGATGGCGATGGTTTCCCATCTAACGATGACAGTGATGACAGCAACCCCACAGTTGCAGCTGATTGCTCCGCCGGCTCATACGGGAGATTCACCTGCAGGCAGGCCACTCCAGGTTACTTCGTTAGCGGGACCGGTAACACCGTAATGACTCCGGCGAACCCCGGACACTATGTTGACTCAAACGGTGCGACGTCAGAATCCGAATGTGACATTGGGGAGTTCCAGAGGCTCTCTGGACAGACCTCTTGCGATGATGCAGAGCCAGGATACTACGTTCCAGCTCCAGGGGCAGCTGAGGGGACCCCCTGTCCTGCAGGGCAGTACAACGACCTGTACGGCCAGAGTTCTATAGATGCATGCAAATGGGCGGAATCCGGACACAGCGTACCAGTCCTGCTCCAAATTACCTCTGGAGCAGCTCACTCCTGCGCTATTCTAGATGACGGCTCAGTAAGCTGCTGGGGGGAGAACAGCAACGGGCAGTTGGGGGATAGTTCCAGATCGCCAAGCCTAGAGCCTGAGAAGTCATCTATGCCACTAGGGAGGAAAGCCGTGGAGATTTCCGCGGGCTCATACCACACGTGCACAGTATTGGATGACGGTTCGGTCCGTTGCTGGGGTTCCAACGAATTCGGGCAATTGGGAGATGGGACTGAAATTGAGAGGACTTCTCCAGTACCAGTAGATCTGGGTCAAGGAATGAGCGCGATAGGGATCTCATCGGGGGAATCCCATACCTGTGCTGTCCTGAATGACCGCAGCATCAAGTGCTGGGGGCAGAATAGCAACGGACAGCTGGGGGACGGCACTACCGAAGATAGGTCAAGTCCGGTTCTCGTGGACATGGGGGGCGAAGATTCACTATCAGTATCTGCGGGCTCATATCACACCTGTGCTATCACGTCAAACAGAACCGTGATGTGCTGGGGTGACAACTGGAACGGGCAAATTGGCGACGGCACCAACACCGATAGGAGAACTCCAGTAGAAATCTCGATTCCAAGCAACAGTAGCGCGGTTTCACTAGACGCGGGGGCGATGCATACCTGCATGGGTGTGAATGATGGGGGCATGTTCTGCTGGGGATACAACGCATACGGGCAATTGGGGAACGGCGGCAATGGGAACTCAAACTCGCCAGTTTCAGTCCCACTGGATGCCAACCAATTACTTTCAACGGTCCAGGTTGGGCTATTCCACAGCTGTGCGCTCTTCGACTCCGGAGAGGTAGCCTGCTGGGGGGATAACAACAACGGGCAGCTGGGAGATGGTTCACTAGTTGGAAGCACGACCCCCACGATTGTCAACCTAGGTGAGAACGCAACATCTGTATCCGTAGGTCAGAGGCATTCATGCGTAACACTAGTGGATGCGTCCCTCCATTGCTGGGGGGCTAACGAAGTCGGGCAATTGGGAGATGGGACCTCGACCAGCAGGAACAGCCCTACAGCGATAGATCTGGGTCATGGCTCGAAGGAGCAACTGCCATGCTCACCCGGGACATACCAACCAGATCCATCCCAGACTACGTGCATCCTTGCTGACAGGGGATTCATGGTCCCACAATCCGGCCAAACAACCCAGATTGGGTGTGTTGCTGGATACTACTCCAGCCTGAAGGGGCAATCGGCATGCACTCCTGCATCCAGAGGATACTACGTTTCGGAGGCAGCGTCTACTTCCCAGACCCCTTGCCCCAGCGGACAATCGACTTTGGAGGAGGCATCCACGTTCTTCGACTTGTGCTTCTCTGACTTCGATGGCGATGGAATACCAGACCAGTTCGACACCGACGCAGACAACGATGGCGTACTGAACGGGGATGACTACGACTGGCTAGACCCAGACGTATCGGCTGACTCCGATGGCGACAGGATTCCAGACAGCATCGACGTGGATGACGACAATGACGGGGTCAACGACACAGATGACCCATTCCCAATGGATCAAAGTGAGTGGGAAGACAAAGACGGCGATGGAATTGGAGACAACGAAGACCAGGATGACGATGGAGATGGCAGGAGAGACATCTTCGACGTGTTCCCGAATGACGGGAACGAGTGGTCAGATGCAGATGGCGATGGAATTGGAGACAATTCTGACGCAGATGACGATAATGATGGAAGATGTGACGACACCACATATTGGAGACCGGACCTTATCCCCCCATCCAATGCTGGCCCGAGCCAAGACGGGGACAACATCCCAGACTGCTATGCCTCTGCAAAGGGGGACGCATTCCCATTCGATGCCAATGAGACCGATGACACTGACGGCGACAGCATCGGGAACAATGTAGACACTGACTGTGATGGAGACGGGTGGCTAAATCCGGTTCCTTGCACCATGAACAGCGATGGGGCGAACGGTACCGATGCATTCCCCTTGGATGACTGGAGATGGTCCGACTCCGATGGTGACGGACATGCGGACCAGGGTCCCAACTCAGATGCCTTCCCCGACGACCCCACGGAGTGGATGGACAGCGATAGAGATGGAGTGGGCAATAACGCCGATGAGTGCCAATTCGTACCGGGCATCAGTTCCAGTACTGAAGACTTCATCAATCTCCTAGCCTTACCCGGAAATGAACTGGGGTGCCCTATTCAAGCCCTGATTGGAGACGAGATAGTCATCGAAGAGCTTGACTCCGATGATGAGATTCCTGGCGCGGAAGTCGCAGACTTCGATGGTGACGGCGATCCGGACATTTCAGACGACGACGACGATAACGATGGGATTCCAGATACCGAAGACGGCGTCCTTGGGGACGAGAAATGGGCAACTGACCCATTCAGGCCCTTCAGCTACGAAAATTGGAGCATCATTCTCGTCTCTATTTCATTCATTGGTACGATGGGATACAGGTTGATTGGGATGAAGAAACGTGGGATTTCCACTATTCGCTCTAAGAGGATCCGAATCAAATGATGGTGCAGGGGGCAGGATTCGAACCTGCGAAGCACTACGCACAGCGACCTGAACGCTGCCCCTTTGACCACTCGGGTACCCCTGCCATTGCAGGGCGTTCGAGCATGCTGACTTCAATTGAGCGCACCATCAGTTTTGTTGGTGCAGGGGGCAGGATTTGAACCTGCGAAGCACTACGCACTGGGACCTAAACCCAGCCCCTTTGACCACTCGGGTACCCCTGCTATGTCCCGTGCGAATAATTACCCACCAAGAAGTCAACGCATCCGTGTCAAAGGCCCCCATAGGGTCATAACCGGGTCTATGCGCCCCGGAGATGGCAAAAATGGCACGAATAGGGATTCTCGGGCTCGGGAACTGGGGTACCGCTCTCGCACTAGTTTGGTGCAAAGACGGGCACAACGTACTGGGATGGACAGTCGAACAGGAGGTTTACGAGTCCATGATGACCGTTCACGAGAACAAGAAGTACCTCCCGGGGCACCAAATCCCCGAGTTGGACTGCACGATGGAAATATCCGATGTAACCGAAAGCTGCGAGATTCTTGTTCTAGCCCTACCGAGCTCCGTAATCCTGGAAGTTGTTGATATGCTGATTCCAAGCCTAAGACCGTCTCACTTGCTGGTGGATCTGGCAAAGGGACTAGCCCCCTCATCTGAGGGTGGCTCGGGAATGATATCGGATTCTATAGAGAGGAGGTTGTCTGATGCAGGTATGTCCAACCAAGTAGTGGTTATGACTGGGCCGACGATAGCGCCGGAAGTGGCACGTGGTGTAATCACGAACGCAGTGGTGGCCTGTCATGACATTGGGGTGGCGGAAAGGGTGGCAGAGCGACTATCCACTGACTCTCTGATCCTGACTCCGGGGGAGGACCCAGTGGGGGCCGAACTATGGGGGGCGTACAAGAACTGCGTAGCACTAGCATGTGGACTCGTTGATGGACTCAAGGACACTATTGGCGGTGACAACCTCAAAGCGGCTCTCGTCCTCTCTGGATACAGCGAAGGGATTGAGCTGCTGGAGAAAATGGGGGCTGACCCAAAGACTGCATTCGGTCCTGCTGGAATAGGGGACCTGTACGTTACGGCGACGAGCCCTCGAAGCAGGAACAGGACTCTGGGCGAGAAGCTTGGTTCAGGAAAGAGCCTGGATGAATCCCTGGAAGAGATGCACATGGTTGCAGAGGGCGTCAGGGCCACCAGGATGTTCCTGAAGAGGTCAGAGAGGATAGGTCACGATACTCCCTTCCTGAGTACTCTAGGAGGGTTATTGGATGGGAAAATCGAGGTCGAGGACGCAGTCAGGAGAATGGTTGGGGCATACGAAGTGAAGTAGCCTACGGGACAACAAGAGTGGTTTCTTGACCTCTCTGAATCAATGGAAAGCTAGCCTCCGAAAGAGAGGTGAGCACGTGAACGGTACAAGCGCTCCCACAGGCTGGAGCGAGATAGTCTTCCCCAGTGTCGGAAAGAATGAGTCTGATTCCCTGTCCGGGTCCCACTATTGCATCAATAGCTTGGAACTCCATCATCATGGTGATTTCTTGGCCTGGTATCACAGTCTGTGGCTCGTACCCGCCCTCATGATACCGGACATCCATAGTAGCATGACCTATCCTTACCCCTGTCTCCATGTTTTGCATCTCCACGAAGATCTGCCCTCCGTCGAATGATGGTACTGCTGAAAGATGCAGAGTTACCAAACCAGAGATGTGCATCGAAAAATCCGGGTTGATTTCCGGGCATTCAACAGTAATCGTCTGACCCCCTCCAACTACCGGGGCGCCTCCTCCGATTACTGGAAGGCCTCCTGTAAATGCGCCTTCGTTGCCACAGTCTCCGAGATCGACTAAGTAATCCTCTGAGTCGCTAGGAGGCCAACTGTCCTCTATCCTCCATTCTCCATCGCTTCGCTGAATCTGTGCAAAATACTCTGGTTGCGGCCCTCTTTCCTGCAAGTAATATTCGAACCACTCGAAAAGATCCTGGGCCCAGTCCCACCTAGTCATGTTTGACAGGGCCTCTAATCCGTAGCCGCTTTCACTATCGTCGTGCTTCTGCCACTGGTCTGGGTAGTCATGTCCCCACTGGCCCAGAATGCCCCGAACCTCGTAACCAGATTCAACATAGTCGGAATACCAGTTGGTATCTGGCGGTCCTCCGAAGACCTGGTGAGGATCGACGTTCCAATCTTGCATTCCTTGTACCCAGTAGATGCTGCCGTTCCAGTTCCCGAATGCCTTGTCGATATGGCTCCTCTCATCGTAGTAGTTCTCCATGTAGGGATCCATCTCCCCACCGATATATGTCACCGGTCCGGCGAAGAGTCCCTCTGCAATGTCTGGGCACACGTTGTCAAAGTCGTCCGAGTCATAGTCTACTGTGCTTGAGAAGTAATTCATGTGCATCACTTGGGACCTGGCTTCAGCGCTTCCATTCTTGTACAGAAGGGGATGTAGGGCAGTAGTCCCCGAAATTGGGACGATGGTCTTCAGGTACTCGCTTCCCATTGCAGCTGCCTCCCATTGTGTAGCCCCTTCGTACGACTTCCCATAGAGGCCGACGTTGCCATTGCTCCAATCTTGTTCTCCGAGCCACTCCACTGCCGAGTGAATGCCGAGACCCTCCCCTGCCCCTCTGTAATCGAAGCACCCGCTACTCTGTTCGGTTCCGAAAACGGCAACCTGTGCGAATGCGTAACCGTGAGGAACAAAATTCTCGAATATGAACTCCCCACGTCCTGCTCCCACGATACTTGTTGGAGTGGACTCGTCTCCTGGAGAACCATAGGAGAAATATGGGGAAATCACGGCTATTACCGGGACCTTGTCTCCATCTTCTGTGTTGCTCGGCAGCCAGTAAGAGAGATGCACCTCTGCAGAGCTGGGGCCAGTCTCCCAGACAGATGAGGTGTCGACCTCAATCATCGCCTCTTGGACGTCCAGTGCGTAGTATGGTCCGGTTTCCAGAACCCTGCTGAATGATCCGCTGGTATCCCACTCAAGATCGCCCCTTTCCCAGATGCTTGGATAGGAGTTTTCTGTATTGTCATTGGAACCGATGCATCCTGAAAGAGCGCAACTCAGGAGAAGTGCCACAACCGCGACTGAGGGGGACCTCATGCTTCTACCAGAACATAGGGGGACAAATATGTGGCGATTCTAAACAATTTCATTCATTAATGCTAGTGTGGCCCCAATCCATTCCTCTGCATAATCATCGTAGTCGGTATCGCAGTCGAGTCTTTCGTTTGTTCTTTTTCCGCCCTTCTCTTCCAGGATAGCGTCCCATTCCTTGCCTGACTCGCAGAAGAATTCGAAAGCCGTGTCCCCCAGAGCGAGCACTGCGAAGTTTACTCCCTCCATGCTGCCATCTTCTGATTCAGAGACTGCATCATACAGATCTTGGGCGTTCACGGGTTGCTCCCCCTCCCCCCAAGTACTGCAAATCACGATCAGCCTCTTTGCTCCAGAGATGTCCCCGGGAGTAATGTCTTCCATGTCCATGACTGTTGGATTAAGATCGAAGCCCGCTGCCGAATGAGCCGCGTCATCGGCTAACTCTTCGGCATTTCCTGTCTCGGTCCCGAAGATCAGGAGCAAGTCTCTGTCGCCCATCGTCGCCACTATGTTCTCCTATTTTCCCTCGTTTACAAACTTTGAAGGTTGTTGACAGGGGGCCGGTTACGAAACCGAAAATGATGCTGGGGTGATGCTGCCCCCTGCCAACGTATCCATTCTATTGGAGTGTTCCGATATCCTCTGCGGTGATCCCGTAATGATCCCATGCAGGCTGTAGCCAGGCTCTGATGTCGGCCTCGTAGTCTGCGGAGGCATCCCCATCGTTGGTTAGGTCAAACATTGCCACGATCATTTCGGAGTTAGAGGTGTTGTACTCGGCGACGTAGGCCTCGATGACCCTGTAGAAGGCGTGGCCCTCTGCCTGGTGCTTGTCGTAATCGTCTGTGTCTCCGTCAGCTAGGTCGTCTGTCATCTTCGATGCGTATCTCACAGAGGCCTGCGAGTAGACGATGATGATATTCTTGAGTACCTCGTCTCGTGCATCGACTAGCCCCTGCATGTCCTCGTTCTGCATTGCAACGAGTCCAGCATTCATCGCGGCTAGTGTGGCGACATTGGTAGCTGCTGTGCCATCGGCGTTTGCGGTTCCGAAGTTTCCAGCCCTCTTGTCGGCAGTAGCGTATGGTCCGCAACCGTCGTAGTCGTGCCCATCATCATCGGGACCATGGTAGAATGCCCATCCCTCGTCCCATGCATGCTGTGCATCGTTGGGACCCCAGTTTCCAGCCTCTGCCTTGATTATAGCGGCATTTAGCTCGTGGATAGCGTATGCGGTCATTACGCCGTTCTGTATTCCCTTCTCAACAGCTTGGTCTCTGACAGTGTCAGACTCTCCTGCGAATGCACCGGTTCCGCTAATGGCTGCATCCACGAAATCGTGCCATGATCCGTCTGCACCGTAGAATGTATCGTAGGCGTGATTCTTCCCTGACGCATCGGCGAAGCCCTGCAGTGTCCTGTAGGATCCATCGGACTTCTCAGCGTGTTTTCCATTCTCATAGATGTCCTCAACGCCGTCCCAATCATATGCTCCAGAAAGGTCCTTGATATCACAGACGTCACCCATAAGCATGCGGTGGTTGTCGACATTAGAGGCGTATTCGTAGCCTCCGTCCTCTGCATCCAGATCCACGTCTTCTCCTCCAGTACACCCGGCAAGTGCTGAGGCAATCATCAGTATCGTCATCATTAAACTCAATAGTCTTCTGTCCATTTTTAGGCGACCCTAAATATTCGCAAGGAGTATCTCTTATAATTTTTAGGCAACCCTAAATCTCAATATTTGTAGGATGTGGATAATCAGAAAATTGAGAATAAAAAGAGAAGACATAGAACCAAAATGGACGAAGATTACCATTATTACTTGACGGTTAGCCAAAGTGACATGGGAAAAAGAGGCGTGCTTCTAATGAACATAGGTACGCCGGATGAAGCGACCGTCCCATCTGTAAGGAAATATCTCAGAGAGTTCCTGTTGGACCCAGATGTCATAGACATTCCAACTGTGCTTAGACATATCTTAGTAAGAGGAATAATTCTGAGAGTTAGGCCCAGGAAAATTGCTCCCAGATACGCGAGTATCTGGATGGATGGAGACTCTCCCCTTCGAGTTTATACAAACAGAATGGCGGAAAAACTCAGTGTCGAAATTGGCGATATTGAGTGTGAAGTTGGGATGAGGTACGGAAATCCAAGCATAGCTGATGCTTTGGAGAGGCTGAGATCTAACGGGGTTGATGATCTCCTTCTCGCACCCCTATTCCCACATCATGCACAGGCTACAACAGAGTCCTCGATGAAAGAGGCTTTCAAACAACTAACCAAGATGGGGTGGTCTCCGAATCTTTTCGAACTAGGTCATTTCGAGGATGACCCGGCATTCATCGACCCTCTGGTGGAATCAATCAGGCCTCATTGGAATGATAGGTCTCATCTTCTTTTTTCGTTCCATGGGCTTCCTATTTCGCATGTAAGGAGAGCTGACAAATCTGGGTCACATTGTCAGAAAGTAGACTCATGCTGCATGCAAACCTGTGAGGCTAATTCGATGTGCTATGCCCATCACTGCAGCATGACTGCAAAGGCAGTAGTGGAGAAGTTGGGAGTTTCTGAGGAACACTGGTCGATCAGTTTTCAGAGCAGGCTTGGCCCGGCAAAATGGCTGAGCCCTTCAACGCTTACAGTAGTGGAGGAGTTGGCGAAGAAGGATGTCGAGGTGGTAGTTGTTTCTCCTGCCTTCCTTGCAGACGGGCTGGAGACACTGGAAGAGTTGGACATTGAGGTTCGTGAGCATTATTTGGAGAATGGAGGAGAGAAATTTACCCTGGTTAAATGCCTAAATGACAATCCGGACTGGATCAGAGGTCTTTCAGAACTCGTTCAGAGGAGATTCTCTAATTCTCAACATTCGGAATTCGCAGAATGAATATGGTACCAATAATTGCAAGGAAGACTGTGGCGACCTTCGAGATTAGGACGTCGTCAGGAATAGCAATCAGAACTGCGAACAAAACGAAAACCCACATTGTTGCAAGTATCGTTGGCTTGCTTCGCTTTGGAATCCCATTCCCCTCTCGGTAGTTCTTAACGTGACTTCCGAATAGTCTGTTATTGATAATCCAGTCATAAAATCTCTGACTAGACTTAGCAAAGCAAGCTGCTGCGAGAATCATGAATGGAGTGGTTGGAAGGCCTGGGACTGGTATTCCAATTAGTCCTAGAACCATGGAAATAAATCCTAGGGTGAACCAAAATATGCGACTCATACTTGAACGATCGGTGTCGGCCATGTGGACATTGCCATCTTCCATGATTTTTC
>CEPK01028797.1_pt1 | contig 14293 bp, 16 predicted proteins | sample 356231 | NCBI WGS metagenome assembly CEPK01 (sample SAMEA2620259, study PRJEB7988) | marine metagenome | biome: marine biome (ENVO:00000447); feature: deep chlorophyll maximum layer (ENVO:xxxxxxxx); material: "saline water (ENVO:00002010), including plankton (ENVO:xxxxxxxx)" | depth 80 m
CCCGACCCGGAGTGAATCCGGATCGGGGCCGAATGTCGGTTACGCACATTGGCGAATTGGACTGACCGTCCGCCGCCTCAAATTTTGGGATACACGTGGCAACTACGCATGATGGCAAACCGACGTCTCGAGTGCTATGGGTTGACCGTTTCCTTGCGCTCATCCGGATCACCTTCGTCGTACTGATCTCAGTAGGACTTATCGCCTTTGTAGCCCAACAGATAGACCCACAAAACCCGTTAGCCAGATGGCTGAACCCGGACGCGACCGGTCTCACAGCGCCTCAGTTCAAGGGGTTACTAGTTACCGGCCTAGCGCAAGGCGCGATGTACGGTCTGATTGCGTTGGGTTACTCCATGGTCTACGGCGTTCTCGGCTTTATCAACTTCGCCCACGGCGAAGTCTTCATGATTGGAGCGATGTCGGGAATGATCACCTCCAACAAACTCGCCGAGGCAGGCTTATGGGAAGACGCGTTTCTCTTCTCCCTGTTGTTCGTAGTTGTGACCTCCATTCTGATTTCGACTGCAACAGCGGTAATTATGGAGCGAATCGCCTATCGCCCACTACGCGGCTCTCCAAGGCTCATTCCCCTCATTACGTCGATAGGCGTCTCATTTTTCCTTCAAAACATGTCGGTAGTCCTGTTGGGCCCAGGTGCCAAGTCGTACCCCTCACTCCCGAGCTGGCTGTCGCAAAAACGTTCTTTAATTGGCTTCGAAATCGAGGGAACGAAGTTGGTCGTGCTCCTGACAGCTGCCATTTCCATGGCGGGGCTTTGGTTCCTAGTTGAACGAACCAAAACGGGCAAGGCCATGCGAGCGGTTGCGGAAGACAAAGAAATCGCCGCATTAATGGGGATCGACGTTAACCGAACCATTGTCACTACATTCGCTGTAGGTGGAGCCATGGCTGGGGTAGCTGGAATCCTTTGGGGGATTCTCTTCCGTAGCGTCATTCACACCACTGGATTCTTGCCAGGCATAAAGGCCTTTAGTGCCGCAGTCGTCGGAGGGATTGGCAACCTAGGTGGTGCGATGGCTGGTGGACTATCGCTCGGTGCAGCAGAAGCGACGGCTCCGTTAGTGCTTCTCGAACCCTTAGGAGTTGACGGAGTCTCCCAACTACGCGACGCCGTCGCCTTTGCCGTGCTTATCTTTGTCCTGCTTGTCAAACCCAGCGGGCTATTCGGTGAGCGGCTCTCAGAGGAAGACCGAGCATGACCGCCACCTCCAACAATATCTCGGCCTTTGAAGCACCCGGAATTAACTGGCGTAGGCAGATCCGATTCGCATTAGTAGGAGCGCTTTCAGCGGCGTTCATCGCTCTTGCCGGAATGCCAGTTGGGCTTGACGGGCGAAGCATCATTCAACCAGTCCTCAGCATGGGGTACCTCTCGCTGCTATGGATTCCCTTTGTTTTTGCGAGTATCGCCGGGAGTGAAGTGGTCCTCGAAGGTATGGCAGAAAGACAACGCAACGCTCGAGACCTTTGGGCAGGGGCGCTGGTCGGTTTAGGGAGTTCTGGCGGTCTGGTTCTGCTCATGGTTCTTATCCAGAACTTCAATTTGCGAGACCCGCTTGTTAATTGGAGCCCGCAACTACTAAACCTCTTGTCTTTCGACCGTTCAGCAGCATTTGGGATGGTCACGTGGCTAGTTCTAGGAACCACTTTGGGATTCCTCGGGGGATCCATGCACGTGGTGCCACAAAAGTTCCGCTCCGCAACCCTCACCGTCTGTCTCTCGGTTTTGGGAGTCTCAGTCCTAGAAACATTTCTCACCGACTTACTTGAAGGATTCGGTCTCGAGGGCTTAACGGACCTCGTCTACTACAAGCGAGGCGGCTTAGAAGTAATAGGGGCGGTCGTAGTAGCGGCCCTTGCCTTAGCCATACCTCTTATCGCAGGACCCAAAGTCGCACGCGTGAAGGCTCAAGTGATTGAAATGCCGGGCGAAGAACGCAGACGAGTCAATTTGGCGCTCTTAGCCATCAGCGCAGCGCTGCTCCTTGTACTTCCGTTCTTCCTCGGAAAAATCACAAACGAGTTGCTGGCCAATGTCGGACTGTTTGTCCTATTGGCGCTTGGGCTCAACATCGTCGTAGGACTTGCAGGAATCCTTGACCTCGGATACGTAGCTTTCTTTGCCGTCGGAGGCTACACAACTGCTGTTCTTACATCCCCTAACTCCCCGGGATTCTCACCTGAGCTGCCATGGCCGGTGGCTTTAATAGTGGTGGTATTACTCACAGGCCTAGTAGGGCTCTTCATCGGTGCGCCAGTGATTCGGATGCGAGGGGACTACCTGGCAATAGTCACCCTCGGCTTCGGCGAGATCATCCGATTGCTATTCCTAAGTGACTGGCTGTCAGGATGGTTCGGCGGTGCTCAAGGCATTACCAATATCCCTGGAGTAAACGTCGGAATCGCCACTGTCAAAGGCACCGACCCTAGATCCGTCTTCTTGTTGGTCTTGGTCTTCTGTGGGATAGCTATCTACGTTTCTTGGCGCCTAGAAAACTCACGACTTGGTCGAGCCTGGATGGCTATTCGAGAGGATGAAGACGTGGCCGAAGCGATGGGCGTCAACACCACAAATACGAAGTTAATGGCATTTGTCGTCGGAGCGGTATTGGCAAGTTTCTCAGGAGCTATTTTCTCGGCCAAAGTTGGATCGATTTTTCCCACAAGCTTCTTAATGTTGGTGTCGATCATCATCCTGGTCGTGGTGATAGTCGGCGGGATGGGCAATATCACGGGAGTCATCGTGGGAGCACTCGTACTCATTGGAGTTTTAGGCGGGCCCAAACAACCAGGTCTTTTGCAAGAGTTCAGCCAGTTCAAGTTGTTGATCTATGGGGCGCTACTCGTCTGGATGATGCTCAAACGCCCCGAGGGGTTAGTTCCGAACGTTCGACGAACACGAGAACTCCACCAAGAAGAGTTCCTGCAGGACGCGTGGCTCAAAGGTGAAATCGACACCGACGACCAAGAGGAACCAACATGAGCATGCTTGAGATAAAGGACTTAAGCGTCACATTTGGCGGACTTCACGCGTTAAAAAATCTCGACTTTCGAGTCGAGGAAGGCGAAATTGTCAGTGTTATTGGTCCTAACGGAGCAGGCAAGACCACCTTTTTCAACATGATCAGCGGAATGGTTACGCCAACCTCTGGCGACATCCTCTTTGAGGGTGAATCTCTACTCGGGTTGGATCCAAGCCAAGTAACGGAGCGCGGAATTGCCAGAACATTTCAAAACGTGCGACTGTTCGCAAATATGACGATCCTTGAAAACGTCATGGTTGCACAGCACTGCCGGACAGACCAAAAGGTTTTCGGCGCTTTGTTTCAAACAAAAGCTTTTAAGTCGGAAGAAGAAGCTATCCGAACCTACGGCGAAGAAGTCTTATCCTTCTTCGGCTCGCGTCTCACCGGATACCGGTTAGATCAACCTGCTTCAGTCCTCTCGTATGCAAATCGAAGGCGACTTGAGATAGCTCGAGCGATGGCGACACGACCCAGGTTGCTGCTATTAGACGAACCGGTGGCAGGGATGAATCCACGGGAATCAGCGGAATTAACCTCGCTGATTGGACGGCTGAGAAGCGAATGGGGCTTCACCGTTGTCATGATTGAGCATGACATGAGCGTTGTTCGCGATGTTTCAGATCGTGTGGTGGTCCTCGATCATGGCGAAACCATCGCTCAAGGCTCCTATCAACATGTTGCCAACGACCCACAAGTGATAGAAGCGTATCTAGGGCGCCCTGTTGGGTCTGAAGAGGTTTAGGGGAGAGTTCGTGACTGAAAAAGTGGTGCCACTCTTAGAGTTCCGCGGTGTTAATACCCATTACGGCGCTGTTCACATCCTGAAAGACGTCAACCTGGCTATCTACCCAGGCGAACTCGTCTGCCTGCTTGGAGGGAACGCCAGCGGCAAGAGCACGACCCTTAAAACGCTGCTGGGGATGGTCACTCCAACCACAGGAGACGTGGTTCTTGACGGTGAGATAGTCACTCAACAGTCCACGAGCTACCGCGTTGAGCGTGGGGTGACAATGGTCCCCGAAAATAGACGGCTCTTTAAACGATTGTCCGTCAAAGAGAACCTAGAACTAGGCGCCTACCTGCGTAACGATCGCGCTGGTATCGCTAACGACATGGAGCGAATTTTTGAGTTGTTCCCTCGAGTTAAAGAACGCATAAACCAAAAATCGGGAACACTATCTGGCGGAGAACAGCAGATGGTAGCTATGGGTCGAGCACTCATGTCTAACCCCCGGGTGCTTCTTATGGATGAGCCTTCAATGGGGCTGGCCCCAGCTTTGGTGCAGGCCAACTTTGAGTTGATTCAGCAGATTCATGAAGAAGGAGTAGCCATATTCATGGTTGAACAAAACGCCAATATGGCGTTGTCGATTGCCGATCGGGGATGGGTCCTTCAGACCGGCAAAGTCGTTTTGGACGACACCGCCGAAGCTCTCCTAGCTAATCCTGAACTGCGCGCTAGTTACCTGGGGGAGTCCGGTCAGGCTTAGACCATGACCTGCCATCAGATAAAGGTCTAATTCTGGATAGGTAACACTGCTTCGGCCACACCTTCTAGTTCGGCGAACCAGTTCTCGGGCTCACCGACCAAAATGGGGACGAACTTCGAAGCGCCGACTTCAATAAAGCGCTCAAGCTGTTCCTTCAAACCTTTGTGACCAATAGGAATAATTTTTTGGGGGTCGATCCCCGGAGCACGTCTATCAAGGATTGTCCTGTAGCTGTCCGGTAATTCGCCGTGACTGTATGGCACGAGCACTCCGAAATGCTCTGGATCCATGAATCTTTCATGTTGGTCTGCCGCTTCGTTGACGACCTTCCATCCGTCGGCGGCCATCTCCGGAGTACAAAAAGATGGAAGCCACCCATCGCCAAATCGACCGCATCTGCGCAGTTCGACGTCGGCTGCCCCTCCTAGCCAGATGTCCATCGGTTTTTGGGTTGGCTTAGGCAAAAGGTCAACTTCTTCGTAGTTGTAGAACTCTCCCTGATGGGTGACAGGTCCGTCCTCCCACATGCGCTTTAACAACGGAAGCGCTTCATTAAACATCTTGGCGCGCTCTTTTCTTTGAACTCCGAACGCCGCTTGTTCGTGTACATCTGCCACGCCTAGACCGAACGCAGGGAGAAGGCGACCGTTGGATAGTCGATCAAGGCTGGCCAATTCCTTAGCGAGGACAGCTAAGTTGCGTCCTGGTAAGACCATGACAGAGAAGCCGAACTTCATCTTTTGCGTTCTGCCTGCCGCGTAAGCGAGGCCCACGATTGGATCCGGGCATTCGCCACCCAGACGTTCGCTGAGCCACAACGAATCAAAGCCCAGTTCTTCCAGGGAATCTACGAAAGGATCGAACGTCGAATGGTCATTAGTGAAACTGCGGGTTCCCAGGCCGAAGCCGACACGAATCTTCATGCCAAGACCCTAGGACAGTCAAGGTCCCTGCGTCATGTGTGTGGGGAGCAATGTTTGCCTAATGTTTGTGTCATATGAGTGAACTTCCAGAAATAGAAAATTTGTACCGCATTGACGGCAAGGTCTGCGTTGTCACAGGAGCATCAAGTGGCTTTGGCGTAAGGTTTGCCAAGGTGCTATCTGCCGCCGGAGCCAAAGTTGTTGCCGCCGCCCGACGCCAGGATCGCCTGCAGGAATTAGTGGGAGAATTGCCAGACGCGATAGCAGTTCAATGTGACGTGAGCGACGATGACCAGTGCAGAGAGCTAATCGCAACGACTCTTTCTCACTACGGCAAGGTTGACGTTCTTGTCAACAATGCCGGAATTTCCGACGCCATCAACCCTGCCGAAGAAGCGAACATCGACGTATTTCGCAATGTCGTCGATGTCAATCTCAACTCGTGTTTCCTTCTATCTGGCTTAGCTGCCCAAGATATGTTGACTCGCGGCGAGGGAAGCATCATCAACGTGGCTTCGGTCCATGGAATGGTTGCTTCCGCACCAAATCTGCAGCCTGCATACGTTGCGAGCAAGGCGGGCCTAGTCAACTTGACGCGCGACCTTGCCGTTCAGTGGGCGAAAAGAGGCATCAGAGTAAATGCGCTGTGCCCTGGCTACTTTGAGACCGAATTGACCCAGGTCATGTTTGACGATGAACGCTCCAGCCAATGGATAGCCCGGAACACAGCTATGGGCAGAGGAGGCACTCCCGACGAACTTGACGGAGCGCTCCTTTTCTTAGCTAGCGAAGCCAGCAGCTACGTCACCGGGATTCCGTTACCTGTAGACGGCGGCTGGTTAGCGCGTTAAGGGTTCTCGCCCCACGTCCCATATACCCGTACTCTCGGGTGTTGCAATGACTGCTCGACGAACGCTTTTTTTCGTAGCCGTTCCCTCATGCCTGACGAACTTACTTTTTTGTAGCTGGGTGCTCCTCGGGGGACAGCCTTTGTCGACTGCAGGGCGTTGGACCCTGGGAGTGACATCGCTTATTGCAGCTGTCCTGTTGTTCTTTAGTTCAATTGCTGTGCTTTGGACTGGAGGACGCCAAGAGGCAGAACTAGCCCGCGCTGCACGTAAAGATCCGCTAACCGGTTTAGCTAACAGGTTCCAAGCAGAGGCGCGTCTAGAAGACGCGTTAGCGCGGTCCAGAGTCAGCGGGCGAGCTGTAGGTGTCGTGTTTTGTGACCTCAATGACTTCAAGGTCGTCAACGATGTGTATGGGCACACCGTTGGCGATCGCTTACTTTCGGCTATCGGAGGCCGATTCGCAGACTCGGTTCGACCCACTGACACTGTCGCCCGGTATGGGGGCGATGAGTTCGTGGTTGTGTGTCCTGAACTGCGAAACGCAGACGACGTTCAGCTAGTCGCCGAACGACTGGAAATCGCAATGGAACGACCGTTCGTCATAGGTGGGCACTCGCTTTCTGCTCGAGCAAGCATCGGTTTCACAGTCGGATACGGAACGCGAAACGTGGCAGAAGAACTTTTATCTCGGGCAGACGCGGAAATGTACCGAATCAAAATGAATCTTTAGGCTAAAGCAGGAGTACCTTCGAATGCGCCTGGATCATTGGGGTCTGGCAAGAGGGGCTTAGAACGCCAAGCCATCGCGTCTTCAACGCCCTCTAGCACCTGTTTCCACTCTGGTGGATTCCACCCTTCGGCACAGCCGACCAAAGAACCATCTTGCCCAATATGAACCAAAGCAGGCAGTCGATCAAGACTTAACGACCCAACAAATTCCCTATGTTCATCGGTGAGCACCAACCAGTCCTCTGCATATTTACCTAAGTACTGGCGTGCTCCGTCACCGCTACCTGTAACAAGAAAAGCGCATCTGATGTCCGCTTCTTCGTAGTGCGCGAAAATTCTGTTGGCGGTGGGAATTATCCACCCGCTTTCGTGAGTGTATGGATCTATCACAACAGCGAGAAGATTGAAGGTCGTCAACCATTGAGACAGCTTCTGTTCAGCTCCATCCATGGTTGCAACCGTTAGTTGCGTTGAAGGGTCAGTAGCCACGAATGCCAAGTTAGCGCGCCCACAGCAGTTGACCCACACAGAGATAAACCCAAATTTAGATTTATTTGGTGTGTGGGCTTGTGGCAGTCTGCTTGGGTGCATCCCATCGAAAGACTTCGTTATGTTGCCCGAGCTGGAGGGTTCGATCAGTTAGATCTAGCGCGCGAGGCCGCTGACGCCTTAGGCGCTCTATGGGGGGAATCAGCAGAGATGGTCAACGCGTGTCGTCGAATGCTGCATCATCATCCGCTAGCCGGTTCGTTATGGGTGATGGCTACCAGAGTTCTCATTTCATCCGATGCTAGAAGCGCGACGTGGGAGTTTCTTGATGAGCTCGCAGCCGACTCAACCTCAGAACATGTGGCCTCAGCGCTTCCCCAAGCAGCGACCGTGGCTGTCATCGGTTGGCCCGATCTGGCCCTGCAGAAAATTCATAAACGAAGCGATGTGTCGGTTCGAGTAATTGATGCCTACGGCGAAGGCGCCGGGCTCGCAAGGTCGCTTCTGGAACAAGGCGTCAGGGTCGAAGAAGTCCCATTTACCGGCCTCGGTCAAGCGTGCTCCACAGCTGACGTCGTCATCATTGATGCTGAAGCGGCTGGCCCACAATCTCTCGTGGCACCAGCCGGTTCATACGCAGCGGCTCTTTGTGGGGTCAACGGCGGTAAGCAAACCTGGGCGGTTATCGGCCATGGGCGAGCCCTCCCAGAGCAATATTTCAAAGTTATTGAAGACCGATTGACGATGGATAACCCGTTAGAAGCCGACGACGAAATCGTTCCAATGTCGGCGATAAGTTGCGTCGTCGGCCCGAACGGATTGACTGATTCCGAGCGCGCGACCCGAGAAGACTGCGTAGTCGCAGCAGAATTGTTGCGTCTCGGAATCTGATATTTCTCCGATGCGTCTACTGAACTTCGGCCAGCAGGCGTCTGGCAATGAGTTTGAGACACAAGGTCTCGTCGGCGCCTTCAAATATTGACAAAACTCGTGCATCCACAAAGAGGCGGCTAACCGTGTATTCCTCTGCGAAACCGAAGCCTCCGTGAATCTGAAGAGCTTCGCGAGTAACCCATTCCGCCGCTTTACACACGTACGCTTTCACCATTGAAGCTTCAAGGCTTCCCTCGCCCTTAGCCATCATCTGAGCAACCGAATAGCTGTATTGGCGCGACCCTTGAATGATCGCTGCCATTCGACCAAGTTTGGTTTGAGTCAGTTGGTACTCTGCGACAGGTTGGCCAAAGACGACACGGTCTTGCGCGTATGCGAGAGCTTCGTCATAAGCAGCCTGCATCACGCCTACTGCTCTTGCGGCGGTTTGTAGACGCCCATTTTCGAATCCCGCCATCTGCATGTAGAAGCCTTTACCCAGGCCTTCCTCGCCACCAATCAAATTTTCTTCGGGAACGAACCAGTTGTCGAAAGCTATTTCGAAGCTATGCATTCCTCTATAACCAAGCGTCGGTATCGCTCTGCCTTCCATGCTTCCACCGCTGTCTTGGGAAAATTCGAAGCTGTGACCTTCGGCTTGAGGCTTAGGAACGATGAATAGGCTGAGCCCCCGATGGGTCTTGGTTCGATCAGGATCGGTTCGAGCTAAGAGCATCAGGACATTCGCTCGCCCAGCAAAAGTGCACCAGGTTTTCACACCGTTAATCACCCATCCGTCGTCCACTTTGCTAGCTGTGACTTTGAGATTCGCGACATCTGACCCGTAATCGGGTTCAGTTACTGCGACAGCAACCATGGTTTCCCCGGTTGCGATCTTAGGAAACCATTCCCTTTTCTGTTCTTCGGTTCCGCCTCGCTCCAGAGCTCGAGTGAGAATTTCTGGACGAGTGATCAGAGAACCTCCCGCTCCTAATGACGCCCTGGACAACTCCTCAGTAGCGATGACCATCCCCATGTAATCGCTCTCGCTACCCGTAGCAAACCCCCCGTATTCTTCGGGAACTGAGAGGCCAAAGCATCCCAATTCGGCTAGTCCTTCAATGATGTCTTCGGGAATATCTGTGTCTTGTCGGTGGATGTGTTCAGCCTGAGGTGCCACCTTGTCTTCAGCGAATCTCCTAAAGGTGTCGGCCACCATGGTGAAGTCTTCATCGAGGTGAGACGGGGCACTAATAGTCGCTAGTTCGGCCACAAACTCGGGGGCTCTGTACTGACTGATGAAACCTCTTGCAGCGTCGATCTCGCCCTCGTTGACACCCCACGCCTCTTCGCGACCAAAGAGCTTCGAATGAAGATCTGCTAGGGCATCTGCTATGAACGCACAGGCGATCTTGCCCTCAGAGTCACCCTTTGCTCCGTAATCCAAAAGCGAACGACTTATTTCAACCGCGGATGCAGCATGAGCCAGATCGTAGAGAAAGCTTTGGTGATCATCTGCATCGGGTAGCCCTGCAGCGAAAGCAGTAGCGCGGTCAATTACTGAAACGCCAATCGCTAGGGCATCGGCGGCAGCTTGGAGATCTGGTGTTGTCATAATTTTTCACCACTTGTTGAAGTCGAGACAATGAAGCAGGCTATGAGCAGAAGCAGTAAATGCACAAGCTTTCTTGACCTGTCATCAAACTCTATGAGCAACCATTACACCCACGCGCTGAGGATTACCTACGATGTCAGCGTCATTAAAGACCCCTACCCCCATCGGAGTGACGTGTGAGTACCCACGACCGTCCATTTGGCCGCCATTTCGAAGACTTCGAAATCGGCGACGTCTACAGACACTGGCCTGGAAAGACAATCACCGAAGCTGACGACCATCTGTTCTGCATGATCACCATGAACCATCATCCGCTTCATACCAACGAGTGGTTTGCGCAAAATGAAACTGTGCACGGCAAAAATGTGGTTGTAGGCAACCTTGTCTACTCACTAGTTCTCGGCATGAGCGTTCCTGATGTAAGCGGGGCAGCAATCGCGAATTTAGAAGTCGAAAGTCTTACGCACCAGCGACCCACCTTTCACGGCGACACCATTTATGCGGCCACCAAAGTGTTAGACAAAACAGAGTCAAGTAGTCGACCGGATAGGGGGATCGTCAAGGTCGAAACGAGGGCGATCAACCAGCGACAAGAAGAGGTGTGCTACTTCCGTCGTAAGGTCATGATCTGGAAACGTGAAGCCGCCCCCGCTCGGAACTTCCCATATGGCGAAGACATCTGGCAAGAGTAGGACGTCGCTCATCGCCGAACGCGAAGTCCTTAATCGCAGATTATTGAACTGGGCCACCGTCTTTGCGCGCGACTTACCGTGGCGTACCACTCGCGACCCGTGGTCCGTGCTGGTGTCAGAGGTGATGCTCCAGCAAACTCAAGTGAGCCGCGTCCAACCCAAATATTTAGAGTTCTTAAATCTTTGGCCAACCCCTCAACATCTAGCCGACTCGGAACTTTCTGATCTTCTCGTCTTTTGGGTTGGACTCGGATACCCGCGAAGGGCACGAAATCTACATAGCGCGGCGCGTCAAATAAGAGATCTCCATTCTGGGACAGTGCCGTCGACTTTGCCAGAGTTAGTGGAACTACCCGGAGTCGGGCCCTACACGGCAAGGGCCGTGATGGTCTTCGCATTCGAAACGAAAGTAGGGGTTGTTGACACCAACGTGGGTCGGCTATTGGCGCGATGGTCTGGCGAGTCGCTGCAACCTGGAACAGCTCAACGACTAGCTGACGCCCTCGTCCCCCCTGATGACCCTTGGCTGTGGAATCAAGCGCTCTTTGATCTTGCGGCCATGATCTGCACTAGAAAAAATCCTCAATGCTTCGAATGCCCCGTTGCATCTTGTTGCTCTTGGCGCGGAACCGGTTTGGACCCAGCCTCCAACAGCGCCGGTGTAACCAAAAAACAAAGCAAGTTTCAGGGAAGCGACCGTCAGGCTCGAGGCAAACTAATGCGGGGCCTCGCCGTAGGCCCAGTCGCATTAGCTGAGGCGTCTATTGTCATGGGTCTCGCGGACGAACCGAACAGATCGGATCGACTGGTTCAGGACTTACACAGCGAAGGCCTAATCACCATCCGAGATGGATTCTTACTGCTTGGTGATTCGCTCAAGTAGCTCGTCTATCGCCTTATCGGCGATAGTCACCATCTCGTCGTCAGTACGGTCCTGAATTGGATGCTCAACCCAGACTGCAGCTGGATCAAAGCCCAGTGCTTTACCTTGCACCTCTGCACCATCAATGAACTGAGTGGTGGCGACGAATACGCCTGGAAGGCCTCGTCGTTCCAAGTCGGCGATGTCATGCACACTGCATGACGTGCAGCTGCCTCAATCGGCAAGTGCTTCGATCACGACGTCGCACTTTGTCGCTATCTCATGACGCAAATCGACTGGTGCTGGCTTCGTGAAGGTCGGTTTACGAAAGCGCTCCACTCGTAAACCACGTTCCACTAGTCGCTCCTCGATCCGATCAAGGAAGCGATCCCCCCGGGGCTTACTAATGTCAAGCAAACCGACCGTGAGTCCCTCAAGGCTTTCCGGTCGATCCACACGGGGAATTTCAGCCGGTGTGGTTTCGTTCGTTGGATCTAAGACCTTGGTCATGGTTCTCCCTCTTCACGGGGTGATCTCGACGCAAACGGGATTTGAACCCATTTCGCCATTCACCCACCCTCCTATGATCGCCGAAAACAACCCGGCCGCGCCACCACAGTGAACTATATGGAGGCCATTTGGTCGGAATTTCGGCAAATCTAAGCCTTCCATTTCCTCAGGAATGCCTTCGGGTATGCCTCCCGCTCCTCGAATTAGTTCGCTTCCGGGCCTGACAGTGAGTTCGACTATGCGTTCAGTTAGCTTCTCCCGTGACCAACCTGCTTCGCTGAAAACCCGAGAATGGTCCGGGGCTACAGCCAAAATTGCGTCGAAACCCAAAACCAGTTTGGGGTGTTGAATTGAGATGAGGTTCGCTGCATACGTTCGAGCAAGGGAATCGGGATCTCGGGACAGCTGGTCTACGAGATTTCGTGGTGCTTCACCAGGAAAAGCGAGAATTGTGTTGGTCCCGGGTGTGAACCCATACATGCTCGACACTGGAGGCCACGGAGAGTCAACCTCGCGTTCAGCAAAACAAAAACCAACTTTGGCAGGGGAGCCAAAAGCTGCGCGATCAACCTCGCCTGGTCGTCCACCTCCGACATTTCGGATTACCAGTTGAACCGCTCGCCCAATAGTGCTGTTGGCTCGGTTGCCCTGACCCATGACGTTGTTTCCCGAGTTCATGCCGATCTGGTCGGCAATTGGCCCGTTGACGACGAACACTGGCCCGTGGGGCATTGTGGTGGCAAGCAAACCGTGCATGTTGAAGGTCTCACTACACACGGCCTGCACCGCTGCGAGAACCACTGGAAGATATTCGGGACGACAGCCAGCCATTACCGCGTTAATCGCAACCTTCTCCACCGTGCACGGCGCTAAGTCAGGAGGGACAGTGGCGATTACTTCGTCGGATGAGCGAGTGGTGCCCTGCAGCATCGCTAGGACGCGTTCTTCACTGGGTGGTACTACCGGTAAGCCATCCGTCCAACCACGGTCGTATATAGCTTCGTGAGTGTCTTCAAGCTCTGCAAAATCGACCGTACGGGCGTTAAAGCTTGAAGCGCCGAAACGAAGTTCAAGAGCTGTAGCGAGAGAGGGGTCAACAGAAAGAGACCCACAGCCAGGTCGCTGATCAGGTAATTCTGTTCCCAGCTCGGAGACTTCTGAGATGGACTCCCACAGGGAACGGGACCAGCCAACGGTGCGTCCTATTTCCCTTCCGTCTTTGACCATCAGGAGAGTGGGAACGGTTTCTATTTCGTTGTGCCATGAAATAGCTAAATCCTCATCAAAGCGTCGATTACTTATCTCCGACGGAAAATCAGGGTTGTCTTGAGTGAACACCGTCAGATTGGTCCGCTCAGCGAGCTGCCGTAGGACCGGAACGACAAGTTCACATGTTGGGCAGTCTTCCTTCACGATGGCGACGAGCCCTTCAGGAAGAGCACTTGACTGACTGAGACTCATAGCTTCGAAGATAATCGCTATGAACTGACTGTTCGAAACCGTTGCCGAGCTTCGGACGCTACGATTCGCGAAAGGCAAAGAAGGAGTCGCTGTGGCTGATATTGATTCTGGGGTGTTTCGAAACGTCTTGGGGCACTTTCCAACAGGTGTAACGGCGGTGACAGCCGTCAACAACGACAAGCCAATTGGAATGGCGATCGGATCATTTACATCGGTCTCACTAGACCCGCCCTTAGTGGCGTTCTTACCGGGGAAAGACTCCGGTTCCTGGAAAGAGATCCGCGAATCTGGGTCATTTTGTGTCAACGTCATGGGACAAGATCAAATGGAAGTCTGTGGCGTTATGGCGAGCCGAGCTGAAGACAAATTCGCTGATGTCGAATGGTCTACGGCGCCGTCCGGTTCGCCAATTATTGCGGGTTCGATCGCGTACATCGATTGTGAAATAGAAGCCATTCATGACGGCGGCGACCATGACATCGTGGTCGGGCGCGTGTTGGAACTCGAAGTAATGGAAAGTAAAGAGCCCCTAGTTTTCTTTCAAGGAAGCTACGGCACGTTCAGCTAACCGAGAATCATGGCCGTATTAGCTCGAGTAATTCTGGGAGTCGTTTTTCTCTTCTCAGGTGCTCTCAAGATTCGTGATTCTTCTTGGCACTCTGCAGCTCGACAATTCGGTGCACCTAAGATCGTGGCAATTACCATCGCACCTATCGAAATAATCCTGGGGGCGATGTTGGTGGTGGGA
>CEPK01039605.1_pt1 | contig 14278 bp, 12 predicted proteins | sample 356231 | NCBI WGS metagenome assembly CEPK01 (sample SAMEA2620259, study PRJEB7988) | marine metagenome | biome: marine biome (ENVO:00000447); feature: deep chlorophyll maximum layer (ENVO:xxxxxxxx); material: "saline water (ENVO:00002010), including plankton (ENVO:xxxxxxxx)" | depth 80 m
AATTTACTTCTATCACTTGAATATGAACCAACTGAAGTACTTGTAGGACCAATTTCGGGAACAATGTCTGCTACAAAGATTTTTTGAATACTTGCATAACTACGAAGTGTTTCACCGTAGATTTGATACCTAGAATCGAAGTTTCCGTAAATACCCTTCAAACGAAGAATATTAATACCGTCAACCCAATAATCGACTCTACCAGAAGCAATTACGTCTCCACCTAGGTTTCTTTGCGTAATTAGCTCTCCATTCAAGAATGCCTTATCTGGCATATTGTTTAGAGTCATTACAATGGGTGGATTGACTTGTGGAGTCAATGTTGGATCATTATTGAAGTCTTTACCCGAAGAAATGATTTCTAGGGTTGCCAACTTACCAATATCGTCTCCGTGAGCAAATAACTTGACATCAGACTCATAAAGACGTAAAGTAGTTGTATCGGGGTAATCAATACCTTCAACTGTAGGAATAATACGACCTACACTTCCATCTGGTCTTAATTCAACATTAAACTTAGCATTTGCTCCATTTCCGATATTTTCAAGCAAAACAACGGGTTTAGAGTAATTTAATCCAGTATCATTAACTGTAACAGATACAATTCTACCATCGATGATATTTGGAGTAAAAGCACCCCTAAAACGCTTATTTAAGAAGACACCAGGGATTAAAGGTGGCATCGTATAGTTTTTACCACCACTAATGACTTTAACCCTCTTAATCGCTCCTACAGCGTATAGAGAGTCGGTATAATATTGAACATTCGTAAATCCTTCATTTTGAGGAGTAGTAGTAAGCCTATAAGCAAACTCCATCTCATATCCATAAAATACAGGATGTTTACCTGCAAATGGGTCTTCTACAAGAGTAAAGAACTGTTCTTCACTATCAACCTTATCAGCTACCTCTCCATAGTAAATTTTAGGAGGAATATCTAGTACAGGTGTACTATTCCAAGTAGATCCATCTATAGGTATACCATATCCTAATTGGAATGTAGTAAACGATCCGTTAGCACCTGGTTTAGTATCTGATTCAAAAGCCTGTAGTAAATCTGTAGTCTTATAGACATTCTCATAGAATTTAAGATTTCTATTGAGTAAAGAGGTATCACTAGTGTCAAATAGGTAACGATATGTTCTTTGAATATCTAATGTAATATTTTTATTCCATTCTGTCTCTCCATCCTTTCTAAACCTAAATTTCAAAGAAGTATCTGGAGCACTTGCTATAGAAACCTGTTTAGCAGGAGTACTACCATCTAAAAATGTAGATGATGTAGTAATTACTGTATCACCTTCATTTTGATAATAAACAGTAAGGTCTTGAGTCTCAGAATTGTAAGAATCTACAAATGCAGTATTTCCACCAAAGGATATACTAGCATCTTTTTCAAATCTATAAACATTAGATACTAACGTTACAGATACACCTTCTATATGATCTTCTGCTTCAGATCCATTGACACCACGTACTACAGTTAATTCGTTACCTGAAACACTATCAATTTCACAGAACTCATCAGTAATCTGAACTATATCACCTGCTGAAAAACCAGCTGCACTAGTAGTTAATATGACAGTATCACCTTTGGCACAACCAGCAGCATCAACAAAGAATGAACACTCCTGACTATTAACGTTACCACCTAGTAAACTAGATTGTATAGTTAAGATATCTCCGTAACCATACCCATCACCTTTATTTGCTATAATAAATGACTCTACGTGGCCACCAGAATTTGTAGTAAGGGTAACTGTTGCACCTTGACCAGTACCAGAAGCATTGGTAAGGGTAAGTCCAGCAAAAGTAGTTGATGGAGTAAATCCACTACCAGAATTAACTAAGGTTAATCTAGCTATCCCAGATCCATTGATATCAGTGACTTTTGTGGGTGCGTTTAATTTAATTGTATTGTATTTCTTAGTTTCTACATAATACTTCTGTGTAGAAATACTAGAGTCAGGTTGAACAGTAACAATAACATCATCACCAACTGCTAAACCGTGTCTCTTAGTAGCAGTTCTGAGAACAGCAATATTATCTTCTACATCAAGTAATGTAAAGTTTTTAGATAGAGCTCTAACATTTACAATAGTTGCTGAATCTTCACCAATAGCACAACCATTACCATTAGCAAAGAATCCAAGTTTATTGTAAGATGTACTAGGGATAGTAACAGTATTACCATCTACAACAGTAGTTAATAAATCTGGGTTAGCATTCTGCAATTCTACAATAACAGTATTTTTATCAAATACGTTACGTAAGACCTTACCAATAGCAGCTTCGTGTGATACACCACCACTATTAACAGCATAAACGATGAAAGATCCAACATCTGCTACAACAGTATCGTCAAAGGTTATATTGTAAATCTCTGTAGTTGATTGAACTGGATCAATTTTATTAAAGGTTCCTGTAACATTTTTAACTACAAATTTATTATCTTCTTCGATCTTACCTATAACCGTTCCTGTAGCACCTGTATTATCCTGTGTGAGGACAGTATTATGGTTTAGGTATACATTATCATTACAAGTAAGATAAAGGTTCTTAGGAGTGTTACAGGACAAAGATGCAACTTCCTGACCTTGAATTTGGTCTACAGCAGCAAATAGTCCATCTCCATTATCATTAATGGAATTATCGATGTATAGAACGTCTTCATTCGTAAAATTGTAAGAAGATTGATGAACCTCAACATTTGTAATTGGCCCATACTCAATACCACTAACTCTGGAAGTTAATAGTTCTCCTGTCTTATCATTTGCACTAACAGTCCTTCTACGGACTCCATCTGGTAAAAATGCTTGTCTAGACTTAGGTTTCCAGTTTTCTTCGATAGGAACGTTATAAAATGCCTCACCAATTGTATATGGGAAGGTAGGTGCTTCCGTATCATCAGTAGTCATAAAATATGCATAGACACCATTGGGAAATTCTGGTGTTGTGCAAAAACGTCCATTATTAGCGTCTAGATCACCTAAACGCTCTTCAAATTCATAATCATTAGTAAAACGACCTAATGAGAAAGTTGTTGTGCTTGGTGCATCGGATATTCTACTTGTTTTGAGTTTCCAACTAGATCCCATCCTTTTTACAGTAGGATTAGCAGCAGTAACGTCCTGATAAGCATTTTCGTATCCAAAACTACCATATATGGGATTTCCATCATAAGCCCACCCTAATATTGGAGAATGACTCTTATTTGATAAAGGGTTACCCTGACCATCAACATTATCTACTCTTTGCACCTTTAAAGAAGAAGGAGCAATGATATGGCCATATGCATAACCATAATTAGGGTCATTAGAGTCTTCTACGATACCAGAAGCATTTCCATTATCAACTGACATCTCCAAGTATCTGTTATACTGCCATCTAGTCAAAACAGCAGTTGCAGATGCCATTCTAGACTTAGGAACCAATGTGACAGTTGTAGAACTTTCTACGTAATCAAAACCACCAGATTGCTTAGTAAATCCAGTAATCTTACCTGTCGTAGCATCTATTTGGCAGGTAAAGAATGCACCACCACCTTTTCCACTAGCATCGTAGATAAAAACGTCTGGTGCCTCTGTATAATCAGAACCAGCATCAATTATTTGTGCTTGAGCATTAACAGAGAGATAAATGTTGGCAATTTCACCTTGTTGGATCAAAACAGTAAATTGACCTCCAGATCCACTAGTAAATGTGACAGCTGGAGCACTGGTATACCCAGATCCAGGATTTGTAACATTAACAGCAGTAATTTCACCTAACCCATTAATTTCAGCAGTTGCAGTTGCATTACCTTCGATATTAACAGTAGGTGGAACACTATAATTCCTTCCTGGGTCAGTAATAGTGATTTTTTCGAGTGCACCGTAATCTAAGCCTCTTTCCGACTTATGATTGAGTATAGGAACACCATTAACGAAAACACCAACCTCTTTTGAGGTTGTAATATTCTTAGAACTAGCCTCTATTGGTTTTCTAGGTAAAATCTTAAGATATTCTTGATCTTGAGGTGTTTTAATGTTATCAAATGGACCAATAGCATAAGATGGGAATCCAGAAGACGCAATATAGTAATTTTCAGCATCTCTATAGATTGCAGAGACATCCGAAAGAAGTTTATCCTTAATATTGTTAGTTCCTACGTTACTTGGGTCTGAACCACTTAATTTTGAGAAATTTTCGTTAATAATCCATTCGTTAGATAACGGTAAGTCATCAGAAAATCCAGATGACCTAAATTCGACCATATTGTTGAAATTAACGTATGGAATACCACCTGATGAGACATCGAAGTAGTTATCTGCTGTTTCATCATATTCTAGACCAGCACTTGCCTCTGGTTCAATACCTTTAGACTTTAATCCAGATACAAGACCGTATATACGGAGATGTACTTCACCAGAAACTCCATTTTCGTTCCAATGACCAACTAAGTTGTTTTTAGTGAAGGCTCTAACTAATTTCTTATGTGTATACTCCTGTTTGTTCTGACTATTAACAGCATCCCTCTCTTTTATGATAAATTGAGTTGCAGTTTTGTTACTATAGGTAATTTCTTCAACTCCTATGATAACTCGACCATCTCTTTCTGGAAAACCAATCGTAGAGAAGACATCTATACGATCTCCAGGTCCAGCATTGCTAGAAAGTTCATTCATTAAGAATGTACGTCTTGCTATAGCAAATTCACCCTCTTTAGAACCAGGTGAGATGGTTAAAGTGTATTGTAAACTACCTTGATAAGGTTCACCGACTATATTGTCGATAATTGCATTAGCAGCAGTTAATTCGGGGTTATATGGATCTGGAGTCTGTACTACAGGGTTACCAACAACCTTTCTAATATCACCAGATATAGCTTCTACAACTAAAAGTTCTTTATTGTTCCATCCAGACTCAGATGCCTTATAAACATTCTCTTTTGGATAGATGATGTCGGGTTTGACACTAAACAGCATCTGGAAGATGAACTCCAGTGACTGTGGTGTACCTTTGACGTTATAAAAGTCCTTTATCCTCTTAACTAAGAGATTCTTATTCGTTTGATCTCTAAGATAAGGATATGGGAAACCACTAGTATACTGTTCTTCGTAATTCTTGATTAAAGCAGCCAATAGAAGGTTGCTTAGGTTATTAACAACGGCATATTGCTTATGTACAGCAGCTGCAGAGTTAACAAATTTAATATCGTTGTATAAATCGCCAAGTTCTGTCTTTGCACTATAACCACGAATACAATTCTTGAATTGAGTCTGGGTTTTAGACGTATATAAGAAGATTTCCTGATCGATCATTATCATCCCATTACTATTTGGGAATCCATCAGTATTATCTACTGTAATATCAATATTATCAGTACCTAAAGTTATTTCTACTTCTAAACTTGCTGTCTTAACAAGAATCTCAGGTGAGAATGTATCTACATCAAGATATTTCTCAAAATTATTAATTACATCTTGCGGACCTTCACTTATGGACAGAGCCTCATAGTATTTCGACAGAAAATTCGTTACGAGGGGATAATCCTCGACAATGAAATCTGGTAACTGACTTTCAATCAGTGCTGCTAAACTTGGACCCGCCATTTATCAGATTAGTGCTTCTTGGGTGATCAGGAATACGCTAGATTGCAAATCTAAACTTAGATATGCCTCACGATAAGCGTAAATATCTTTATTGGAAGGAGTAACACGAAGTTCGATCCTTTCATCATCATAAGTTCCTTTGATTATATTTAACCGATTCAACATTACCTCTCCTTTCTCATAATCTATTGTTCCTTGCTGTGAATTAAGGATAAATCGGTTTTGAGTGGTAGAATCTATTTTATAAAGGTAAACATTACCTACTTGATCATCGGCCAAGTAAACAACATCAGCAGGATAGTCTGCAACAACAAATCCACTACTTTGAACAGCAGGTGTTGTGCATCCACTCTTCACTACATTTTGATAACAGACCTCATATTGAGTAATTGTATTCAATACTGGTGTAAAATCCTTTCTTAATTTAATACTAGTCTCATTAGAAGTGATTGCGTCATCTGTAGCATCAATAATACCAACAATACGACTGTATTTAAACCTACCATTGAATTTTTCTAAATCTGATGTGGATCTATACTTGGTAAGTGAAGATACAACCTCTGCTTTCAACTCTGACTCATTTAAAGTCGTCTTAGACTTATTGTAGTATACGTTTGATTGCAATTCAACGTATGTAATCGAAGGATCGACAATTTCAGGTGTAACTGAAACTACAGCATACTTTTTAAGATCAGTAGAAATTAAATTTTTAGTATACTGTGATAATTTAGCAGAATAAGACGGTTTTATTACGATTTTGACTTTACCGTATTCTGGTGGGCTAGCGTCTTCTCCACCATAACAAACGATGTCAGCAATTGCAGGGAAAATACGACGGATAATGGATTCGTAGTCGTCTGCTGTAACTGCTCTATTTTGTGCGTTAAAAAACTTCGGAGCATTTCTTTTGACAGAATCAATCGACTCAAGAGTTTCTCCTCCAGATGCTGCTGTAGTGGTTACTAATGAAACTGTTGGTGCATAATCACTAGCACCAGTGCTATCTTCCAATACAGCACCGTATGAGAAGACCTTAGCGTTATTTGCAGCATCACCATTAGTTGTAATGTATGATACTTCGATATAATTGTTTGTATCTAATTTTGCACCCAAGATACCATCACCAAAAATGATCTCATAACGTTCATCTTCACCTTCTTGTAAGAAGAATACTTGAGATGTACCGTCATATCCAATAATATTATCTGCTAGGCGATACTCAGCCACACTAGTACTACTAAATGTTGGTCTAACAGTAACTTTGAGAGAACTTGTATCGATTCCTGGATTCTGAAGGATAAACCTTTGGGGAACCCCTGCATTGAATGTAAAAGTTTCGAGAACATAATTTCCTTCCTTTATTTCTACACCACTAAAGTTAGCAATACTCTGAGTATTCAATCCAACAACATAATCTTTAGCAGTAATGAAAGAATATGTGGTACCATTGATTCTGGTGAGAAATTGTGATCCTCTAGGAAGTTTAACAATCTCTGGAACATTTTGCTGAGTACTAAAATCAGCAGCAATATCAATAACTGCTGTTGGAGACACAGCTGACTTGGGAAGATACCCTATTTGCTTAGCCAGAGACACCACATTGTCCCTGAGGGTCGCTGATTCGAGGAACGCCTCATTTACTACCATATTGGCGTTAAACGCCGTGTAGTACGTATTATACGCTAATACATCTAATATGGTAGAAAGAGTCGAACCTTCAAAATCGTAATCAGTGAAATCACTATTACTACGCAGGTATTCCTTCAGAGAGGATTTAATCTCTGTAAAGTCTAAATTAGCAACTTGAACGTAAGACATTTATCGGGTTCTTTCTAGAAAGAATTCTACATCACGAACTTGGACATCAGTAGGTATACCAATAATCTCAAACGAAATAGAACATTCAAAACCATTACCATCGTAATCAGGATTTACATCACAACGGAGTAAATTAATTCTCGGTTCATATTTGTTTATTACATATTCAATCTCTTCTTTTAAAAGAGATGCAGTCGCAGCATCAAGAGGTTCAAATAATAAATCTGCAACATTACTACCTAGATCAGGCTTGAAGAATCTTTCTCCCTTCCTGGTCATCACAATATTATATAACGCTCTTTTAACCGCATCTTCATCGGTGGTTATAAGAACGTCTTCTGTAACTGGGTTCATACCCATCGAAATGGATAGATCCTTGAAGTCTACCTTCGTAGGCATCTACAAAATTACTAGTTCGTCACTTTATTTAGCGACTTCGTAAAAGGTATACTTCAAAAACAACTCTTCTCCCTTCTTAATGGGTCTTATAGTACGCATATGATATATCTTACCCCATTCCTCTTCTTCAAATACTTTAATGCAATTAGGAGTTTCGCTATGGTTAACAAACCCACCTAAAGGGGTTCTCATAATATCTTCATCAACCACAACGTGTGATATACCCAGATAAACATCATCAGGTATATCCTCCTTAGCAAATAAGCCCTGTCCAGCGACAGGGCTATCTTTTACGTGTAAACACCTAGGTAATGCCTGATACATTAGTATTTTCTAGGATGAGTAGTAATTTCACCGCCTACAAGTTTTACATTGTAAACTACCTTGGATGTCTTACGGGCAAAATGATAATCTAATCTCTTTTTACCCCAGTACAGACCTACTAACCAGATAGTGAGGATAAATCCTTCAGCATAACCGATTTCAGTCCACATCTTATAAATCCATTGCATTAACGAGATTCCCCAATTTTACAAAGTTTAGCATCAACAGATTCAGGAGTAGCCTGAACTCTATACACCACATTATCTCTTTTGGAGAGTATTGTCAAGAGTTCTGCTACCTTGTTCCACATATTGCTGTAGTTCATCTCTTCCCTTGACCTCTGTACGGTTTACGTGCCTTATTACGTGAAGTAGCAGAATACTTAGTGTGAGCACCAGAGCCTTGACTGGTCTTTTTAGGGGTCGGTTCAATTTTGTCTTGAGTGTTTTTAGAGTAAAGTGCCATTAGTTAGAGCAATCAGTTACAGAGTTGTCACCAGGTGATTGAGATCCTGAACCACCACTTCCTCCAATAGAAGGAATTTTTAAGATGGGGAAAGATCCCAGTCCACCCATTGTAGCAGCAATATCCTTTAATTTCTCAGATGAGCTACCACCTTTACATAATATCACAGTAGGGGCACCTACCGCAACCTTTGATCCGCAAGAGATTGCCGTACCTATCTTAGCAGGAGGAAGTCCAGTTGCACAAATCTTAGGTCCAATCTTCGCCATTACAGCATCTGTTTCCTTATCGCCTGATTTGGGCACCTTTGCAGGGACAGATGGAGACCCTACTCCGCAATCAACGGTAGCACAACCAACTCCAACAGTGCCTGGATGGCACGCAGGGTTCTTTCCACACGGTTTACAGTGTGTAAGACGCACTTGTGTACTCACAAGAGGTGGAATTTTAGTTACTAGGACACTTGTAACGGGTGAAGGGGCATATCCAGCTGGTGGCCAGCATCCGTGACCCGTACAAACACCTGTAGATAGTCCAAAAGCAGACATTATATGTAAATATGCAAGAAAGTATGGTCATTCCGCAAGTGTTGCTTGCCAACTGTCTGTTTGCGGTTCCTTAATAAGTTATTTAGAGTGACACTTCCGTCTTCATTGAGTGTTTTTCCGTCATAAAACGCAATTTCACGTGATTCTTCGTAAATAAAGGAGCTTCCAGTCTCCGCTTGGAGGAAAAGACGGGAATATGCGGTTGCTTGTATGCTTGTAGACGCTTTAAATGACAAATTAACCTGCGTTCCAGTGTAATTTGCAGCATCTTCCATTTGAATTGCCGTTTTTGTGTTCAATTGGTACGTACCAGACGCAACATTACCGCTTACAGTGATAGTATTATTACCTAGATCGACTGATTGGACGGAAATTACCGTATCAAGACCCTCTACAATCATTCCAACCACAATATCATCAAGATCAAAGTCCGTAGTTGCGTAATTATTGAAGCCTGTTACCGTTAATACACTAGTACCATCCGCAGTACAGTTAAAATCAACCGCAGGTATAAGTCTACTAACGGTATTAGTGTCCAAATTACCATTTGCATCCTCTATTACTATACCTCTATAGAGTAGAGAGTAGTCATCAGCAGTATTCATATTGACATTTGTGATGAAAGTACTTCCTATTGTGGTGTCTGCCGCCCCCAACAACTCAACTTCAGGAGAAGAAACGGTAATAATAGGTGACTGAATGTATCCACTACCACCATTTGTGACCTTATAGCCGTAAATACGACCTCCAGTCACTACTGCTTCTGCTGTTGCTTGAACACCACCTTGCAAATCTGGTGCACTTAGGGTAACAGTAGGGGCATTCATATACCCTAAACCTGGATTTAATGCAGTAATGTCACTAATTCCTTGTCCTGCATAGTCATAATTGTTCAATTCAACGTATCCAAAGTCAGGAAAGGTCGCTGCATCGTAGTCAAATATCTTTATACTAGTGTCAGAAGGGTTTACGAACTCTTTTACCTGTGCTATTTTCACGTCATTATATGGATTTCCCTGTCTTTCAACACTTTCTGCCAATAAATCACGGTAAGTTGACCAATTTGAGTTAATTTCTAGGTCAATATTGTAAGTATGGGTCTCTTCTAGTCCAGCATTAGTCCCTAATATGTCATCACAGAACCAACCACCAACAATTGTGATAGGAAATCGTTGTGTTCCCATCTGATGAGGGATATATTCGTAAATATTCCACTTAATTCTTGGCCCAGCAGGAGGTACTGCCCTAAAAGAATGAGTTGACCACTCTTGCATCTTCTCAACATACCAATTAGAAGGTATAATCGTTGGTTGTTGCTCATTCATTGCATCTGTAACCTCTGCCATACCTATTGCCATATCAATAGGATCAGTCATCTCACAATTCCACGTACGCATCTCTCGCCACGCTTCTGCTGTATCCGTTGCTGTCTCTAATGCAGTATCTGTTATTACTACGTCAGTCTCTTCTGCACCATCGATAATGTAATTCGTATGTTTTACTAGATCAGCAGGTTCACTTAAACCTTCTGTAAGAGCAGCATAGTTCTCCATACTACCAAAAGGTGATCCACTACCACAACCAGAGGTTGCTGCTTCAAAGAACTTATCCCAATTCGCTTCCATTTTCTCTTGAAGTCCTGTATGCTTCCAGTTCTTTAACTGAATAGGATCTCCATTGTCATCTTCTCCTAACAATGGCACCTTTACATAGACTCCTGTATCAGCATTAATAGGCCACGTGCTTTCTCTAGTACAGGTAACTGTTGTCTTCCCCCAGTTATCCTTTGATGATACATCTCGGAATTCTTTTAACCACCCTTTGCTTTCACAACTAGCAAAACCAAATTGCTCATCCCATCCTGCTGTACCTTCTACAGTACCATCAGTAGACATATCACCTATAGGTCCACAAACGTCTACAAGGGTATCACACTTGGGACTTAGGTATTTGGTATAGGAAACCTTCTTAGGATAGGAATAGAACCCGCTAATCGTCGCTACGGCAACTTCTGTGTTAACTGTAGTAGGTGGAACAGTATTAATTGTTGTACTACCAGGTGAATCGTACCACCCTGCCACGCAATCGGCGGTCGCCCCCGTTATAGACCCTGTTACTGTCTGATTAGGAAAGTTACCAGAGGGATTATCAAGTTCTATTATGTCTAACCCGTTTGTCTCTCGAAAATTATGCCACTCCTTCACAGTACCCGTAGCACCGTTCGCTGCTGATACTGTCTCTCCTACCTTAAACTCTCCTGTAGCATTACGCACTGATATTCGCTCAGTACTGCTATCGCAGATCCATAACGAAAAGTATTGCTCCTCTCCTGTTATCCTTATCGATCCTGCTGCATAATTATCACACATACCGTCAGTACAGGTGACGTTATTCAAACCAATGACAAACTCAAAATAATTCTCATCGTCAATACCTCCCAACACATTGTCATCAGGATCTTGTGGGTCATACACAAACGGTGACCCATACGGTGAAGATATATTTAAACCTACCTGTTCAAAGTTACAGCTCAATATCTTGCCTTAGTTCTATTGTATTTAACCTATTTTCAACTGCATTTAGATATGCTGCCAGTTCCATATGCTCTATGGAACCAGGAGGCTTATACATTACCTTTGCAATTGGTCTCTGAGATAACTCTTCAACCTTCTGTTCGAGTGTCGAGATTTTCTCTTCTAACGCTTCAAGGGGTGATTTTTTCGACTCTGGCATCAGGGGATCCTACTTTGAGATTTTCCAACTCTTTCTCAGCTGTCGCTGTGGAGCGAAATTTATGAGCATCTTTGGAACTACTTGTCCAGATACTGTCTTGCCTCCAGTATACCACACCCGAAGATAATTTGCTACCTTTGTGCTCTCTAGAGACGACGTAGAATGGTTTTTTGGCCATAATGGTAAAAATTCTATAAGAGAAAAAATTTCTCAAAAAAATATTTATCTCACTCGTTTGGTTCGTTATAGATTAGGCATTGCGAATTCTCATATAAAAAACCCCCCATCGGTTAACTGTCGATGGAGGGCGTGTTGATCAGTAGAGTTTAATCTCTGCTTTGCAATTAATTGAATTTAATTGCTTTATCATTTTTAGTGCTTTTTCATAAGTTGCAAAACTCATAAATCTGCACTTTTGGTCTTCGGGTGTCCAGAATCGGATGCTTGTGTTCATTCGGTCTAGTTATAAAGAGTGAATGCTCTACTTTGTGAAAGTAGAGATATGAGTGGTTTGTCCATTTCTTATAGATGCCCCATTTCTTGTCTTTGAAGTTCATTGGCAAAAACTGGGGTCAACCTGACAGAATTGGTCTTGTCTCTGATCCTGGAGTTCAGAGAAGTTTTGGATGATGCTATTGCCGAGGGTGACCCCGACAATAACAACGATGAGTGAAAGAGCGATTCTCATTAGAGGGTTTCGTCTAAAACGTCTTGTAGAAAATTCACTGGTGAAAGAGATACGCAATTAGGAAGTTCATCATAGTTGCGATCAGTGATTGCTTTCATTGCGGCGATCACGGCAGGGTCTCTGCGTGCGGCGGCATTTGAAAGAGTGTGTTGGAAGATGTTTCTCATATTCAAATTATAAACCCCCCGACCCGTGAATGGGGTCAGAGGGTGACACTTTGTCAACTGTCCTTGGCTTTGGTCTGCTTCTCATATAGGAAGTAGAATTTGATGTAAGGATCGTTGCAGAGTAGGTTGTACGTTTCTTGAGTCATTAGTGAGTTTTGAAGATGACGAGTTTACGATTGTAACGGGAGAGAATTCTCTCGTTTAGAAAACGAAGTGCCTTCTTTCTCATAGCACCTCTTTCATTAGTTCTTGGATGATGCTCTCATCTTCTGGACGATCTGCTTCCTGGAGTGATTCCAGGATTAGATCGTCAAGTGCGTCAGTGTCAAACTTTTGGATCACTTAATTAACTCCATAGGAACGTTAGGTGTGCAAACTAGACCAACCGAGTCTTGACGAAATGCTTTTGCATACGCTTTGCCGATTGATCTCAAAACTGATTCTAGCATTTCTTGGTCTGACTCTGCTGCCATTATGACAAGAATTTTACAATCCTCACGGGTGCCTTTCCAAAGACCAACACCGTCAATAATGGTTGCAAAGTCGAGACGAGGACCAATCTCAGTTCTGATAAAGTCGTCGAACATTTGTGGGGTGACTGTTCCCTCGTCGGGTATGTCCAGTCCCATCATCAGTTCAAGTCGGATCATAAAGGTTTGATTGCTTTACTCTTAAAGTATAGCGTCTCAATACCGACTTGGGATGCGATGGTAGTCAGTTTGTGAACTGTCCCTACCCACAATAAAACAGTCGGGTGGGTTGCTACCATAGCAAGACCCTATAATATCATCTGCGGTTTCTTTGTCCTCCATTTCATTTATATGCTCGATCAGTTCGTGTTCAGTCATTCTCTCGAAATAGTCCGTGAGACTATCCCATACATATTGTTCTAAATCTTTGGAGTCCATCCGATCTAAAACAATGTCTGTGTAGTTTTCGACTAGGATGTCAAAAGTGCAGTCCTTTGCTTCGGGCATAATGGCAGTAAAAAAGAACAGTAAAAAGAGGATGCTCATAAAGAGCGATCCTCAAAGCGACGCATCACTTCAGCGTCTATAGCAATTTGTGTCCAGTTGAGTAGATCAGTTCTGAACTCTTCAACCATCTCCTCATAGATTGTTTCGAGGAGCATTTCATTTGCGAGTGTACTCATAGTCCGTTGATGAAATCGTGAAGGTTGTTGATGTAATCATCATAGGTCGCATCGGGGTACCTGTCAAGATAATAGAGTGGCACTTTGCGAACTGGATCAGACTTGGGTTTGTCTGTTCGAGGATCCTCGCCTTTTGCTCGGATGTATGACCCGTAGAAATGGTCAGGGTAGAGGTCACCGTACATCAGGAATACTCGAAGGGTGAAGGTTCAAAAACTCTGTCACAGAGTTCGTCGAATGCTGCCTCGTCAATGTGATCAGGGCAACCGAGGTCACGAAGCATAACGAGGGAATCCACGAGGGCGGTTTCCATTGCTTCGGTAAGTGGAAGATTTCTCATACCATAATTATAGACCCCACTCGGTGAGAATGGGGTCTATGTGTGACAG
>CEPK01023544.1_pt1 | contig 14272 bp, 15 predicted proteins | sample 356231 | NCBI WGS metagenome assembly CEPK01 (sample SAMEA2620259, study PRJEB7988) | marine metagenome | biome: marine biome (ENVO:00000447); feature: deep chlorophyll maximum layer (ENVO:xxxxxxxx); material: "saline water (ENVO:00002010), including plankton (ENVO:xxxxxxxx)" | depth 80 m
AATTTATATACTACTAGATAAAAAAGATACTAGCCTGTCTTTTAAATCATCAAGTCCAGATTGACTGACAGACGATATATCAATATAATCCTCAGAAAAACTATTCCATTGATCTAATGTTTTTGGATCTTGAATAGTATCTAATTTAGTACGCACTACCAGAGCTGGTTTGTCCATAAGCGTATCGTTAAACGTCTCTAATTCTTTTTTTAGTTTATCAAAAGTTTCTTGAGGGTTTTCTTCTAAAATATCAATTAAAAACAATAATATTTTGTTACGCTCAATATGTTTTAAAAACTGATGTCCAAGCCCTTTGCCCTCGCTTGCTCCTTCAATTAATCCAGGAATGTCAGCCATCACAAATGATTGATAGTCACCGTATTTTACAATTCCTAAGTGTGGTTGTAATGTGGTAAAAGGATAATCAGCAATTTTTGGTTTTGCTGTGGTCATTACAGACAATAATGTAGATTTACCAGCATTTGGCAAACCTACCAGACCTACATCTGCTAATACTTTTAACTCTAGTTCTACTTTAAGATGCTCTCCCTGTGATCCTTCTTGTGAAAAACGAGGAGTTTGTTGTGTGGAAGACTTAAAATGATGGTTCCCTTTGCCTCCAATACCTCCTTCACATACAATATGAGAATGGTTGTCTTCTACCATATCTACAATTATTTTGTTAGAAGCTTGATCTTTTATAACGGTCCCACATGGAATTTCTATAATCAAATCTTCTCCAGATTTTCCTGTTTTTTTGTTTGATCCACCTGATTGTCCATTTTTTGCTTTATACAAACGACGATATCGAATGTCTTGCAATGTGTGAAGGTTCGAATTAGTGACAAAAACAATGTCTCCACCTTTACCACCATCTCCACCGCTAGGACCGCCTTTGTCTATATATTTTTCTCGATGAAAAGAGACGATACCGTTCCCGCCGTTGCCTGCTTGCAACTCAATCTTTGCATAATCGATAAACATGGTATAAGAAGTTAAAAATTGTTAATGATTTCGTCGCCAAACTCTGAACATTTCAGAAGCGTAGCATCGTCAAGTAATCGATGAAAATCATAGGTTACTTTTTTAGAAGAAATTGCCTTTTCTAATCCATTGATAATAATTCCAGAAGCTTCGTTCCATCCCATGTATTCTAACATTAATGCTCCAGATAAAATTACCGAAGATGGATTTACTTTATCTAAACCAGCATATTTTGGAGCAGTACCATGGGTTGCTTCAAAAATAGCGTGTCCAGTATTGAAATTAATATTTGCGCCCGGAGCAATACCAATGCCTCCTACTGAAGCTGCGGCTGCATCTGATATGTAGTCTCCATTTAGATTCATGGTAGCAATAACGTCATATTCGCTTGGACGCAGTAGAATTTGTTGTAAAAAGGCATCTGTAATACCATCTTTAACTAATAATTTCCCGCTATCAAGTGCATCAGATTGTGCTTTGTTAGCAGCTTCTGATCCTTCAGCTTCTTTAATTTTGTCATACTGGTTCCAAGTAAAGACTTTATCACCAAAATGAGCTTCTGCATATTCATATCCCCATTTTTTAAAATATCCTTCGGTAAACTTCATGATATTTCCTTTATGGACAAGAGTTAAGCTCTTTCGATTATTTTTTAATGCATACTCAATTGCGGCATGCACCAAACGATGGGTTCCCTCTTGTGATATTGGCTTAATTCCAATAGAACTAGACTCAGGGAATCGTATTTTTTTACCAACTCCTAATTCATTGATTAGGTCTATGACTTTTCCTGCTCCATCTGAACCATTCTCCCATTCAATTCCAGCATAAATATCTTCAGTATTTTCTCTGAAAATTGTCATATCAACAGTGCTAGGGTCAGACAAAGGAGAAGGAGTGCCTTTATACCATCTTACTGGTCTAACGCAAGCAAATAAATCTAATTCTTTTCTTAAGGTAACATTCAGTGACCTAAACCCTCCTCCAATTGGAGTTGTTAGTGGGCCTTTAATAGCAATAACGTGGTCTCTAATTATTTCAAGTGTCTCATCAGGAAGCCATTCTCCATTTCTGTCAAATGATTTTTCTCCTGCAAACACCTCAAACCATTCAATGCGCCTTGATGGACCGTATGCATGATGAACAGCAGCATCAATCACTTTTTGACTTGCCCTCCAAATATCAGGACCAATTCCATCTCCCTCTATAAAAGGAATTATTGGATTGTCAGAAACAACTAAATTTCCATCAGTAAATTTTATTTTATCTGCCATTATTGCAACTTTCCTTTCAATCTTTTTTCAATATTCTCTGGAACAAATTTTGTTAGCTCTGCATCATGTTTTGCTAAATCTTTAATGATTGTTGAATTCAAATGAAGAAATTTTTCATCAGGAATCATCAGCAAAGATGAAACAGAAGAATCAATACTATAATTAACATTTGCCATTTGAAATTCAAACTCAAAATCACTGACATGTCTTAATCCTCTAATAATCGCCACAGCACCACAGTCTTTTGCAAAATTAATTACCAAATTCTTAGGATTAGAGTGAACATGTATATTATCAATATCATTGAAACATTCTTCAATCATTTCAACGCGCTCATCATGACTGAACATTGGATCTTTTTGAACATTATCAGATACACAAATATGCACTTCATCAAATAATTTAGACGCTCTTTTTGCTATATCTATGTGCCCATAGTGAATCGGGTCAAAAGTGCCTGGATATATAACTTTTTTCATCTCTGCCAATAAAGTATGTTTGTGCCCCCAAATTTACTAATTTTATCATATCCTGCAAGAAATTCATAGCTTTTGCACTCTAACATAAACACACCGCCTTTATTGAGACGATTTAAGCCTAATGTTACCAAATTATTCGTGCTAGAATCAGTATAAGGCGGATCTGCAAAAATCACATCATAGGATGAAGACTTTTTGAGGAACCTATTTGCATCTCTTACCATAAAATTGAAATTATCATACTCAATTGCTTTTGCATTGATAATAATTTGATTCATATGTTTTTTTTCTAACTCAATAAATGTTACTGATGCAGCTCCTCTACTGGCAGCTTCAAATCCGACAATACCAGATCCTGCATATAAATCAAGGAAATGTTTCCCTTCTAATGATTTTAGTGTGTCAAAGATACTTTTTCTTGCAATAGAAGTGGTTGGACGATATCCAAACTTTTTATTCGACTGAATAGCATGGTTTTTAAATTGACCTGCTAATATCTTCATTAACTTAAAACGGTAATATAAATATGAGTTGAATTATCAGATCTTTTAAATGAAATCTTGCGAACAATAAAATTATCATAACCCTTTATCTGATTAATAACATTTTCAAACATATCTTTTTGCTCAATTCTTAATATCAAATTATCAACTTTTTCATCGAGCAATGTGCCATCAATAAGTTTAAAATCTATATTTTTTATATCAACAACTGAATTGAGGAAATTAGAAATTGACATGGAATTTTGATTATCTTCCGGAGGTGAGAATAAATCTATCTTATAGGATATCTTATTTTCTGAAAGATTAATTTCTTTAACTGAGTTTGGATCTACGTCAATTAATAAACCTGTAATATCAACGCTACCTTGTGCTGATAAAGTTCCATTAACAACACTTAATACATCAATTGATTCACCATAACTTGAATCAAGAACTGATTGGAAAGCATCAATCATAGCATAAGATTTAATATTATATGACTCAAATCGACTATTTGATATAGGTTTATTAAGCTCAGGTGTAATATCAACTACTTTCTCTTCTACTTCTTCCAATACAGTGACAAAATCAGCATCTAGTTCTTTTAAATCAGTTTGATTTACAATCTGTAAAGCCACTAACAATACAGCCAATGTTAACAATGCTGCAATTGCATTTCTGAAATGATAAAAGAAATTTTTTGTATCAGTTTGTTTTGTAAAAGTTTTCTTTTTCTCGTAGAGGCTTCCGTCAACAATTTGCACTCCAACTGGATTAATAAAATTTAACATAGGAACAGAATTTTTAATCATATGTGATAAATTTTCTACAATATCAAGGTCAGAGAAAAATCTAAATTTGGTATTGGATTTTTTAAGAGTAGCTTCTGAAACTTTTGACAAGCTATTGAAACCAACTATCCTATTAAACATTTTGCCTTTTGAAGTATAATTAGCTTTAAAAAATGAAAAACCTTTTCGTGAATAATTAAAGATAAGATAATCGCTTTTTGATTTGATTACACCGTACTGCGTTGTCTTAATCTTAGACAGAGCAATGCTAGACATCGGAACAAGCGATTTAATATCAATTCCGAAATTATTAAAGTTTAATTTAATCTTATCCTTTAAATAGTGATTAATCTCAACAATATGAATGGTTTTCTTTGATGATTTTTTATTTTCTGATATATAAAAATAATTATCAAACAAATCTCTCCATTTTGCCTGAAGTTCGTCTTTTATCTTTTGAGCTAATTCTGAATCACTTTTACCGTCATTAACAACCAATGAATGAGACAACAAACTATCACTTATAATTATTGAAGCATCTTGGTTCTCTAACAATTCTTTTTCGTTCAATTCATCTAATGCTTGAGAAATAACATTATTCAATATCTTTGAATCGTTTATACAAGACAATAAAGGATGATGAAATGTAATTTTTGAGTGGAGATTTAATAAATCTTTCTCAGAGTTTTCTTTAAATAGAGATAGAGTATTATTATGTACTATAAAGTATAACAATCAACTAATTATCCCAACTTCTGGTTCCGTCAATGATATACCCATGACTTCTGGTTTTAAGAGAGAAAAATCCATATCTATTTTCTCTGTAAGAACGAATTGGACTAGAAACTCTTATAGAATTTTCACTAATCTCAATTATATAAGGATCACCAGTTAATGGACAATTAAACTGAGAAGAATCTGGCAAAGAAATAAAATCATAAGGATCTCTCTCTTTTCTAAACCTTCTATCAAAATAAGAAACAGTCTCAATGCGTTCGAATGTATTTTCAGATACAACATTCAAGAATAATGGATCTGATAGCGTTTCTTTTAAATTTCTTTTTTGAACATAAACAGTATCTTCTGCTCCATCTTCAGTAAGCATTAATACTGTTACAGTTGTGTCTACTACAGTTTCTTTTGCAACTCTTCTAAGACCAAATGTGGTATCATACTCAACATCAAAACCTTTAGGAACATCTATTAAAAATTCTTCTCCACTCAACTTAACTGATTGTTCTCCAAGAAAAAGAGAATCTGCTGTTAAAGAATCTCTTACAGCATTCACAAGCCTAAGTGCTTTTAATCCATCTTGTTCATACTCTCCTGTTAAAATGTTATAGAAGTTTTCTACGCTATATACATTTTGCATACGAAATCTGCTTTCATTCTTATAAGCATCTTCTTCTTGCCAAATTGTACTAGGAACGTAAATAACAACTAACATAATAAGAAAAATGACAAATGTGATTATTTCTAGATAGTCGTTAAAAAATTTTTGTTTTTTCTTGTCCATTTTATGTTATCTGAATTTACAATAAATAAGATTCATAACAAGGCATTAATCGTCAAATTTTTCAAAGCTAACATCATTCCCTTTCTTGATGTTTTGATAGTCTTGTAAAATTGCTTTTTCATCCTTAGATAATTTCTTCGGAACATCAATTTGAATCTTGACTAATTGATCCCCTCTTCCAGATCTTCTTAAACGAGGAAATCCTTTTCCTCTGATTCTTAAAATCTGACCCGCTTCGATACCAGCTGGGATTTTTAAACTTGCCTTTCCATCAACAGTAGGCACATTAATTTTATCTCCAAAAACAGCTTGAGAAAAATTGATTCTTACTTGCAATAATATATCATCTCCGTATCGTGAAAAATATTCATGCTCTTCCTCTTCAAAAAAAACATAAAGATCGCCAGAAGTTCTATTAATATCTTCATGTCCCTGCGAGTCAAGAGTCATATAATTTCCATTTTCAACACCAACTGGAATATTAATCTTAATTGTTTCTTCAACTTTAATCATGCCATTTCTATCTGCTCCAGAAGGGATATTGTCTAATGTTTTTCCATAACCTTTACATTGAGGACAGATAGATGTAGAACGCATTTGACCAAGTATAGAATTAGTTACCTTTGTCATTTGTCCAGCTCCACCACACATAGAGCAATTAGAAAATGTTACACCGTCTGCTAATTTTAATCGTTTTAGTTTAATCTTTTTAGAACCACCATTTACTATCTCATCATAGGTAAGGCTAATCTTTATTTTAATATCACCGCCAGTCCTAGCTCTTGAAGATGCTCCTCTACCTGAGAAAAAAGACTCAAAAGGATTGTTGCCACCAAATATATCTCCAAATTGACTAAAGATATCTTCCATATTCATTGATTGGAATCCGCCTTGGCCTCCTCCCATGCCACCAAATGCAGAATGTCCAAATTGATCATACTGTTGACGTTTTGATGGGTCTCCTAGAATTGAATATGCTTCAGCAGCTTCTTTAAACTTCTTTTCGGCTTCTTTATCATCTGGATTACGATCTGGATGATATTTCATCGCAATCTTGCGATATGCACGCTTAATTTCTGTTTCATTAGCCCCTTTTGAGACGCCTAATATTTCATAATAATCTTTCATTTTTTATTAACGACTACTTTAGCATGCTTTATGATTAAATCTTTATATTGGAATCCTGCTTCATATACTTCTACAATTTCATTGTCTTTCTTTTTGCTATCATTTGTTGTTGTTAATGCTTCGTGTAATTCAGGGTCAAAAATTTCTCCTTTTTCTCCAAATTGAGTTATTTCTTTCTCTTCCATTTTCTTTAAAAAATCTTTCTGGATTAACTTGAGCGCATCCTTGATATTGTCTTCTTTATAAGATTCAATTCCTCTATTAATAGTGTCAAGAATAGAAAGAAAATCGAGAACAAAACTTTTTCCTTCATATTTTAAAATACCTGCTATTTCAGATTCTTTTCTTTTTCTAAAATTGTCAAATTCTGCTCTTAATCGTAGCTCTTTCTCTTTTAATTCATTGACAAGAATCTCTAAATCTTTTTTAGTAACCGATTTCTTCTTTGGTGATTTTTTCTTAACCGCTTCTTGATCAGATCCGTTTTTTACTTTTTTATTCATAATAATATTCTCTTCATTGATTTACTTGATGCATAACTGCTTACAATTAAAGAAAGAACAATCATCCATGCCCATAAATAATCATCAATTTTTATATTAACACCAAGATAGGAATTTATTATAACAAATCCATACTTCACTAATAAAAATGCAAGCAAAGAGCCTACTAATGATTGTAAAAATGCTTCAATTAGAAAAGGAGTTTTAATAAATAAATTTGATGCACCATTATATCGAAGAATTTCAATAAAATCTTTACGATTGGACATTGAAAGACTTGTTGTATTTCCTATAATTTGAATAGATATAAATATCAGCAACAAAACTAATACAAGAAAAATAAAGATAAACAGATTAATCCTGCTTTCAATATTATCAATATAGCTTCCCTGATAAACTATTTCGTCAACAAATGAGTTTGATCCATATTTTTCTATTAGAAGATTGACTTCTTCAGAATCAAAACCTTTATCATGTAAATTTACCTTTAACGACATCGGAAGAGGATTGTATCCTAATATTTGAATAATATCTTCTCCAAATTCATCATAAAATATTTTTGCTGATTCTTCTTTTCCAATTAAGTCAACAGAAGATATTAAAGTATTATCTAAAAATTCATTTTTTAAGGTAACAGCTTGATCCAAGTTTGTATCAGAATTTAAAAACACTTCAAAAGTGTATTTTGACCTAAAAAAGTTTACAATATTGTCCGTATTATAACCAAAAACAAAAAAAGTACCGAGTATTGTGAAATTGATTAAGATTGTAATGATGCATATAAAATTAGCTAGCTTGTTTCTAGTAAAATTTTTAATCCCTTCGACAAATAAAAATGCTATTTTATCTATCATCCGCTTACCACTTTACCTTCATTTAACTCTATAATTCTATATGCTTTATCAGATATTAATTTGTAATTATGAGTCGCCATAACTACACATGTTCCCTCTTTATTTATTTGTTCAAGTATTTTCAATATTCTATGTCCAGTAGTAGGGTCTAAATTTCCAGTCGGTTCATCTGCTAGTATAACATCAGGATTTTTAACAATAGCTCTTGCAATACATACCCTTTGTTGTTCTCCTCCAGATAATTCATTAGGAAATTTTTTGGAATAATGTGATAATTCTGTTAAATCTAGCGCTTCATTAACAAGCTGTTTAATCTTTTTTCTTCCTACTCCATTTATATGTAACGGGAGTGCAATATTTTCATAAACAGTTCTCTGTTTTAATAGTTTGTAATCTTGAAAAACAACCCCAATCTTTTTTCTTACTTTATGTATCGAAGATTTTTTGATATTTGCAGATGAATATTTTAATATTTCTACTTTTCCTTTATGGGGAAATAAGTCAAAATAAAGCAGTTTTAAAAGAGTAGTTTTACCAGAACCAGTTGGACCAACAAGAAAACAAAATTCATCTTTTTTAATTTTTAGGTCAATGTTATATACTCCAGATTGATGCGAGTAATTATAGGTTATATCTTTAAAATCAATCATGAAAATTGAAGATAAGCAAAGATTATATACAATAAAACTAAGAATGCTCCAGAAAATTTATTTAAACCATTGAAGAACATTCCAAAAATCCATAACAAGAATAATAAAAATAATCCAAACAAAAGCTCTTCTGTTGCAGGTGAGGCATCAATAGTTCCTACCAAACCAACAGACCCTAAAACAAACAAAATATTAAATATATTAGATCCAATAATATTTCCAAGAGATATGCCTACTGCTTTTCTAGATAAAGCCATTAAAGTAACGAATATTTCAGGCAATGATGTTCCAATTGCAACAACCGTCATCCCTACTGCCTTTTCAGAAACACCTAACTCTCTAGCAAATGGAGCTGCACCATTATTAACAAATAAATCTGATCCTGCCCAAAGCATAACTGCGCCAGCTACCAATCTGGAAATTGAATTTATTAATGATAAATTATCATCTTCATCTAATTCAATTTTGGCAGTAGCATCTGGCCTTAAAAAACTTCCAATCATATAAACTACAAATATAAACAACAGTCCTTGTGCTTCTATGAGAACAATTTTATCATCTAATAATATATAATAGAGATATGCAACCGCTATAAGATTATAAATAAAAACAGAAGTTAAATCTCTTGAATGAAATGATATATTATACAGCAATGCAGGCAACCCTAGTGCTAATCCAATATTTGCTATATTAGAACCTAAAACATTTCCAAGAATAAAATCATTGTATCCTTCCCATGCAGATATTAACCCAATCACAAGCTCAGGAAAAGAAGTGCCGATAGATACAATTGTTAATCCTATAACTAAATCAGATATTTTAAGTCTTTTTGCAAGATTTTTTGCACCATCTATTAACCACTCTGATCCAAAGTAAAGACCAATGGAGCCGACTATAAGAAAAAATATACTAGATAGCATTGGTAGCATTAGTATAAATCCTTTTCATCAATATATTCCCAGACTTCTTTTGTAACCATATATCTGATTGTTTTACCTTCTCTCCATCTTCTTCTTATATTTGTAGAAGAAACTTCAAATCTTGGTATGTTTGCAAAACGAACATTGTCTAAAACCCATTGTGGAATATCGCTTGGAGTAAACCCTGGTCTAATTGCAACAATAATATTGCAGAGATTAAGAATTTCTTCAGGATCTTTCCACGTATGAAAACTTTTCAAAGTATCACTTCCCATAAGAAAAAATAAGTCCTCTTTATCCAATTTAAGATCATCAACAAATTCTCTTATAGTATCAATAGTATAACTTATTCCTTCTCTTTTGATTTCTAAATCAGAAATTTCAAAATTAGGATTGTTTATTAGGGCTATTTCTAACATTTTTGATCTCTCATTAGGAGAAGAACTATCTCCATTCTTTTTTGCTGGTGAAATATTAGCAGGAACAAATATTAATCTTTCAAAATTTTCAGATTCAAAAACAGTCTGTGCAATTAAAAGATGACCAATATGAGGAGGGTCAAAAGTTCCGCCAAAAATACAAGTTTTCATTATCTATCTTTCTATAAAATTTATGATGGATCGTTTAAAATTTCAGATGCTAATTCTTTAAAGTTCTCATCTATAGATGATTCATTTTTTTCTGTAAGATCATCTAAAAAAGTCTTGGCTTCATCTTTTTTATCCATCATAACAAGACAACGGATAATCTCTAAATTTGCATCACTATAATACTTTGTATCATAATAGTCTGTTGTAACAATTTTATATGACACTACTGCAGAATCATATGCTTTCAACTTCATATATAATTCACCAGTTTCCATATTCTTTTTAGCTAACGTTAATCTTATGTTCTTAATTAACTGATCTGCATCAATTGAATATTCAGATTTTGGGTAATCATCTATAAACTGCTGTATCTCTTGAATAGCTTTTTTGCTTGAATCTTGATCATGATAATAATTAGGAGATAATTTCATAAGTGATTCACAAATTCTCCAACGCGCTTTTTCTATATAAGGGCTAAAGCCCATTCTAGATACTAATTTCTCATATTCAAGCAAGGCCAAATCATAATCATTATCTAAATAGTATGATTCTGCAAGAAAAAACAATGCATCATCGCCAAGGTCTGTATGAGACGCTCTTTGTACGATAATATTAAATTGTTGAGCAGCACGGCCATATTTCTCTTCTTCAAAAAATGCTAAACCATCATCAAATCTTTGTTTATAAGGGATGTCATCATTAAATGGATTAGACGAACATCCAGCTAAATAGAAAAGAATTAGTATAAGAAATATTCTCACGCTAGGAAATATAGATGAATAAGAATAGTTAGAAAGAGCCACTGAAAGAAAATCTCACCATATCTGAATGTGGATCGAGATTTCCGCCCATAACATAGCTAACATCAAACCCAATAGGATCCAAACGAGCGCCTAAGCCTAAGGTAGTGTAACTTAGTTCTCCAGATGGATCATTCATGAATCCGCCTCTAAAAGCAAAGTTATCTACAATGAAATACTCGAAACCAAGATTCGTTACCATTGCTTGGTCATTTACCTCATAATTCAAATCAAATGCTAGATTCCCTTTTCCTTCAAGCATTGCCAACCCAATTCCAAATCCTAAACGTGTAGGAAGCGGATCTGAATCGCCATCATTAAAACTTACACCTGGGCCAACATTAGTTAAAACAGCTCCCATAGTGAGGTTCGGATTATCCATAGCATTACGTTTAAAATACCCTAAATCAACAGCGAAACTACCAGTTGCTGCATCAACGCTACTTAAGTCTGCGAGCTCTTGGTAAAAATATTTACCATTAACTCCCCATGATGAATTTTCATCAATTCTTTTTGAGTATGACAAATTTAATGCATACATATAGCTAGAAAATGTACCAAGTTCAACACCATTGTCATCAGTGCTAATCTGATCACCAAGGTTTAAATAGGTAAAATGGCCTCCAATTGCAGCATCGCCCCTAAAAGGAGTTCCAAAAGCAATAAAATCATATGACATATCATCAACTAAATTTGGCAAATAGCTAGTATGCATAAATGAAGCTTCCATTCCTTGAAGATTAGAAAGCCCAGCTGGATTGTAGTATGTAGAATAAACATCATTTGCAATTCCTATCTGAGCTTCTCCCATAGCATTTGCTCTTGCGCCTGGATTAATTGCTAGAAATAAAGAACCCGCTTTTCCTTGAGCCATTGCTACTTGAGAAACTAATAGTAAAGCAAATATAAATTTTCTATAACTCATGATGTGTTAAGTATAAACAAAATTTAATAAAAGAACAAAGGAATATATGTTATAAACAAAACACCAATTAGCCTTATAAAAAAGTATGGCATTGTTGCTTTATAAACGGTTGGCATATCTTTCTCAAAACGATAAGATGATAAAAATAAATTCATCCCTACTGGAGGCGTAATATATCCCAATTCCAAGTTTGCAATAAAAATAATGGCTAAGTGTATAGGGTCTATGCCAAAGTATACTGCTAAAGGTGCAATCAAGGGAACTATCACAATAATTGCAGAGAAAACATCCATAATACATCCAACAATTAATAAAAGAATATTTAATGCTAATAAAAATATTATCTTTGATTCAATTGATTGCTGTGCAAAATGAAGAATCTTTAATGGTATTTGAGCATCTACAAGATAGCCGGTAAAACCCATCGCAAAACCAAGAATAATCAATACTCCTCCAACAAGCGTAGCACAATCAATTACAATCTTAGGAATATCATTTATGTTAATATCTTTATAAACATATAACTCAACAAATAAAACATATACCACCAAAAGAGCTGCACATTCTACCAGCGTTGCAAAACCGCTAAACAAACCAAGAACAATCAATATTGGAATAACAATTTCCCATTTTGCAACAGATAGAGCTTGCACAGAATCTTCGAAATTCCATTCCTTTTCATTTTTAGAGTTTTCCTTTTCATTACCTCCTAATGCTTGCGACAAGCTCAAGAGGCTAAACCTTGTCTTTGGTGTATGATAAAAACCGTACGATACAACCACTAGCAATAAAAATAGTGCTGGGAGAAACCCTTGCTTAAACAGATCAATCGGATTAATGCCAGCTGTTACCGAGTAAATAATTGCAGGCAAACTCGGAGGAAAAAGAAGCCCTAAAGATCCAGCTGTTGTAATCAATCCTAAAGAAAATACTTCTGAATACCCTTCTTCAATCAAAATAGGATATAAAATAGCACCAAGAGCTAAAATAGTGACACCAGATCCACCAGTAAGAGCAGTAAAAAATGCACACAATAATACAACAATTAAAACGGTAGAACCAGGAAGCCATCCAAGTGAAGCTTGAAAAAAATCTAGAAGACGTCTAGAAATATTACTTTCGGCAAGAATATATCCTGCTAATGTAAATATAGGGATGGCTGCTAATGTTGGAGAAACTACAATGCGATAAGCGCTATCACTAATTGTGGAAATTAGGTCGAAATTTGTAGCCCAATCTGTAGGCTCTGATAAGAAAAAAAGCACTGACAAGGTAGCTAACACAATAAAAATTGGTAAACCAAACGCAACCAATGCAAGAGTAGCTAAAACCTTAATTGTTAGAAATATTTCGTTTGAAAATGGAAATTGCCAATAATAAAAAACTCCAACAGTTAAAAAAGAATAGAGGACTAAAAACAAGCGATAATTTAATTTATTACTACTTGTCATTATCATATGATACCAAATCAAAAACAATCCAATCGGAATAATGCTTTGTGCAAACCATCTTGGTATAAATGGAGCAACAAATTCTGGATATTGAATTCCAATCTGTATCATTTTCAAGTAAGAAACTGCAAGGAGAAAAACTATTCCAGCCGATACAGCATGAACTAAAAAATGACCGATATTGAATTCAGAAGACTGTTTAAATACTGGCTCCCTTACAACGGCTAAAAGCCTGTTAGATCTTGTGGCTAATACTGCACCAATAAACGCAATCCACAGTGTCATGTGTTGTACAATTTCTTGTGAAGCAGGAATAGAAAAAAAATCAATAGATCTGGACAAAATTTGAAAAACCGGAAAAGAAACAATGATTGCAAAACAAAAATAACAGATAAAATTTTCTATCTTATTGAGAGCGCTATTCATTAATTGCAGAAGTCACTTTTTCATAAATCTCTTCAGAAACAAATGTGTCAATCACATCAGGCATAATTTCTTCCTTGAAATCTTCCCATATTTCTAATTCTTCAGCTGTTGGTGTTGTAATTCTCATGCCATTTTCTTCCATTATTTTAATTGCTTGCGCTTCTGTTTTTCTACCAGTTTCTTTATATTTTTCACCAATCTCTTGTGCGATTTCCATCATTACTTTTTGATGTTCAGGTCGTATTTTTGACCAAACTCTTTCATCAAGAATAACTGCTCCAATAAATACGGCCCATTTCAAATCTAACATGTTTGGCATTAAAGCAAACCAACCAGAGCTTAGAGATAATATAGGTACAGTTTGAACGGTATTAATCATCCCTGTTTGCAAACTAGTAAGAATATCTGTCTCTGATACAGGAACTGCATTGAAGCCAAATTCTTTGAAAAGCTCAACAGTGACATAGTCTCCAGCTGTTGTATAAATCTTAGCATTTTT
>CEPK01029712.1_pt1 | contig 14267 bp, 15 predicted proteins | sample 356231 | NCBI WGS metagenome assembly CEPK01 (sample SAMEA2620259, study PRJEB7988) | marine metagenome | biome: marine biome (ENVO:00000447); feature: deep chlorophyll maximum layer (ENVO:xxxxxxxx); material: "saline water (ENVO:00002010), including plankton (ENVO:xxxxxxxx)" | depth 80 m
GGGAACCAGTAAGTCGTGTACTCTCACAACTAAATCTGCCTCACCATGATGGGAGTCGGCGGCTACTATAGCGATCTCTGCGCTAGACTCTTCTCCCATTGAGACGGTGATATCGGCAGAATTTGAATCGTCTGTGATTGATGCTCCCGCCCTTAGTAGCCTATCTTCAAGGATTATTCGAAATGCATCCACAGTACCAGAAATGTGGACTTTTTTCGGTATCATCTTACCACTAAGCAGCCGACTCAGCCTTGACCCTCTCAGCCGAAGCAAAGTGGTTTAGGCAATCTCTGAGAATGCCAATAATCAGGTCAATCTCTGCTGAGGTGATTGCGAAGTGAGGTGTGAATCTGAGGGCATTCTGCCCTCCGTGAATTACTCCCATGCCGTTTTCTCTACACCATTCCTCGACGCCACCAAATCCGATGACTGGTAGATTATCGGGATGTAATTCCGCACATAGCAGAAGTCCTGTACCCTGAACACTTACTATAGCATCTGGGAATTCCTCGGCAAGTTTTTCCAACTTCTCTACGAATTCCGAGCCTCGATCCTTGATGTTCTTCCTCAAATCTGGTGTGATTCTATCAAGAACTGAAATGGCAGTTTCTAAAGCTCTAGGATTGGTTGTCATTGTGTTGCCATATATTCCCACGACATATTGTGCTGCCGCTCTCTCAGAGAGGCCGACTACTGAGAGAGGATATTGTCCCGCATTTAGGGCCTTAGACCATGTCTCCATATCGGGAACATCGCAGTCTTGGAATCCCTCGTAATCGATAATACTGAGGCAACCCTGTCCCCTTAGTCCGGCTTGGATTGAGTCGACCAGAAGCATACTGCCGTGTTCGGAACAAAGAGCGCGGGCAGTATCATAGAACTCTCTTGTCACACACTGACCTGGGTTCCCTTCACCCATTACCGGCTCCATAGCCATTAATTCAATGAAAAAGCCCTCTTCATCCGCGCGTGCGAAAACAGATTTGAGAGAATCTATATCATTGGATGGCGTGAAAATCACATTATCGCGCTCTCGGAAGGTTGCGAGGTTCTTCTCATACGACTCGCTGCACGAATCAGAAATCATAGCGGCTCTCTGAGTTCTTCCGTGGAAACCTTCACTCAAGGCGAGTAGTTTTGTCGGTTTACCTTCATGAGGGCCGCCTAGCCCGGTCATTAGCTGAGTATTAGCATCAGCAATACGAAGCGAGACTGTAACAGATTCAGAACCACTGTTCAAGCAGACGAACTGTGAGAATGGACATTCTCCTCTAGAATATCCAACCTCTTTTCTGAGTCTGTCAGCCAGCCTCTTCTGACTAAATGAAGGAGTCATGACATTGGCCATAACCCAGTTCTGCTTCATCGAGTGTAGAATATCATCAGGGCCATGACCCATTCCTAGCATCCCATAACCTCCATTGTCATGGAGTACGGCACCGTGAGAAGTTACAATCCAAGGCCCTCTAGCGGCAAGAGCGACATATGGATTGACCGTCGGGGCCGAATAGAAGTTGACATAATCTGCCTGCAAGTGTTGTACGAGACTTTTTTCGTCAAGTTTCAATTGCTCGGAATGATCGATTGATAGGCGCTCAAATGTATCGGCTGCTTCCTCAATTGCGCGACTAAGAGTGGGGTCTGACTCTAGGAAGTCATGGATTGCAGTATTCGAGATCCCGACGGTTCTCGCCTTTCCAGTTGAATTGCGAATAGACTCCAGAGTTGCCAGCCAATCCACCATCAACGATGCCAATGCGGAGACCCTCATCAACATTCGTCTGCAAACAGTTCTGCATCTTTGGAAATTAACCTAAGATCGAGAAAAACCAGAATTCTGATAATCATTCAAAAAATTAAACTGATTTTAGTTTTCCAATTGGAATTTTCATTATTGATTGAAATTTCTAATTGGATTATCGGTCTTTATTATCGTATAGTATAAGTGCTAAACAACCTTCTTCGCGACGAGAGAAATGCCTGGGGGATGCAGTTCTGTCCAAACGGAGCGGGATTGAATGAGCGACGAATACAGAATACAGGAGTTACTAGAGAGAGACGTCTATGTCGGCGAAACGCATGTCGGTGTTATCACTGGCGAGCGTTTTCACCCGCGCGACGAACTCGTACAATCGATGAGAATCAAGGTCGAAGGAGAAGTGGCAGAACAATACATGAGGAAGCCAGCGGAGTTCGCTCCGCTGTCAAAGGAACTGGTACACAGTATCAGATCAGATGGGGGTGTGAAACTATCAAAATCAATGCGAGAGTTACAGAGGCGTTGGAGAAACACAGTCAGAATCGATGAGAAGTTGTATGCTCCTGATGAACTACTAGATAGAGCGGTTCTGGACAATGATGGAATGGATTTGGGGAATATAATCAATCTAGTGAAGATTAAGCGAACATACAAGGGAGTTGTGCTCCAACCACATTACATTGTAAGAGCTAAGCATAACCTACCTGAGACAATCATAGTACCGGTAGCGCAGTTAGCAAGAACAACAGCGAGACTAGATGAGGTGATTCTACGATGTTCAGTGCAGAGGCTAGTCACCTTACCCAGTTATCTGAAACTGAATGATGAGGATTTCGAAGAAGAGTGAATTGTCCTCAGGGAACATCTTGAAATCAGGTTTGCTTCTCGCATGTCTGCTCAGGGCGTGTAGCTTAGTTTGGCTGGAGCACCCGGCTGATAACCGGGAGGTCACAGGTTCAAATCCTGTCATGCCCACCAATTTCTCCCTTCTAGCCGGTCGGCAGAGTCATGAAGGGCCGTCAGTTCGGCTCCTTGTCACATGCCTGTGGTTAGTGGCTCTTCTGGAAGCGATGTCGCAGCCGCTCTAGCTCCTTTACTAGGGATGCAGTTCGTCGAATTGGAGAGTCGAAGATTTCCTGATGGAGAGGGCTATGTCAGAGTTCCTTCCGAGGCGATTGAAGCTGTTCGCTCGGAGCCTGTTGTTCTGGTCTCCAACACATATCCTGACTCTGGAATAGTGAGTACAATCCTGTTACTCGAGGCTATCGCGGATGTACGCAAGGGAGATCTTGCGAATCTCAAAGGAGAAGGGGAGCAGTACATGGATGATGTGGGAAGAGGTGTCTATCTAGCGGTACCATACTACGGTTACTCTCGTCAGGACAAGCGTTTCTCCAGTGGAGAAGCAATTTCTGCTAGAGTGATTGCCGAGATACTGGAGAGGGGTTGTGATGGAATTGCAATCCTAGATTTGCACGAGCCGGCAGTTTTGGAGGGGATGGATGTCCCAATCGAATTCGTAAGCGCTATGCCAGAGATTGCTGAGTTACTCCAATCCGAAGTTGATCCTGATTTCGTGCTCAGCCCCGATAAAGGTGCGATTGCCAGAGCCTCAGAAGTGGCCGGTCTAATCGACTGTCAATTCTCTTATCTTGAAAAGACCAGGATCGATGCTCATACAATCGAACACACGCCAAAGGATCTGGATGTAGATGGAAAGGTAGTTGCAATCGTAGATGATATGATTAGCACGGGTGGAACCATCTGCCGGGCTAGTGATGCTCTGCGCCGACAGGGTGCCACAGAAGTACACGCCGCCTGCACACATGGCCTATTCACAGGTGGTGCAATCCTTCGGCTAGCCAGTCATGTAGACGGTGTTCACAGCACCAATTCGCTGCCTAATCCAAGGGCTGTTGTCAGTGCAGCACCTGCTCTGGCTAGGGGCTTGAAGCGTCTAATGGAGTAAGACTGACGACCTACGGTCGATTTTATCGAATCCGTTTCGTTTATATCGGCCACGCCGTGCGGCGGCTTACCCACACGAGGAGTAGTTCCAATGAGTGTACACATAGCATTTGAAACCCCAAGCGACATACAAGAGCAAGTCTACGAGATGGTCAAGTCTCTAGGTAAGGATGGAAGAGGGCGTCTGAAGAAGGGCGCTAACGAAGTCACCAAGGCTGCAGAGCGAGGCACAGCGAAGATGGTAGTAATGGCAGAGAATGTCAACCCGGGTGAGCTGTTAGCTCACATCCCAATGATCTGCAAGGAGAAGAGTATCCCATTCATCTATGTCGAGGACCAAGCATATCTAGCCGAGGCTGCAGGGATGAGCATTGGCACTCGAACTGCTGCAATTGCAGTAATGGATGTTGACAAGGAAGCCACGGACAAGTTCAAGGAAGTTGATGGGCACTGCTCGACACTTTCAGAGTAACTTAGTGAAGGAGTGATTCGATATGGCTCAAGAAGCATGGCCCGCAGAAGTGGTTGAGGTAGTTGGCCGTACCGGAATGAGTGGCGAGGCTACTCAAGTCAAGGTCCGCGTCAACGACGCAGCTAATCCTCGTGATATCGGTCGAATTATCGCACGTAATGTACTCGGCCCAATCAGAGTAGGCGACATTCTGATGCTGAAGGATACCGGACGCGAGGCACGCAGACTGGGTGGAAGGTGATTCGATGCCCGAGCGACGTATCTGCAGTTTCAGTCACGAAGAGATTGAGCCTGGTACTGGTATGATGTATGTCAAGCGAGACGGTAGTGTGTTTTGGTTCAAGGATAGTAAGGCTCGCAAGAACATGCTAAAGCTCAACAGAAACCCACGTCGACTCAAGTGGACTCGTCGCTACGAGAAGGGCGGAATCAAGTAGCTTCTGAAGTCTGGTTTAACCAGTCTAGACACATTGAATGAGTGCAAGTTGGTGGGTCGAACCACAGTTTCTCTGCCGAATCAATGATGTCTAGTTGTAGAGTCGATCCGGTTCCTTCCTGAACAGTCACAACAGAGCTCGTGCTAGCAGGTAGGTAATCATCACCGGTGGAAAACAAACTCAATCTGATAGTGTGATTTACATCCACATAGGCATCGAGAGTAAAGAATTCCATCTTGGCATTAATTGTCTCAAGTATAGGTAGCCATGTCTGCTCCTGGGTGCCTCCCTCGTGATAGCGTAAGTCCATGACAGCGTGTCCCAGATGAATGCACTGTCCAGATTCATCGCAATCCTCCATCAAAGCGTAGATCTGCCCTCCAATAGTTGTTGTACGAACATCAACATGCAAACGCGGTAGGCCAGCAATCCAGATTCCTTCCTCTAGTGGATCAGTCTCGTATACAGGACCTGTGGAAGCGTCTGGTAGAATTGTGGTTGTACCTCCAACATTGGAGAGCATTCCTCCCAAATCTAGTGCAAGTGTCTCCATACCCTCTGGCGGGTAGCGATCTTCAAGTCTCCATTCGCCACGATTGGACTGTATCTCAACCCATAGTCCAGGTTGTTCTCCAATTCCCTTGAGGTAGAAGTCAAACCACTCGAGGAGATCTTGCATCCAATCGAATCTGGTCATCTGTGGATATGCTTCGCGCCCACGGCCTTCTCCTGACCTATCGAAGTGGTAGTCTGGACGGTCGGGATAATCGTGGTCCCACTGTCCGAACAGACCTTTTGAATCAATTCCAGCATCTTTCAACTGATTGATAACAGGAACTGCCATGTGTGGGTCAACATTCCAATCATGCATTCCCTGAATCAGATAGACTGAACCGTTGTAATTGGCTAGGACACGGTCGAGGAAGTATCTCTCTTCCCAGTAGGTTCCAACCGCTTCACCTCCCCAAATGTATGCACCTGCGCCTGCAGCGGGACCCAATGCGTAGTCGGGACAAGCATTCCCCAAATCTTCAGAATCTCCATCTATCCCATAGCTTCCATAGACTACATTGTGCATGAAAGGTGCTCTGGCCTCAGAAGAGCCGTTCTTCCACATCAATTCCATCACACCAATGAGCCCTGATATTGGAACGATTGTAGCAAGGTGCTCATTTCCAAATGTTGCCGCTTGCCAGGGAGTTGAGCCATCGTATGACTTACCAATCATGGCTACCTTTCCATTACTCCAGTTCTGGGTTCCGAGCCAAGTCACCGCTGCATCTACGCCCAATTGCTCTGCATTACCCATCAAGTCCATACAGTGGTTTGAGCGACCTGTTCCCATGACTGAAACTTGTGCGAAAGCGTATCCGTGTGGTAGGATTTGATTGATTATCATACTACCAAGCCATGTGCCTGGTTGTTCAACGGGTCCGGTATCTACTGATGTTTCGTCAAAATAGGGGCCAAATTCTGCAATTACTGGGACCTTGGTGCCTTCTTCTACATCTGGTAACCATAGCCCCAAACTGACCTTTCCATTAGGAGCGGCACCCCCTTCATCTAGAGGAAGTGTGAATTCTACAAAATGGTGTGTTGAGTTCCACTCATTATCCGTGGCCGTCAAGCCATAGGGACCTTGTTCCATCACGAAACCATGTGGTGCATCGGTGATATAGGGCCAGTTTGCCCGCTCCCATACGGGTACGCGCTCGTAATCTCCACTGGGTCCTTGGGAGTCATCAACTGAGTCAAAAACCAGATTTTGCATTATCAAAGCGATGAACATCACAGCAACAGCAACTGCTGCTAGACCGAAGGCGGCGTGTTTGGGCTGTAGAGGAGTGCCGATGTGGATTTTCTCATCGCGCCATTCGTCAACAATCTCGGCCACTAGGATGTCACCATCCTCACTGGTCATACTACTTCGAATCGGCGATGTGCCTTGATACCAACGATATTCAGATTACTTTGTGTTGAAATAGGGGAGGGGGGTCGGCCGGAACATGGGAGACATGCAGACGACTTTCGTCATGATCAAGCCTGACGGTGTTCAGAGAGGACTAGTGGCCGATATTATCGGTAGATTTGAGACCAAGGGGCTTCGATTAGTTGGACTTAGGCAGTTGACTCCCTCAATGGAGTTGGCTGAGACTCATTATGCAGTACACAAGGAGCGTCCATTCTATGGCGGCCTGATTGAATTCATCACATCCGGACCAGTGGTTGCAATGGCCTGGAAGGGAGTCGATGCAATCGGAGTCGCTCGTAATCTAATCGGACCTACTGATGGCCGCACGGCAGCTCCCGGAACTATCAGAGGAGATTTTGCTATGGACATCGGACACAATGTTATCCACGGATCTGATGGAGAAGAGACTGCTTCCTTCGAATTGGGACTATGGTTCCCAGATGGATTAGTGGAATGGACCCGCGACGCTGAGTCGCACATTTACGAGTGAGAATTCAATTAACTGGGGAAGGAGCATGAGGTGGGTAAGATGTCAGGACGCAGACAACCCATTGTCGCTGTGCTAGGTCATGTCGATCACGGTAAAACTAGTCTGCTGGATCACATTCGCAGTCTCGGTATTGATTCTCGTGCATCGGTAATGGATAGGGAAGCTGGCGGTATAACGCAGCATATCGGTGCCACTGAAGTCCCCTCGGATGTCCTCAACACACTCTGCGCCCCTCTACTGGGTGGGAAGACTTTCAATTCACCTGGGCTTCTGTTCATTGACACTCCTGGTCACCATTCATTCTCCACTCTGCGCTCACGTGGTGGCTCTCTAGCAGATATCGCAATCCTAGTAGTCGATATAATGGAAGGAGCGAGGCCCCAGACCATCGAATCACTGCGAGTCCTCAAGGAGGCCAAGACACCATTCGTTATTGCAGCCAATAAGGTCGACAGGATTCATGGCTGGAGTTGCGAAGAAGAACGCTCGATGGCAGTCTCCATGAGGAATCAATCGAAGGAGGCAATGGGGCTGTTTGAGCAGCGCTACTGGGATTTAGTAGGTCAGTTCGCCGAGCATGGATTCAATATCGAGCGATACGATCGCGTCAGCGACTTCACCAAGGACATCGCTCTAGTTCCTGTGTCCGCTCGAGAGGGAGAGGGAATTCAGGATATTCTAGCAGTAGTTATTGGTCTGGCCGAGCGTTATCTAACAGAGCAGTTGACAGATATCGAAGGATCGGGTGAGGGTACCGTACTCGAAATGAAGGAAGAACGTGGATTGGGTAAGACATTGGATGTCATTCTTCATCGAGGTTCAATCAAGAAGGGAGACGAAATTGTACTCGTGACTAACGATGGTGGTGTCTCGACTCATGTCAAGGGCCTATTCAGTCCGCGTGGTATGAGCGAGATGCGAGATGCCGGCAACCGCTGGGATGCTTCACAAGAGGCTCATGCGGCTAGCGGGCTCAAGATTTCTGCTCCTGACTTAGACGGTGTACTCGCAGGGACTACTCTGCGGGTCGTCCACTCAGACTCTGAGCGCTCCGAGGCTCTGGCCGCGGCCAAAGCCGAGTCTGAGCTCTCAATCGAACTAGAGGAAGAGGGCGTATGTATCAAGGCAGATACTGTTGGAGGACTGGAAGCTTTGGCCAAGGAGCTTAACGCCATTGATGTTCCAATCAGAATGGCCAGCATTGGTAAGGTAAGTCGTAGAGATATTCGCAATACTGAGGCGGCAAGTAATCCACTACATCGAGTCATGATGGCATTCAGTACTGAGATTCTACCAGACGCAATCACAGAAGTAGATTCATCTGAGGCAGGAGCCAAGTACATCGGTTCAGATATCATCTATAGAATCCTCGAAGAGCATGAGGAATGGGTTGAGCAGCGTACTCGCGAACTGGAGGAAGAGAGTCGTGAACAAGTAGTCTATCCTGCTAGAATTATGCTTCTACCCGATCACACCTTCCGCGTCTCCAAGCCCGCCGTAGTAGGTGTCAGAGTGGTGGCTGGACGCATTCACATCGGTCAGTATCTGCTCAAGGAAGAGAAGAGAATTGGGCGCATCAAATCTATCCGCTCAGGCGAGAATTCGATGAAGGAAGCTATGCAGGGAGCAGAGGTTGCAGTCGCCATTGACGGTGTTACAGTAGGACGTCAAATCGAAGAGGGAGACAGTCTGCTAGTAGACATCCCGGAATCGCATGCAAAGAAGCTTAGAAAGATGGAACTCACATCAGCAGAACAGGATGTTTTCGATGAACTGCTAGCCATTCATCGAAAGGATGACCACTTCTGGGGACGCTGAGCATTCTGATGCGGTAAGCGTTCAGGTATACCTAACGCTCAAGTAGTGAATGAGTAGGCCTGAGGATGTTGTAGTAGGGATATCATGGCTGAGACAGCAGACCCTAAGGCTCGCGAATTAATTCAGACTGTTTCACAGATATCCAATGGCCTAATGAACGAGGTCGCCAAGGTCATCATTGGTAAGCAAGAGAATCTACGCAGGATTACTGTTGGAATTCTTTCGAATGGTAACACACTCATCGAGGATTTCCCAGGTCTGGCAAAGACTCTGATGGCCAATACCTTTGCATCTGCGCTGGGTTGCAAGTTCAAGCGTGTTCAGTTCACCCCTGACCTATTGCCAGCCGATATCATGGGGACATACATGTACGACCAGCAAGCTGGTGAGTTCAAACTCAGGCCGGGCCCTCTGTTCACCAATGTTCTACTCGCTGACGAGATTAACCGTGCTCCACCAAAGACTCAGGCAGCGCTGCTTGAGGCTATGGAAGAGAAGCAAGTGACAATCGAAGGTATCACCCACAAGCTACCAGCTCCTTTCATCACCATGGCTACTCAGAACCCTATTGAGCAGGAAGGTACCTATCCACTACCAGAGGCCCAGATGGACCGATTCCTGATGAAGATGTCAATGGGTTACCCCGACCGTCAGGAGGAGAAGGCAATATTGCAACGCAGGAAGCTGCGAGGCAAGGATGACTACGATATCGAGCAGATTACCAGCCCAAAGAAGGTCGTCGCCATGCAGAAGGCGCTCGAGACAGTTCATGTCGATCCAGCAATCATGTCCTATGTGGTCGAATTGGTTCAGCGAACCCGTGAAGACCACCGAGTTATCACTGGAGCTTCTCCGCGTGCTAGTCAGTCTCTGTTCAAGACTGCGAGAGCATCCGCAGCTATCGATGGTCGCGACTATGTCATTCCTGATGATATCAAGAATGTGGCTCTAGAGGTCGTCAGCCACAGAATCGTACTCAAGCCTGAGTCCAAGATTCGTGGTGTGACTGGTCGCCACATCACACGCAAGATTCTGAGCGAAGTACCTGTCCCTGTCATTCAATGATGGGCAAGATTCACGGTAGTCCCGTGGTTTTCGGCTACTGAGTGAGATGTCCGGCCCCGTAGTCATCGCCGTAGTGAATCACAAAGGCGGGTGTGCGAAAACAACGACTGCAGTGAATATCGCCTCCGCTCTAGCAATGGGCAACGAGGAGATGGGTATCGCTGCTCGTAAGGTGCTAGTCGTCGACCTAGATCCCAAGGGAAACATCGCCACTACCTTCGGAATAGACAAGAAGGCTCTCGGCCCTACCATGAATGAGTTGTTCAAGGGAGGTGTGGATGGTTCATCAGTCAGTCTAAACGAATGTCTGATTGGACCGGATAGGCTGACTGAAGCCATGCGTCAATCGTGGAAGTTACACAATCCAGATCGCAAGCGCGGACCGCCCAAAGGAGTCTCGATCGAAAATCTCTGGCTACTTCCAGCAGATCTCGACCTATCTGGAGTCGAAATTGATTTAGCAACACGTATCGGAAGGGAGAATCGGCTCAAACTAGCTCTTCAAGACTCAATTGGTCATTTTGATGTAGTAATCGTAGATACTCCAGCTTCACTTGGCCTACTCACAATAAACGCACTGGCGGCCTCTAATTGGGTTCTGATACCAATTCAAGCAGAGTTCTATGCTCTAGAGGGGATGGGGCAATTGATGAATGCCATCCGAGATGTCCAGAAAGCGATTAATCCGAATCTGGGGTTGTTCGGAATATCCTTGACGATGGTACAGACCAACAGCAACCTGGGTGAGGCTGTTGCCGAGCGAGCGCGTAAGCACTTTGGTGATCGGGTTTTCGACACGGCCATACAAAGATCCGTGGCTATAGCTGAGGCCCCTCTAGAAGGTGCGCCGATAGTCATAGCCAAGAAGCCAAACAAATCGAATCCCGGAAGTAAGGCCTACTGGGACTTGACCAAGGAGGTCGATGCTAGAATTGCTAGAATTCTAGGTGTTTGAGTCTACTCGACTTTGTTTACACTAATCGCGCAAGCGCGGCCGTCAGGCGCCTCACCGAGTTCAAACTCGACCTCGTCACCATCGTGGAGTGTGCCCGACTCCACATCTGACTTGTGAACGAAAACATCGTTCCCATCTTCTTTCTCTATGAAGCCAAAACCCTTCACGCGGTTGAACCATTTTACTGTACCCTTAGGCATAATTCAGTATCGCGTCGTCCATACTACTTCATCTAGACCTAAGAGTAACATGAATTGAGAGGATTGAAGGTTATTCTTCCCCCACCCGTTCTAGAGCAGATTGTTTAGCATCTAGTAATGCGGATTCCCACTTTGATTTCAATTCGGCCTGAAGTGATTTCATCATCTCATTGATATCTTTCTTGGATATGTCGCCTCTCTTGTTGAACTGTTCTTCTAGATTGGACAGCATCTCCTGCTCGCGCTTCTTTGCAAACTCGGATACCTTCTGCTCCATCTCGACTTCTAGTTCGAGTGCCATCTCCTGGCGTCGTAAACCCAAAGCAGCGAGCATGGTTTCCCTTTCTGCACGGAATCTTCTGTCCAACTCCTCGAGAGCGGCGCGCTCTGATTCCTCTTCGAGTTCCTTGATTCGAACCTTGACATCCGCCTTCATCTCTTTCTCGAGAGATTTACGCTCCTCCTTGAGTTGCTTCTCTAATTCGGCTTCTCGCTCACGACGGGCATCGGAGATTCTCTCACGCATCTGCATCTCTTGCTCAAGCCTGTGCGTCTCGATCTTGCGATGGACTCCGGTCTCCATGGCCTCTCGTAAATCCATCTCAACACGACGCTGCATTCTCTCCACATCTTGTGATGCTTCGAGTTCCAGTCTTTCCTCAAGGAAGGCTCTGCGACGCTGATATTCCGTTTCCATCTCATCCTTGAGTCTGTCACGTAGCTTTGCTGCATGGGCCTCAATACGGCGGTCTCTCTCTAAGTCGAGTTGTTCCCTCAAACGATTTTCTTCACGGCGTAGTCGATGTAGCATCTCTTCTCTTAGTAAGCGCTCCTCGCGCTCTAGAGCCTCTGTCTCAAGGCGTTCCATCTCGTCTTCAAGCTCGGCCCTCAAGTCGGATTCGATTTGTTGTAGTCTCTCTTCGAATAGTATCTCATTCGCCTTGCGCATCGCACCATGCATACCCGAAACTCTCTCTGTCATCTCGGCGATGCGCATTCTACGCTCTCTTCGGATACCGGATCTGATTCTCGATTCTTCATCGAGTCGTTCTCTGGCCCGGGCCACAGACTCCATGTTTGAGGAGGCAGACAGGGCATGCTGAGCACGCAGTGCCGCTAGTTCATCGATACCTTCGGTATCGTTGTCTTCAGGTGACTTGCTCTCACTCATGGGACCCCATCCCCAAGTTGACGCTGATTACGGAGTATTTGAGAGAGAAGGGTCCGAATCGGACGATAAATGCGGTTTGCGAAGGCTATCGTACGATGCCGTGCTAGAAAGTGACATTGAACTTAGACTCGCAGGCAGGGCACTTTAGTTCACGAGTTCCGGGCTTTGGCCTGATTCTCAACTGCCTCTCACAACCTGGGCAGTCAATCTCTACTTTGAGTATCTTAGGGGTTAGAGTGAACTTTCCTGTGCAGGCGCTACAGGTCAATTCTGTTGGACGCTCATCAGTACCTGCTACAACGACTGTATTGCAGTGTGGACAAGGCAATGTCTCGTCGGTAAGATTGTCGATAGTAGGTTGGTGGCTTACGCGGCAAACAGCACCGCAAATCACACACTCCTTCTCCCCTAGTCCTTGAGGTAGCATATGGCCGCAGTGAGCGCATTCTGCCAGAGGCGCAGCGTACCTAGATTCAATTTCGAATGACCCCGCCATAGACCTCGATTCAGGGGCTGGTTAATCAAGCGGTCGTAGACATGTCTTCTCTAGAAGCCCCTAATGCCACCCTTAGCGCTTCCACCAAGTCATCCTTGAGATCGTGTGCCAGAGTTACAAGTGTGCTGAATCTCTCCGGGCCAGTTCCTGTTACCCACATACCATTCAGAATGACCAGTAGTGCACTCGCCTCATGCAAAGCTACACCTGCGGCCAATTTGATTTCCCAGCCGCCCAGAACAATACCAACTAGTAGCAAGGTGATTCCGACCGAGATTGTGATGTTCGTTGAAACAGCCCTCCTAGTCCGCTTGGAGAGGTCAATAAATCTAGACAGGGCGCGAGGGTCTTCTCCCGGTATCAGGACATCTGCTGCATCTAGGTTGACTTGTTCGCCGCTGCCAACAGCGATTCCTACATCTGCAGCAGCTAGCGCTCCCGCGTCATTGAATCCATCTCCTGCCATCAGAGTTCTGCGTGCCTTGGAGCGTTCAGATACCCACTGAGCCTTACCCTCAGGATCTACTCCGCCTCGGCAGGAGTTTGAAGGAATTCCTAAGCGGGCGCCAAAAGCTTCGACGCTGGTCTGCTCATCTCCGCTGAGAATCTCAACTCCGACTCCATTCGCCCTCAGAGATGCAATCAATTCCTCAACTCCTTCTCTAGCGTCATCATGTGCGAATCCAAATGCCGCGATTGCTCGGCCATCTAGTGATAATACACTGGCCCCATATCCAGCCTGTCTAGACTCCGCCAATGCCTCATCGATGTCCTGAGGGATCTCGACCTCGCGCTCTAGCAGCCAGTCTGCTCGTCCAAGCATGACCTCTTGACCGCGTAGCATACCGCTGACGCCTGCATCACCGTCAGTAAGTCCCGTGACATTACTGGCAGTGAGTGAGTGTTCGTTGGCGAGCGCGATGATGGCCCTAGCATAAGGGTGGTTAGAGCGCTGCTCGAGTCCTGCAGCAATCTGCATTGCCTGAAATTCATCCTCATCATCTCCCACTGTGATTCCAGTCAACCGAGGATTACCACTAGTCAGAGTTCCTGTCTTGTCTAGAAGAGCCAATTCGATTTCGGCTGCGGCCTCTAGTACATCCCCTCCTCTAGCAACTAATCCAAACGAAGATGCCGCTGACAGTGCCGCAGCATGCGGAACTGGTGCTGCTAGAAGTAGAGAACATGGGCAAGAAACAACCCATAGAAGAAGTGTGGTCAGGATTGCTTGAGATGTGGCTCCATGAACAAAGTATCCAATGAATGGAGAGCCGATCATCACAAGTGGGACCCATATAGCAGTGAATCTCTCAATCGCACTCTGAGTCCTAGTAGGTTGGTCTCGGTAGTTCCTGACTAGTTCAATCAGACTCGATAATCTAGTGTCATCTCCTCTCGCTGTTGCTTTGACTACTAATGGCCCTCGTGCGAGAACTAGTCCTGCCTCAACTGTGTCTCCCTCGC
>CEPK01027199.1_pt1 | contig 14179 bp, 10 predicted proteins | sample 356231 | NCBI WGS metagenome assembly CEPK01 (sample SAMEA2620259, study PRJEB7988) | marine metagenome | biome: marine biome (ENVO:00000447); feature: deep chlorophyll maximum layer (ENVO:xxxxxxxx); material: "saline water (ENVO:00002010), including plankton (ENVO:xxxxxxxx)" | depth 80 m
GGCCCTACTGATTCAATTACATGTTTCATAGTAATAAAATTACCTGCTCTTTTAGACATTTTAAAAGGTTTTCCCTTATTACTTAAACTAACTAACTGACATAACTTAACATCAAAATCTATTTTTCTATCTGAAAAAGCATTTATTACTCCACCTACTCTTTTTACATAACCTCCATGATCAGCACCCCACACATTTATAATAGATTTATAATTTCTATTATACTTTTCATAATGATAAGCAGCATCAGCAGCAAAGTATGTCCAACTATCATCTGATTTTTTAAGAGGTCTATCAATATCATCTCCATATAAAGAAGATTTAAATAATAATTGTGGTCTACTTTCCCAATCATCTTTCAACTTACCTTTAGGAGCATCTAAAACACCTTGATATAATAGATTTTTTTTATCTAATATACTTACTACTTTATCAATATACCCATCTTTATGAATTTTTGCTTCAGAAGTAAAAACATCATGCTTAACATTTATGAGTGACAAATCATGCTTTATAACGTCCATCATTGCTTTAATACTAATTGTTTTAAATAATTCGAGCCAGTCTTCTTCCGATTTATCTATATATTTATCTTCATACTCACTTACAATTTGCTCTGCTACGGGAACCAAATATTCCCCAGGATAAAGATCATCTGTAAAATCATCACTTTTAATATTTAAAATTTCTAAATATCTTTTATATACTGACCTTGCTAAATTGTTTACCTGCTCTCCTGCATCGTTTATGTAATATTCTCTAGTGACATTATAACCAGTAAATTCTAATAAATTTGCTAAACTATCTCCAAATACAGCACCCCTTGCATGGCCAATATGCATAGGACCTGTTGGATTTGCAGATACATATTCTACATTAATCTTATTGGCATTGTCTGTTTTAATTCTACCATAATCAGTCTCAGAATCTAATATATAAAAACAACATTTTTGCCATATTGATGTATGAAAATATAAATTTATAAAACCTGGACCCGCAATATCAACTTTAGAAATATTATTATTTTTCTCTAATTCTAACTTAATAATTTTAGCAATTTCTAAAGGCGGTTTTTTTAAGGTTTTAGATAATAACATAGCTACATTAGTTGAAATATCTCCATGCAATTCCTCTTTTGGTGGCTCTACAGATATTTTATCTATTATATCATTAACATTAATTTCTAATTTGCTGATTATTGATATAATATTTGTTTTTATATCTTCATAAACATTCATTATTATGCCTTTATCATTAATTAGCGATCACGTTTATCATACAAAGAAGTTCCTTTCCATCCATCATGCATGTCAAATAACCTCTTATGTTCCATTACAGCATATCTATCTGTCATTCCAGCTATATAATCTGCAATAATTCTATATATTTGGAAATCAGATTTTTCTTTATCTGCAATATTCCTCCACTCGGTAGGCAATACAGATATATCTTCACTGAAAGCATTAAAAAGATCAGAAATAATTTTTTTTGCCTTTAATGTCATTCTATTTACAATAGTATGTTTATACATTTCTTTATGTAAAAAAGACCTGAGTTGATTATTATTATAATATAGCTTATCTGAAAATTTTACTATAGTTTTTCCATAATTTCTTATTTCCTCTACATGAGAAAATTTTTCTTTTTTAATTATGTTAATTGTTTCATTAACTACATCATTAACCATGGAATTAATTAAAACTCTTATAGTTTCATGCACCAATCTTCTTTTTTCAATTTTAGGCCATTTACTTCTTATTGAAGATACTATAACTCCTATATGATCTATACATTCTAAATCTTCTATAGAAAATAACCCTGCTCTTATTCCATCGTCAATATCATGATTACAATATGCTATATCATCCGAAATTGCAGCTACCTGGGCTTCGAGACCTGGATAAAAATTTAATTTTAAATCATGCTCTGGCTTATTTTTTAATATATATTCTTGATGTTCTTTTAAGACTGTTGGGATATCTTTATTAATAGGACCATTATGTTTAACAATGCCTTCAAGTGCTTCCCAAGTTAAGTTTAAGCCGTCAAATTGTGCATATTTTTTTTCCAACTTAGTTACTATTCTTAAGGTTTGCGCATTGTGATCGAAACCGCCCTTATTAAGCATTAAAGAGTTTAATTCATCTTCTCCAGCATGTCCAAATGGAGCGTGCCCTAAATCATGAGCTAAAGCAATAGTTTCTGCCAAATCTAAATCTAAATCCATACTATTAGCAAGACTTCTAGCAATTTGTGAAACCTCAATTGTATGAGTAAGTCTAGACCTAAAATTATCACCCTCATGTTGAACAAAAACTTGAGTTTTATGTTCTAGGCGTCTAAAAGCTGCAGAATGAATTAATCTATCTCTATCTCTCATATAAGGACTACGATTCGTTGATTCTTTTTCCTTATAAAATCTACCTTTAGTATCTTTAAATAAAGTACGATAACTTTTGTTATAATTCATTTAAATACTTTCTAAAAAATATAAATATGTTTATACATAACTTGAAATTATATAAATTTGAACTAACATTATAAATATTATGAATATTATTAAAGATAATTTAAATGAAAAACATAATCTATCAATTACTAATGAAGCTATAGATAGAATTAACCTTATTAAAAATAAAGAGGGTAAAGGGTTTTTAAGAATATCAGTAGACGGTGGTGGTTGTTCAGGTTTCTCATACTCTTTTTCCTTTGACTATAATACTAAGGATGAGGATATTATTGCTTTTACAGACTCTAGTGGTTACCCTACTTTAGTAACTGATAATACCTCCATGATCTATTTAAATGGTTCTAAGATAAACTGGGATGAAAGTTTAAATGGAGCAGCCTTTACTATTGACAATCCAAATGCTACTTCAAATTGTGGATGTGGTACTTCATTTTCGGTAACTTAATTAATGATAATTGCCACATGGAATGTAAATTCTATAAGAGTAAGACTAAATCATGTTAAGGAATTTATTCAAAAAAATAAACCTGATGTTTTATTACTTCAAGAATTAAAAGCTCAAAACAGCGATGTCCCAAAAGATGAATTAGAAAACTTAGGATACAACCTAATTTTTAAAGGACAAAAAAGTTATAATGGAGTAGCAATTTTATCAAAATTTCCTATTCATGATGTAAAAACTAACCTTTATAGCAAAAACGAGGAAGAACAATCCAGATATATAGAATGTTGGATTGACAATAGTAATAATGGCGTTAGGGTTGCATCCATATACCTTCCAAATGGAAATCCTATTAACTCAGAAAAATTTACATATAAAATTGATTGGATGAATAAATTAAAAATACGAGCTAAAGAGCTTTTAGATTATGAAGAAACTGTAATATTAGGTGGAGATTTCAATGTTTGCCCAAAAGACATAGATGCATCTAATCCAGAAAATATGAAAAATGATGCTTTATTTCAACCAGAAACACGTTCTAAATTTAGAGAGATTCTAAATATGGGTTATTATGATGCTTGGGAAATACTTAAAAATAATAGTGAGTGGACATATTGGGATTACGGAAGAGCCTTTGAACAAAATAAAGGCTTACGAATTGATCATTTTCTTCTCTCGCCACAAGCTTTAGATAGATTACAAAATATAAATATAGAGAAATATTTTAGAGCTCTTGAAAAACCCTCAGATCATGCACCAGTAATAATAAATATTTCTGATTAATTCTTATGATTATTGTAAAAAGAAACCAAACTCTTCATTTCCATAATAAAATATATAGGTGTGCATTTGGATTAAAAGGGTTAACAAACAACAAAACCGAAGGCGATAAAATGACGCCCATTGGCACATTTAATATTGGAAACTTATATGTAAGGACGGACAAAATAAAAAATTTAAAAGCAAATTTAAAAATTAACAGTATTAATAAAAATATGGCATGGTGTGACAATCCGAAAAGCAAACATTATAATAAATTAATTACTACCTCAAAACCTCATGCAGAAAGTCTATATCGAAATGATAACATTTATGATATAGTTTTAGTCATTCAATATAATGTAAATCCTATTATTCCTTATAAAGGAAGTGCAATATTTATACATAATTCTAAAAAAGATTATCAAGCTACAAATGGATGTATAGCTTTAGAAACTTCAGACCTAAGTGAAATAATAAAAAAATTAAAACCCAGTGATAAAATAACTATTACTAATTAAATTTATTTTAAAAAGAAATCATCTTAATAGGTTCTCCTATAGATAAAGAAGCATTTTCTGAACTACAATCTATTCCATTTAAAACACAAAATAACTCTTTTTTATTTTTTGAAACAGCCATATTTTGTGATAATGAATTAATTGTATCACCTTCTAAAACTTTAATAATCTTTATACGACTAGGTTGCGCTATTTTTCTATCATAATTTGATAATGAATCGAAACTCATAACTATATTTTCTGCTTCTAATATAGAGTTGTCTAACAAATTAGGTGCAGATAATACTGTAAATCTCCAAACTCTCTTATTATTCCACGCTATTAAATATACTTTTCTATTGTATTTTGCTCCGTTATAATTAACTAATGATTTATCTTCTACACTAATAGCTACTCTATTATTTATTAAAAACTCATCATAATTATATAATCTTGACCTTCCTATATTTGCTTCAACAATTTCGATTAAACTAATACTTTCTTGATTAATTAACCCATCAAAAATGACAATAACAGTATTATCTTTATTATTTGAAATTACCGCATTTTCTTGATTATCAATTTTATAATCTTTAGGTACTTCAAATTTAAAATTTAAATCCAAGTGTAAAAACAAATTATCCCTAATTACTCCATGCTTGGAACTATCTCCATATACCATGTTATCAATTGCTAAAAGAAATTTTTCTTTATTTCTCAAAACATCTGAACTTAAATTAGTAGCCAATGTTTTTGAATATTGAACTCTATCTAAAGTTTTTGGGTGAGTAGCAAAGATAGAATTTATTAAGTTACTATTTTTTTCATTTGAAATTTTAGTTAGAACGTCAAGCCTAGATAAAAACCTAGTAGAACCTTCTGTATCATAATTTGACTTCTTGATATATCTAATACCTAGTTTATCTGCTTCTAGCTCTTGCGACCTACTAAATGAAGATAATATTCCTTGCATGCCTATATTTGCTAAATTTGATACTATCGGCCTACCTATTATAATATCTAATATTTCTAAACCTAAACCAGAAATGGTGGCTTTAGCATGTCTCTCAGCTGTATGTCTAGCGGTAACATGTGCTATTTCATGACCTATTACACTAGCTATTTCTGATTCATCATTAGCTAAAGATATTAAACCTCTAGTTACATATATATATCCTCCAGGCAATGCAAATGCATTTACTACAGGACTATCTAAAATTGTAAACGTCCATCTAATATCAGGAAGTTCTGAATTAGCTGCAAGTCTATTACCTATATTATTAATATATTCTTGCAGGTTTTTATCTTCATAAATACCTCCAAACGCTTTAATAATTTTAGGATGCTCTCTCGCACCAATATTATTTTCTTCATCTTGAGATAAAATTACAAGCTGTCTGTCTCCAGTAGCTTTATTTTGCACACAGCCAGTAACTATTAATAAACATAGAATAAATATTTTAATATATTTATTAAACATTAAAATTATTTAGATATCGGCATAACATTGCTTCTCTGATTTTGCTCCTGGATGCGTTACAGCTCCTTTAACAGCAGGACCTACTAACTGTGAATATTTCCATATTTCCCCAGAACCGTATTCATGTTCTCTAGGTTTCCAATCTTTTTTTCTATTTTCTAATTCTTCTTCACTTAAATCTACACTTAATTCACCAGTTTCAGAGTCTATTGTAATCATATCTCCATTTTGCACTAAAGCTATAACTCCTCCGACTGCTGCTTCAGGACCAACATGACCAACACAAAAACCACGAGTAGCTCCTGAAAATCTACCATCAGTAATAAGAGCAACTTTCTCTCCCATACCTTGTCCATATATAGCAGCTGTAGTAGCAAGCATTTCTCTCATGCCAGGACCGCCTTTTGGTCCTTCATACCTTATTACAAAAACATCATTTTCTTTATAATTTCTCTTATTAACAGCTTCATATGCATCTTCTTCACAATCAAAAACTATTGCAGGTCCAACATGTCTGCTTCTTGACATGCCGGCAACTTTAACAATAGCTCCTTCTTCTGCTAAATTTCCTCTTAAACCAACTACTCCCCCAGTTGGGGTTATTGCATCCGAAACTTTGTAGATTACATCCTGATCTACAGGGAAAGTAATATCTTTTAGATTCTCCTCAATTGTTTTTCCTGTAACAGTCATACAATCTCCGTGAATATATCCAGCTTCAAATAAAGCTTTTAGAATAACCTGAACTCCTCCAGCTTCATACAAATCTTTAGCTACATACTTTCCTCCAGGTTTTAAATCAGCAATGTATGGAGTAGATTTAAATATATCTGCAACAGCAAACAAATCAAAATCTATTCCTGCCTCATTAGCCATGGCTGGTAAATGTAAAGCAGCATTTGTTGAACCTCCTGATGCAGCCACTACTCTTGCCGCATTCTCAAAAGATTTTAAAGTTACTATATCTCTAGGTCTTAAGTTCATTTCTATAAGTTGCATTACTTGTTCGCCTGCCGCAAGCGCATATTCATCTCGAGATTCATAAGGTGCAGGAGCTCCTGTACTATTTGGAAGCGCTAACCCAATAGCTTCGCTAACACAAGCCATAGTATTTGCTGTAAATTGACCTCCACACGAACCAGCAGAAGGACATGCCGCTCTTTCTATCAAATCTAATTCTTCAGCATCAATAATTCCTGCATCATTCTGTCCTACAGCTTCATACACATCCTGTACTGTTAAATTTCTTCCTTTGTGTTTACCTGGCATTATAGAACCTCCATATATAAAAACACTTGGAATATTTAATCTTAACATAGACATCATAACGCCTGGTAGAGATTTATCGCATCCTGCAACCCCTACTAATCCATCATAGCAATGACCTCTTACAGATAATTCAATAGTATCAGCGATAGCTTCTCTACTTGCTAAAGATGCCTTCATTCCTTGATGTCCCATAGCTATTCCGTCAGTAACAGTAATTGTTGTAAATTCTCTAGGAGTACCATCTTTTGCAGAAACTCCTTTTTTAACTGATTGTGCTTGCCTTCTAAGTGTAATATTACATGGTGCTGATTCATTCCAGGTAGTAGCCACGCCGACAAATGGTTGATGAATCTGCTCTGTTGTTAAATCCATTGCATAATAAAATGACCTATGAGGGGCTCTTCCTGGTCCCTCAGTAACATGTCTACTTGGTAGATTATCTTTATTTATTTTTGTCATTTTTACCTCCTAAATTAATTTAATATTTTTATTCAGTTTTCATTTTTTGCAAAGCAACGGTCATCCTATCTGCTTGGCTTACTAATTTTTCTTTTCTATCTGTTTGCTCCTCAATTACTTCTTTTGGAGCTCGTTCTATAAAGTTTTTATTATTTAATTTATTATTAATTTTGTCGATATCATTTTGTAATTTTTTTAAATCATTATTTAAACGTTTATATTCTACTTCAATGTTAATTAATCCTTTTAAAGGAACATAAAAAGTAGCCTGATCTACAATTATCTGCGCTACATCTTTATTATTAAAATCATCTTTTAAAAAATTACTTACTCTTACCATCTGCTTTAAAGTATTAAGATTATTATTTATGTAATTAATATAGACATTATTCAAACCTTTATAATGTATATTTATCAATGATTTAAATGGTATATTTAATATACTTCGTAAAGATCTTATTTCGGTAATTAATTTAACTAACCAATTAACCTCATCTAATTTATTTTTATCTATAAGTAATTCTTTGTCTTTTACTGGCCATTTTTCTAGAGCTAATACTTTACCGTATTTATGTACATTTGAATATAAATACTCTGTATTAAAAGGTGCAATAGAATGCAATAATATTAATATTTTACTAAATATATATGAAGCTATATGCTTTGTTTCGTCACTTTCACTTATAAAGCTTTTTGTAAACTCTATGTACCAGTCACAATAATTATGCCATACAAAATGGTAAATTTTATTTGCAGCTTCATTAAACCTATAAGCTAATACATCTTTTTTAACATTATCCGAACAAGTATAAAACAAGTTCAAAATCCAATGATTTATTGGCATTTTAACCATGTTTAAATCAATATTTTTATCAATTAAACAATTATTTAACTGCAAATATCTAGAAACATTGTTAATTTTTGTAAAAAAATTTCTATATCCTACTATTCTATCTTCAGATAATTTAATATCCCTACCTTGAGTAGCCAATGCAACTAAAGTAAATCTAATTGCATCTACACCGTATTTATCCATAAGATTTAATGGGTCTACTACATTACCTTTAGACTTAGACATTTTATTTCCATCTGAATCTCTAACTAAAGCATGGACATACACTTCTTTAAAAGGAGATTTTTTCATAAAATGAATACCTAACATCATCATTCTAGCTACCCAAAAAAATATAATATCAAACCCTGTAACTAGAGTATTTCCAGGATAATGTTTATCTAGATATTGACTTTTTTTTGGCCAATCTAATGTAGAAAATGGCCATAGCCCAGATGAGAACCATGTATCTAACACATCACTATCCTGCTTTAAAATATAGGGCAATTCACCATATTTATCTTTAGCTTGATCTTCTGCTTCTTTTTCACTTTTTGCTACAAATATATCACCTTTATCTGAGTGCCACGCAGGTATCCTATGGCCCCACCATAATTGTCTAGAAATACACCATGGTTCTATATTATTCATCCATTCAAAAAAAGTATTTTCCCATGATTTAGGAACAAAAATTGTTTCCTTATTTTTCACAGCATTTATGGCAGGCAATGCTAATTTTTTAGCATCAACAAACCATTGATCAGTTAAAAATGGTTCAATTACAGTATTTGATCTATCTCCATATGGCACTGTATGAATTGTATCTTCAATTTTATCAAGCAACCCTAAATCTGAAATTCTTTTCACAATCATTTCACGAGCCTGAAATATTGATAGCCCCTGATATTCCTCAGGGACATTATTATTTAATTTCCCATCTTCCTTTAAAATATTAATAACTTTAAGATTATGTCTTTTTCCAACTTGAAAATCATTAAAATCGTGTGCTGGCGTTATTTTCACCGCACCTGTACCCTTTTCAGGGTCAGCATAATTATCTCCAACTACTGTAATCTCTCTGCCAACTATTGGTAAAACTGCCTTTTTACCTATTAAATGCTTATATCTATCATCCTTAGGATGAACTGCTATGCCTGTATCTCCTAGCATTGTTTCAGGCCTAGTAGTTGCAATTATAATAAAATCTTCAGACCCCAAAATTGGATACTTAAAATGCCAGTAATAACCTTTTACTTCTTTTTGAATAACCTCTAAATCTGAAATAGCAGTCTGCAGCTTAGTATCCCAGTTAACTAATCGTTTATCCCTATATATCAACCCTTCCTCAAATAAAGACACAAACACTTCCTTAACTGCTTCTGATAATCCTTCATCTAAAGTAAATCTCTCTCTACTCCAGTCAGCGGAAGCACCTAGACGCTTTAACTGATTTAATATTTTTCCACCTGAATCTTTTTTCCAATCCCAAACTTTTTCAAGAAACTTTTCTCTTCCAATTTCTCTTCTACCTGGTTCATTTTTATCTGCCATTTGCCTCTCTACTACCATTTGAGTAGCTATACCCGCATGATCAGTTCCAGGCTGCCATAAAACATTTTTGTCATTTAGTCTCCAAAATCTAGTCAAAACATCTTGAAGAGTCATATTTAAGGCATGCCCTATGTGAAGACTGCCAGTAACATTAGGTGGAGGCATCATTATAGTAAAAGATTCTTTATCTGAATCTATTTTGGGAGACATTATACTATTATCATTCCAAAGAATATTTGAATAATTTTCAATATTTTCATTATTATTTTTAGAAGAGCTATTTTTATCCTTACTATCAGACATATTTATTACCCAATAAAATTTTTATCTCTTAATATTTAAGGATTTTATAGTATTTTTAGTGTAGTTTATAACAACTTGTGAAAAATTATCTCTAAGCCATTCATTTACATCCTGCTCAACAATAAGTTTTACATTTGCTTTAAATTTTGAAACTTTATCACCATTTGAATTAAAAATATTTGGATCTTTATAAATGTCAGTTAACAACAAAACTTCTTCTATATTTTTTGATTTAACTTTTATAGGTTTTTTATTTTCTTTTTTAAGTATTGCTTTTTTTACATCTTCCATTGCTTTATTTACAGATTTTTTTTTATTGTTTCCTAACGACATATCAAACTCTCAATAAATAATTATTCAAATATATCACTTATAGATTTATTACTACCTAAATTCTTTTTAAGACTATTATAATGATCAGCATTATCGTAAAAACTTTGAACTGGAAGGTTTAAACTTCTAGCATTCATTTCACCAATCAAAGCCAATAATTCATAACTAGCTATTTTTAAATCTGTGTTAACTTTAATTAAATTTGCTCTAGCTCTAAATAATTCATTTTCTGCATCCAACACATCAATAACAGTTCTAGCACCAACATTTTCTTCTTCAATAACTCCATCTAGAGCAACCTCATTAGCATGAATAGAAGCTTCAAAAGCTGTCATCTGGGATTTTAAACTCTCTATATTGTTCCAAACAATCATAGCTTTTTCTGCAGCTATTCTTATTGTATTATCTATTTCTGTCTTACTTTTTATTATTTTTTGGCTATACTTTCTTTCTAAAGATTCTTCTTTACCTCCTTTATATAAAGGCCAAGACATATTTGCAGAAATATCAAAATATCTCTGTTCTTCAAAAAATGTGTTTGGATCCCATGATTGGTTTACTGCTGCTCGTATATCTACAGAAGGTTTCATATCTATTTGGGCCAATTCAAGCTCCTGTTGAGCTAAATTACGAACTTTATTAGCCAAAACGACCTCAGGATTTGAGGTAGATATTTTAGCTATTAAAGACTGCAAATTTTTCGGTAATAAAGGATTTACCTCAGGATAAAATACATCCTCAGCTTCTAGTCCTATATCAGAATAAAATGTTGCCTTAGCACTATCTAAGTTAGATTTAGCTTTAACATAATTAGCCTCAGCGTCTGATAACCTAGCTTCTGCTTGCGAAACATCTGTAACAGTTAAATCTCCAACATCATATCTATCTCTTGTAGCTTCTAGTTGCCTAGATATAACTTCTCTATTTTTTTCCGCAATATCTAGTAATGATGTTTCCTTAAGTAAATTAAAATATGATGTTGCTGCACTAAGCAAAACTTGATTTTCTATAACTGATATTCTCGATTGAGATATAGAAAATTTAGCATCAGCAATTTTTATATTTTGTGAAGTTTTACCACCATCATATATTTTTTTTTCTACAACTAAGCCCATTGAAACAGGCATATTATTTTTTGTATCACTTTCTTTAGCTTTAGCTTTTGTGGTTACCAGTCTCTTTCCAAGAGATCCATCCACATAAACTTGAGGTTCCCATCCTGATAAAGCATCTGCAACTTCTTCCGAAACTACTTTCCCTTCTGTTATTTCAGATGATAAAAGAGGATGATTAGAATATGCATGAGCTAGAGCAATATCCAAACTTTGAGCATAAATTTTATTAACACTTAAAAATGACATAAACATTAATAAAAAGAAACAATTTATAAATTTTAATAAAATAGATAACATATATTCACTTTCTTTATTTAATTTTAAAACTCAAAGTCTAGATTTTCTTCAAAACCAGGCATTTCAGGGACATAAGTTTCAAATAATATGGAACTACTAATTATACCCTTATTTTTAGTAAATACAACAGCTTTACTACTAGAGCTATTATAATCTCTAATTGCACACACTAGATTACCTTTATCAGAAAGTTGCTGTAATAAAATTTCTGGAACACTTGGCACTGAACCAAATATAAAAATCTTATCATATGGAGCACTTTTTTTATGACCTTTATTATGCTCTCCTTCAATAATTATCGCCCTATCTAAACCTATTTCAGCCATAACATCATTCGCGTATTTTCTTAATTTGTTATCTTTTTCTATTCCTACAACTATAGAAGCCAAAGATTCTAATATAGCCGTAGAATATCCTATCCCCGAGCCAATTTCCAATATTACATCATTTTGCGAATATTCTAAACATGAAATAAATTTTGCTAATTTATGACTAGACAACAACCATCTTCCATCTTTAATTTCTATATCCCCATCATGGTAAGCAATACTTTTTAGATCTTCCTTAATAAAAATTTCTCTAGGAATTTTTTCAAAGATAGATAAGATAAAATCATTATTAATCCCTATAGGCTTTAATTGGCTTTCTATCATATTACGTTTCATTATATCTATTGATACTACCAAAAGAGAACTCTCCATACCTGTATTATTTATAACTACATATATTAATTATAGATATATGTTAAGTTGTTTTTACATTTCCAGAGGATTTAAATGGCTTAAGCAAAATTAAAATTTGAGGCAGCAATACCAATGAAGAAAACAATGCGATAAACATAGCCATACTAGTTAACATGCCAAAATATATACTGGGAATGAAATTAGAAAATACTAATATTGAAAAACCTACCATTATCGTTACTGAGGTATAATACATAGCAAAACCGATACTACGGTGTGTACGATTCATAGCTTTTTTATAGTCATTTTCATAAATAATTTCAGATTTAAATCTATAAATATAATGTATAGTGTTATCAACCGCTATTCCCATACTTATAGCTGCAATAGTTATAGTCATTAAATCTAAAGGAATATTAAACCAACCCATAAACCCTAATACAAATGATATAGAAATAACGTTAGGAAGTAACGCTATTAATGAAATAGTAAAAGATTTAAATAAAATTAAAAACATAATTAATAAAAGAAATAATACTGAACCAAGTGTCATTATTTGCGACTTAAACAAGCTTTGAAGCATATTATTATATAATATTAAAACATTACTAAAATGTACATTTTCTAATGGAAGCCCTGCAACCTTAGGAATCTCTTCCTGAAGCTTATTTATAAGATCATTTCTCCTCAAATTAGGCAATGAATCTATTATTCTCATAGTTATTCTTGCTTGATTATTGTCAATAGAAATATATGGATTTATTACTATTTTTTTATATTCATCTGGCAATTCAGAATAAAGTAAAGCTAATTGAATAATATCTAAATCATTACCATTATTTAGTTTTTTACCTACTTTCAATAAAGTAGCAAAAGACATTACTTTTCCAATTTCTTCATAAGTTTCTAAGTGATTATGCACCTTATTGATTAAATTCATTTTATAAGTAGTAAAAAATAACTTTTCGCCTTCATCTTCAATATCTTCTTCTAAAAAATCAAATTCATCATCAGCAAATTCTTCATAATTAGAATCCTCATTATCAGTTAACACCTCATTATTTTCTTCTTCTAAATCTAAAGTTATATCTAATAAAGTTGTCCCTCCAAGTTTTTCATCAATAACTTTCATGCCCTGATAAATTTCACTATCTCTTTTAAAATAGTCAATGAAACTATTTTCCACTTTTAAGTAAGTAATTCCTAATAATGAAATTCCGAATATTAACATAGCAAACCATATAATTTTACTACCAATATATTCTGATAATCTTGCAAAGAATATTGGCAAAGGAAAAGATCTCTCAAATGAAAAGTTTGGAGAAACTTTTACTAAATGTATTTGAAGTAAAGGAAATAATAAAAATGAAAGAAATAATGATACAGAAATACCTATACTCATCATCCATCCAAAATTAATTACTGGCAATAGACCTGAGAAAACTAAAGAAGAAAAACCTGCAATAGTTGTAATCACAGTATAAAAACATGGTTTAATCATTGATGATACGGTTTTAACTAATAAATCTTTCTGTGATAGATCATTATTTTTGTCACATAATTCTCTATATTTCACAGTTAAGTGAACCACTATAGCCATGGTAAAAATTAATTGTAATGAAATAAAGTTAGAAGATATTACTGTAACTTTCCAGTTACATAAAGCCAAAATACCAGAAGTTATTA
>CEPK01047513.1_pt1 | contig 14145 bp, 11 predicted proteins | sample 356231 | NCBI WGS metagenome assembly CEPK01 (sample SAMEA2620259, study PRJEB7988) | marine metagenome | biome: marine biome (ENVO:00000447); feature: deep chlorophyll maximum layer (ENVO:xxxxxxxx); material: "saline water (ENVO:00002010), including plankton (ENVO:xxxxxxxx)" | depth 80 m
AATAGGCGAGATTGGAACACTTATGATGAAATCGGAATATTGAGCCTATGGCTCAAGTCATTTACAATCCATTGAACCTTGCAATAGCAGAATCCGTCTTGGCCGCACTGGCCTTCCAATCTGACTCACTATCCATTAGAGCACGGATTGCATCAACATTCTCTGGAATAACATCACTTTCCTGATGGATGGCCTGGAAATAATACAAGGTATCTCCCTGAAGACTCACACCATCTTCCCAGACGAAAATCTCGTGTAGATCACCCCATGTTCTTCCTATATCTCTAGCCAATTCCATAACCTCTGCAGTAGAGGTGATTCTAGTATTGGCTCCATTCATAATCAACACTCTCGGAGTATTCTTCCACATATCCAAGATCGATTCGGTGGATAGACCATGTCCTTGAGGTAGAGTGACAGTTATTGCATGTACGTGCATGATTGTAGTTGGAACTGCAACTGCTAGACTTGTAATGTCGATGTCGTTGCGAACTGTCATGACATCTGGGCCGTGGTGACTAGGTACTTTGAGGACCGGCTTGATAGCATTGATTGGACCCTTTCCAGAATCCCCAGGGTCGGCAGCCCTACGAATCATGACACAATTGACGGAAATACCGCCTGCCTCCAAACAGTGTTCTTGTAGTGGAACCAACGTGCGCGATAAGCCAGTTGTATTGCAGGAAACTACGCGCGTGCAATCGGCTCCAAGGTTCTCTGCATGATTAGCACTCGAAGTATAGGATAGACCAGTTAAAGCATGCTTCTCTCCTCCTTGGAAAATCGACTTAACACCAGATTGACGATAAATCTCAAGATTTTGGGCGCCAACCTTTCCTGGTGAACAGTCGATAACTACGTCGCAAACCGAAAGCATGTCACTCAATCCACCGTGGCACTCATAGCCTGCTTGGCCAAATGCGGCAATCCTCTCAGCATCATCGAATGTGCAGAATAATGGATATCCCTTCCTTACTGCAAGGTCACATCCGAACGAAGGACTTGTCTTGGTCACTCCGACTATCTGCATATCATCTTGTGCGGCAACTGCATCAGCAACTCTCTTGCCTATTGTTCCATAACCATTGATTCCGACGCGTATCATAACATCAGCCTTGGACATCGCCCTTAGCGGCCCACCCATGAATATTCCTGCCCTGCAAGTATAGCATTAAACTCGGAATCCATCCATTCAAGTAAATTTCAAGTGGACATATTGAAGACTGCCAAGCGGTGGCGCGAGTATGGCCGAGATGCGGGAGGATGTGGTTCGCAGCCTGCAACTAAACAAGGATCTCATGCGTTTGGTCGAGCGCGCTTTGCAATTGGATCAAGGAATGAAAGTCGGATGGAGCAGAGATGGCGAGCCCAATCCAAAACAGGGTGAAATGGGAGTAGCGCCCGGCTTACCCGAAGGCGCACGACTGCGCATGCTAGGTGCATTGAACGACTGTGTTGCGGCCTATGCTAGTGGTGGACATTTCACATTAGAAGGAAGTGCAGGAGACCTGTTTGGGGCATGGAATAATGGCGGCAATATTTCGGCAGAAAGAGATGTTGGATCATTCTTAGCACACGGTATGGCATCCGGCAGAGTGACCGTCAGAGACGGGGCAAAAGACGATGCTGGATCCTGCATGTCGGGAGGCATTTTATTGATCAGAGGAGATGCTGGCAGGAGAACTGGTGCTGGCATGAGCGGCGGCACAATTGTTGTTCATGGCGATGTCGGTCGTGAACCGGGAGTAGGGATGACTGGTGGTAGAGTGATTATCAATGGCCGTTGTCCTAGCCCTCCCGAAGGCGTGAAGATGTCAACATTGAGCGCTGCTGAAGCAAAGAAATTGAATGCGGAAATCGGAGATTCGACCCTCGAAGTACCTAATGATGCAGTATGCCTAAGTCCAGCATCTGATGGTGGAGTAAAGGCCACTGCGCCCGCAAATGTTGCAAGCGGTGGCTGGAACGGCATAGGCCTAGCAGATGCAGGAGAAGAGGAATCTCCAGCGCATGCTCAAAGAGACACTTTGGTACTCTTAGCCGAGAGAGGAGGCGAGTCCGATGCCGTTGGATTACCCTTACCTCTACTCCCCATGCGCAAATCCGGTAAAGGGTTGAAGGGTGATTATATCTCTTCACAGCCATTTATGGTATTGGAAAATCCACGAAATATCGACTTAGTACTTTTGGATTCAAGCAACATCAATCAAGCACCTGAACTCCTGAAGAATGCTGGAGGAGCAGTTCTCGACCTTGCAGCACTACCAACTTATGATGCCCAGCAATTAGATGGAGTGATAGTCTCCCTCAAGGGACTTCAGGGGAGTGAGGCACCATTGGTTCTAATCGATGATGTCGACAAAGTTGAGAGATTGCATCGCGCAGCTGCTAGTAGCGGGGTAGATGCAGCAATAGCAAGACTGGGAGATGCCAGCGGCAGAAGTGCTGCTTCTGCACTTCCACTTGTTGGACGGTCCGCCGCCTCTGAAGGATTAGCTACTGACGGCATTCTTTCCGGAATGGCATCTGATTGGTGCGCAGATTCAGCCGATCTTGCCATCTCATGTGCCGCCGGTTCGAATATCCTAAGTTGTCAAGTTCCTGATGATTCTCCCGAAGCGATAGAAGAGTGGTTGTCTGAACTACATGCAGGACTAAATGGGTGGCTGGTATATCTCGGATTGTCGACTGTCGACAATCTATCCCGGAAACATCTACGCGCATTAGACTATGAAACCGCTTCAACCAGTGGCCTTCGCCTAGCGGGATATGGAAGACCATTGCCACACTGGTTCGCAAGTTGAGGTGAATAAATGCCCACCGTAAAAATCGAACAGGATGCCCTCCGCAGAGTGTTGGAAGCAAAAGGTTTGCAACATGAACCTCAGAGATTAGCAGAGGACTTACCTCTTCTAGGAACCGACGTGGATAGATGCGATGATGAGATGTTGGAGATTGAGATATTCCCCGATAGACCGGACCTGCTCAGTTGCGAGACTCTAGCCTGTGCAATCGGTCCTTTCTTGCAAGGTAGCGAGGCCAAGCCAGAATTGGACGTTTCCAAAGGAGAAATCCACATGGATGTTGACGAATCCCTATTGGACATCAGACCAGTTATTCTCGGTGCTGTTGTGCGTGGGGTAAACAATGGTTCGAATAGTGAGCAGAAAGAGAGTTTCATCAAGTCTCTAATGGACCATCAAGAAAAACTGCATTTCGCTTTAGGGAGAGGTAGAACAAAAGCATCGATTGGGGTGCATGATTTAGCCAATCTATCTCCTCCATTCAGAGTAAAAAGCGTATCTGGAGAACATTCATTCATTCCACTCCAAATGCAAGTGGAAATGAGTATCGATGATATCCTCAAGAAGCACCCAAAGGGCGTAGAGTACGCCCATCTACTAGAAGGCAAAACTAGATTCCCAGTCATTCTAGATTCCAATGACAAAGTATTGTCATTTCCTCCAATAATCAATGGAGACCATACAACTGTCAGCCACTCAACCACCGATTTCTTCATCGATGTAACTGGATGGGATGAGAGATCTTGTGAATGCTGCCTACTGTTGATTTGCCTGCAATTAGCATGTCATGGAGGCACAATCGAATCAGTTTCAGTCAATTCCTGTCTCAACGAAGATTTGGCCACTCCTGATGGAACTGCGATACAACATGAATTGCCATTGAGTCTAGTCACTGATATTCTTGGCCATGATTTCAGCGATGCTGAACTCGAGAAAGCACTAGCCAGAATGGGTGGACGATATCTTGGCAAAGCAGACGGGGAGAATATTACGATTCAAATGCCTCGTTGGAGATATGACATGTTACACCCCATCGATTTAGTTGAGGAAATTGCCATTGGGCACGGATATGAGAACCTTGGTACCGCTAGTCCCTCGCATCCTACTTCTGCAACACCAAAAAGTGAGGCGAATTTCATTCGTCGGTTAAGAGAATGTCTACAGGGGATGGGGCTGCAACAGGTGCAAAGTCTGACCCTTTCCAATGAACATGACCAATTCGAAGCAATGCGGTGGGAACCTAGTGGAGAAGTCACTCGAATCAAGAATCCTATCAGCATCGACCACACTCTGATGCGGCAATCAGTACTCGGCAGCCTAATGCGCTTACTTGCAGCCAATCGCCGTCATGAATTGCCTCAAAGAGTATACGAGACAGGAATATGCGTACGCAACCACAACAATTGTAACCGCGCTGCTTGGCTTTGTGCTGAGACTACATCCTCATTCTCAATGGGTAGGGGTATGGTTCAGGCTCTATTGAGGGACCTTGGGGCTAATGCATCAGGTCTTGAAGTTGAGTGGAGGAGTGTTCCTGAAGGACAAGGCCCTTGGCTTGCAGGACGTTCGGGTAGCATTGTGATTTCTGGAGAAGAAGTTGGGCAAATGGGTGAAATCGATCCATCCATAGCAGAGATGTTTGATTTGAAAGTTCCACTACACGGCGCGGAATTTGATTGCGACGCCTTACAGAGATTGATTCCAGATCCTGTTCATTGAAATGTCAGGCACTGTACGGCGTGAAACTGCCATCTTCGGATTTTACGTAGGGAGTAGGGTCATAACTTCCATCCGCTTTCTTTAGGTACCAATATCCATCTCCTGATTGCACATATTCTGCACTATCAGGTTTCTTCTGTTCCCCAGAACTAGTTCCAAGATGTGGAGTCGATAAAGCAGCCATTGCAGCCTTGAAATCTTGATTTTCCACATGTGATTTGTCATTTAGTGTTGTAGCGGCATCGCCTTGGCCCCTGTCATATGCGACTGGCTGAGCAGTTTCTTCTTGAGGCGCCGCCTTCTTCTTGAATGGCCATGGGGGGGTCATGAAACCCCAGAAGGGATGGTACGGATGATAGTTGCTGTTGAAACATTTCAGCCCGAAAAGGGAAAATGATTGAAGGTAAAGAGGTGAACGCACAAGCATGAAACGCATTGCTTTGGCGCTAGCCATGCTATTAGTTTGTGTTTCATTAGCCAGCAAAACGGAGCTTACTACGTTACATGAGAATGGAGCATCAGGACGCGAATCAGGATTCAGTGTTTCTGACCCTGGGATAGTGCATCTGAATCGCCAACTTACTACTGAAGTATCGATGGTCTGGCACAATCAATTGGTTGAAGACATGACCGTCAATGTCAGCAGCAACTCTAGCCTCGACAAGGTTCTAATCTCCGGATTGCCAAGCAATTCAATCGATATGCCTTCAGGAAACCTTGGCCAACTAGTATTCGAACTGACACCTGAAGTAGACGCCCCACTAGGACCGCAGACATTGCACTTACAATGGCATAGGGATGGGGAATCCCAACCATTTTTCAGCAATGTTCTGAACTTCTCTGTAGATCTGCAAAGCAATCTCGATTGGGGCAGTACTTCATCAACTTTCAATGTGAATCCCGATACCCCCTTCTCTTTTGCAGTGAACATAACAAATAACGGAAGTTCAGCGGATACACCACTCATACGATTGACCGGCGATGTAGGCTGGTACATGGAGTGGGATCTTCCTGCAGAACCATCAATCGGCAGCAATATCCAGTTAGAACCTGGACAAATAGGATGGGTCAACGTCTCGGTTTGGGTGCCGCCTGTAATCAATGGGACGCCTATCGCAGGACAGGGGCTAACATGGAAGTTGGAAGCCATCTCAAGTTTGGATTCTAAAATATCGACTTATTCATTCTCCATAGTTCCAAAGGTATTCCATAATGCAAGCATAGACAGTGCTTCAGATGGAATTGAAATTGAACCTGGTGGAACTGGAAAGATGCAAATCTCAGTAAGGAACTCTGGAAATTCACAAAGTAGAGTAGAATTGGAATTGTTGCCCTTGGACGAGAATGGTGAACTCATCCAAGGAGTGGATGCTTCTGACATCCTGTCCTACGAAGGCTGGACTGCAAGAATTGCCAGCGAATACAATGCCTCCTTACTTGGAGTCAACGAATCGGCGACTATCGACTTCTCTTTCCAAGCACCCTATGAATCTGAAGGAAACGTTGGCATCAGGGTCATCGCTTACAGCCCAGCAGCCCCACAAAGACAAGTTTCGGTCGATTTATTTGCTAACATCTCGGTATATCGTTCCGCAGAAATCGATTTCGCCGGTTTCGATTGCCGATCACTAGATCCAGGCGATTTCTGCCGAGGTAGCATAACGGTAACCAATAGCGGTAATTTTGATGAAACGTTCACTTTGCAACCAGTTACACCTTCATGGGTGGATTTGAGTATCTCCACTAACGAATTGAATCTGGCCAAAGGTGAAAGTCAAGAAATTCCAAACATAGACATTAGTATTGACCAAGATGTACAAGCATTCACAGAAGGTGAAGTTCTATGGAGGCTGAAGTTGAAATCTGATGGAAGTATTATCGACACATTACGCATCAATTTGAGTGTTGCATTACGCTCCAACTGGGTATTTGAGGAAGTAGTGGATGAAGTCGATGCTAGCGGAAATATGACGCTATCTTGTACTGTCAAAAATATGGGAAACGGCGTTGACGGATTAATCGTGGTTTTGACGGTTAGCCATTATACAGGACATGGATTGATTCCTCCCAATGATGCAGAATTTGACTGGAAGGCTGAACCATTGAGAGACTTTCAGATTCTCGACCTCCAACCGGGGCAAAACATGACCTTCAGGTCTTGGGCTCATCTCCCTGTAGAAGAACCACTGAATGGAACCCTTTGGATGAACGTCAGCATGTGGAGTTTTTCTGACCCTGATGGCGACCAAAGGTCTGCTTCAGCCAACCGTACTTGGATTGGTACACCTTGGCAGGAGGATACTGAAGGGGAAGAGGAAGAAGCATGGTTGGACCTTAGCTCAGTCATAGAAATTGTCGACGAGTTATGGACTAAACATTCGTATACACTCTTTGCAATAATTTTCGCAACTATCGCCATACACTTGACTATGAAACGAAGGCGTAGAATGATTGCTGAAGACAAAGAAAGAAAGGAATTGTTTGCTGCCAGCGTGAAGAAAAAGGAAACTTTCTCTGAGATAACCGAAAAGTTCGAAGAGAGTGGAGAAAAGGTTGTGGAACTACCAGACAGCCCTAGTATTGATGCACAGGATTTTGTCGCTGCGTTCAACTTGACGAGTGGACCAAGAAAACAGTCTGCAGCAGAACCTGTGAAACCTGAACTAGTAGATGCTGCAACTACAGTTCTTGACCACCATGATGAGAAATCCGTACTGGAACAGATGGATGAAATGGCAACTGAACTATTTGAGAAAGGAGGTGCTAAGCCACATTCTTCCAATGTTGCACTTCCAGAGGTTACAATCCAACCAGAACGGACCATTCGCAAAGACCCGAGAAAATTGATGGAGAAGAGCTTCGACTTGGATGACATCCTCGGGGAAGAAGAACCCGAGGATGATTTGGATCTCTGAGGCGAAAGTATGTGGAGAATTGGTGTTGATGAAGCGGGCAGGGGGCCAGTCATTGGCCCTTTGGTGGTAGCAGCATTTGCCTGTCCAGAAAATGATGTCGAACTACTCAAACAAGCGGGGGTACGAGATTCAAAGGACTTGACTGCTGAACGTCGTTTCGAGTTGACCGAATGGATACTCAAGGAGAGTGAAGTTAGAGGCTGGAGGTTTCACATTCATACATCTACTGCAGCAGCCATAGATAATGCGATGCAGAGGAGTGATTTGAATCAGCATGAATGCGATTTATTCGCACTATGTAGCGACGTTGTAATTCGAGGATTAGAATCAGGAATTTTGAGATTGGATGCTTGCGATGTCAATGAAAATAGATTTGCCGACAATGTATGTGCTCGAATGAAAGAATGGCCTAAAGAGAAGTGGCAGGTCATCAGTGAACACAAGGCAGACAGTAACTATCCTGTAGTCGCTGCAGCCAGTATTCTAGCCAAGCAAACTAGGGATGAGGCGATTGAGAAACTAAGCAAAATCAAAGGTTTTGAATTGGGTTCAGGATATCCTTCTGATCCAACAACACGCGCAGCGGTAAGGAGATTAATCGTAGACGGGATTCCTGACGATTGTATCAGGTGGCGCTGGAAGACATGTGAAGACATCTGTATCGAAGAATATGGACAAAGCCCACCTACTCGGCCTCCTGTCAATGATGGCGCGCCCGAACCTGCACAGAGAACCCTGTTTTGAGAAATTAACAGCCACCGCATTGAAGGGGTGGATTCGCTGCGCACACCTCATGTCCTTGCAACTCGATGCCGAGAGTATCGATCTAATCAGGGCTTACTGCTTGCAAAATGCGCTACAGTATGAGGGGAAAGGACAGGCTGGTAGCGTCATCGGCAGGCTGATGGCTGAGCGCGAAGATCTAAGGAAACATGGCAAAGAAGTCGCCCCCTTAGTCACTGAATTGGTTGAGATGGCTAATGTAAAGGCTGCTGAAGAAGGATTGGAAGCGGTTCGCAAGGAAATCGAAGAATTAGCACCACACCTTCTAGTGAAGCAGACCAAGGAAAGGAAGTCCGGTCTCAGTGAACTACCTGATGCTGTTCAGGGCGGAGTAGTTCTACGCTTCGCCCCAAACCCGAATGGTCCTCTTTCTTTTGGACACAGCAGAGGCGTGGTAATCAATTCTGAATATGCTAAGAGATATGATGGCAGAATGATTCTTCGATTTGATGATACCGATACTGTTCGTAAACCTCCCTTGCCACAAGCATATTCGATGATTGAGGAGGAGTTCATCTGGTTGAGTGGAATCACACCGGAAGTAATCATTGCCAGCGACCGTATAGAGATCTATCACCAGTTTGCCGTAGAATTGTTTCACAAAGATGGATCTTACGTCTGCGAATGTAGTGCAGAAGAATTCAAGCAACATCGAGTCAACAAGACCGAATGCCCGCATCGGGAAAATCCCCTTGAAAGAAACTTAGAACTCTGGGGACAGATGAATGATGGAACTTTAGCACCTGGAGACGCAGTAGTTCGCGTCAAGACCGATATGCAACTTGCCAACCCTGCCCTCAGAGATTGGCCGGCCTTGAGAATACAGGATACAAACAAGAATCCTCACCCTAGATCAGAGATTGGTAGTCGCTGGCGCGTTTGGCCACTGTTGGATTTCCAAAGTGCAGTTGAAGACCACTTGCAAGGGGTTACTCACATCATCAGAGGTAAAGATTTGATGGATTCAACCCGTAAGCAGATTCTGCTATACGAACACTTTGACTGGAAATATCCTGAAACTATCTACTGGGGTAGAGTAAAGGTACACGAATTCGGTTCTTTCTCCACATCAGGAATGAGGCAAGATATAGAGTCAGGCGAATACGAGGGATGGGATGATATCCGCTTACCAACCATCGCCGCACTAAGGAGAAAGGGAATCAGTGCCGAAGCACTACGATCATTCTGGTTAGAATTGAGCCTGACCCAAAAGGACATCAAAGCCGCACTGTCAACATTGCACTCGCATAATACCAAGGTGATCGATCTAAAATGCCCAAGGACATCGGCGATTAGAAAGCCTGTGGAATTCACTCTAGATCGCAAATCTGTTGCAATACCTACAACGTTGAACATCGCAGCACATCCTGAACACGATGACTTTGAAAAGCGGGTTTTCGATATATCTGAACTAACAGTGTTCATCGAAGAGGCAGACCTACAAATGGCAATGCAAAAAGATGGACTTGTTAGATTGAAGGACTTAGCGGACGTAAGATTACATGGTGACGGACGCGCTGAAATTCTATCCTTAGAGCCTGAAACTGGCAGCAGCATCATCCACTGGCTACCTACAGGCCATGAAACCATATTGCACTCGGTCGAAAATGGTGAACTCAAGAAAGAGGTGGTCTTGTTTGAAAACAATAACCATCCAAATGGGACACTACTACAACTCGAGCGTATCGGTTATGCTCGTAAGGAAGAGAACGGATTGTTCATCTGCCACGGGTAATCATTCTTCCAATGCTTGGATAGCTGGCTTATTCTGAGCCAAAGCCATCGCTTGCCTGTAATCATTAGGAGAGAAGTATCCAGAGAAGTTTCCATCATCATCAATTGCAACGACTGCGTGTGGGCGCCTCTCATTCATTGTCTGAACAATCTCAGACACGATATCATCTTGTCCAACCTCCATTACGTCGGTATCGATGTGAGAACCACATGTCTCGGAAGACATGTCTGATCCCTCAGCAACCGCAGCAAGAATCTGAATGCTTGTCAGAACTCCCTTTACCTTACCATCATCAAGTGCGACTAGAATACCACGAGGTAATGACAACAACTTCTTTGCTGCATCAACCAAGCTCTCTTCAAGGTCAACTGTATCATGCTCATCTGTTAGGACTAAATCTCGAATTCGTACTTCGGACATGGGCTCACTCATACCACGCAGTAGGTTGATGGTTTTCAACCATTCCACTAAGCAAAGAGTGGCAAATTGACAAAGCAATGTTTGAAAAACACCCGCTGCGTCAGGATTTCATGGCGATTGAGAGAATCCTCACCGGATCGGTCCGAGACCAATTGCGAGACCTCATGCAGACTGAGGACCTAGTGCTTGAAGCGGTAAGGGACCTAGTAAAGGATGAATTGAAGAGTCACATCAAGAATAGAATCGATGACGACCCTGAACTCAAAGAAGAACTGCGAGAATCATTGACCTACTACTTCAACGCAAAGGCAAGGTCTGTTTATGCCGAATTAAAGGCTACTAGAGCCGCTGCTCGACTGGGTCTGTCGATATTGCCTGATGACCTGCACGAGGAAGTATCTGAAGCACTCGTAACTCTATTTGAGCGCGAATTGGGCAGTGTTTTGGAAAGAGCACTTTGAAACAGTAATCCATTGTTTCTTATCCGCAATGGCGTTGGTTTGAAAGGTATGGTTTCAACACAGCGTGCATGGAGACAAGGAGTATGCGTCTACGCCCTGTCTTCATCGCCTTGCTGATGATACTCCCCATAGCCTCATCATTGCCTTTCATCAAACCTGTTCTTGCTGAAGGCGAATGCTGCGATAGCCAATCAGTAGATCTCTTTCTGGTTTCAGCTGATGGACTAACTCCGTTTGATAATGAGCGGGGAGACCAACAAAGCAAATCCCTGTCAACTTCTATTCCTAGCGAGGAAAGCATTGGCACATGGTCGATTCAACCGGGTTATCATGGGAATTATGATTCCACAACATGGCGTTTCTCGATACACTATGAAGTGTCCAACGCAGGCGGGGTGCAAATCAATGCAACCGCAAAGGTAGACATAGGCCCTAATTCATATTCTGGACAAACCCCTGCACAGGATGCCTACGTCCCTAGTGGAAGCGGAACTTTAGACATAGATATCGAAGTAGATTCAGGTTCCTTGGTCAGTAGTGACGAAGTATCTGTAGAATTAATTCTATCCAGCATGGTATTCGTAGTCCCTACTACTGGAGCAAGTATCGAGTTCCGATGGGGAGATACAGAATACGATAGTAGGTTGAACGGCAACCTTCCTCTGTTGGACATAGACCTACAAGCCCCATTAGTAGATGGTAGAACCCTACATCTACCAGCAATTCTTCGCTCTGGATTTGGTCAAAAATTGGTAGAAAATGGCGAGTTATCATGTCGAATAGAAGGAGAACTAATCGGGGCTGATCCCGTCAAAACCCCTTCTGGACAAGATGTCAAGGCGACATGGTCTTGGACTGCTCCTGAAAATTTCAACAAAGGAACGGTTTCCGTTGAAGTAGAATATTCCTTACAACCAACTACTGGCACTTGGTCTGCGATTAGTGAGTTCGAAGTTGAACTCGAAGATGAAGGAGGGTCCACTACATTCTACAGCAAAGATGAACCCTTGCGAACTGCTCATGGTAGTGGCATCACATTCAGTATTGATGCAGACCTACAGAAAGATGGAGATGGTATGATTTTGACCAGAAATACCGAACTTAGTATCTCTGATGACATGGCATATTGGTTGCGCTGGGGTCTGACAAATCAAGGAGCAGATGGCTTGAGTTCGGACTCGGTATGGGCTGACTTCGATGGTGGTTTCAGCGAAGAACAGTACAATGACAAGGTCATCGACAATAATGAAATTGAGAAAATGACCAATGAGTTACTTGCTGGTGCACTGATGAATTGGTTCATGGAGGAAGCATTGCAAGTAGACCCTGAAGCACTCCTAGGGGGTGTTGAATTTGATGAGTTCCACACTTTCCAAGTCAGGTTAGGTATGAATGATGATATGACAGTCTCACGAAATCCAGTATCTTTCTCCATTAGTACCACCCAAAGCATATCCGAAGGCGAGTACTTCCTATTCATCGAACAATTCATCCTACCACAAATCGACACTTATTGGAGAACCGCCAGCCTGTCTGTCAGCCTATATACCGATAGCCAATCAGCATTGATAGGAATCGATGAAAAAGCATCTGAAGATTTAGGATACAATCACGAAAGGCGCCTAACGCAGGAGGTTTTCAATTTCCAAATAGATGATATTCTGGAATGGAGTAAACTCGACGTGCAAATCAAGGCTTCAACAAATCCCTTGCATGGACCTTTACCATTATTCCTGATTTGCACAGGCTTACTCCTAGTCATGTTCTCAGCCTGCTTCATTTTGGGTCGTGGAAAGACTCGCAAACCTCTCTACCTGGAATCCATATTGATACCTCTAGTCTTCGTGGCATACTGGTACGCTTATCCAATGGAGAATCTTGGGGCTTTGATGGGTTTAGTTGGAGGGATGTGGATGGTAACAACCATCATCACACCTCGCAGGTTAGGTAGTGATGTGCCGGATACATCTGATATGCCTGAAGTCCCAACTATCGCTTGTCCTAAATGTACAACTGTGAATCCAGTAGTTTCCGAAGTTAGACCATTGAGACTTCCTTGTGGAGGCTGCGGTAGAATCCTCAAGATTGTCGGTTGATCACAATTTACCAGTGCTCAACAATTGATCAACAAGTCGCGCACAGTGTACTCCTAGGCCATCCTTTGGCCAATCACGTTGAATCCTTCCAAGCATGGTTGCCATGTCACTATTCCAATCAGCAGACAAAACTCGCAACCAACCCAATTCCTCAATTCTAGCAGTAGATGGTGAATCAGCCTCCAAGGCAGGTAACATCAGGTCACTCATAGCACTGGACCTTTGGGCCAAATCCATCTTTGGCCAATGTCTCTTCATCCTCTGCAATAGGCTCTCAGAAATTCCAGAGAGGGAGAGAAGGTCACAATCTTCAACCTCAACCATTGGAACCAAACGGATTGTTCCTTCTTGCGACAACAACTCTTTGATTCTGGAATATTGAGCGTCAAATGCGTTATCCATGGTGTTTCTTAGCCATGAACCTGCTAATGCCCAAGGTCTTAATCTCTTGACCAATGCTCCGTTCGAAGCCACCATGCTAGCAAGAATGGCACTCTGACACACCTCCTCAATCACACCATTTCTGCGCAACCCACTACTACCGAGGTCAAATTCCATCTCCATCGGATTTAAGCGCAAACAACCGTCTTTGAATATGCTAGATGGGATTCCTTCTGAATCCTGAACCAATATCGCTGGATTGAATTGTAAGTTGTCGTCTCCAGCAAGGAACTTTCGCCTGTATGGAATACCTGCATCGATACATGCAGCCTCAAGATGTGCAACCGCAAGAACTCCTCCAAGATTACATGGTGCGACAAGAGTCAACGTATCCTTACCTTCAAAGATTGGCAGAACATTTAGCAAGGTCTCTCTGATTGCAGAGAACTCTTCAGAATCATGCCACGCCTGCATTCCAACATTACGTGCAGATACCCGAGGCATTTCAACATAAGGTGAATACAAGAACGAAAACTGAAGTGAAAGGCGAGTAGAAAAATTCACTCGACCATCAGACGTGCTTGGTCTCTCTTATACTTCCAGTCTGCAGCCAAACGGCCGTGCGATTGGTAGTATTTTGCCAAACGACGAATCTTGGACTCGGTCAACTCCAAAGCCCTTCGGTTATGTAGATCCTTACGGTTGCTCGACAGGTGGTCAATCAATGAAACTGCTTTGCGCATTAAATTCATCATGTCCTCAGGATAGGTTGGAACGTTCCCCTTGTCTGCCAAGAATGCTGAAATCCTCATACCGATGACTCTTCGCAAA
>CEPK01035257.1_pt1 | contig 14129 bp, 12 predicted proteins | sample 356231 | NCBI WGS metagenome assembly CEPK01 (sample SAMEA2620259, study PRJEB7988) | marine metagenome | biome: marine biome (ENVO:00000447); feature: deep chlorophyll maximum layer (ENVO:xxxxxxxx); material: "saline water (ENVO:00002010), including plankton (ENVO:xxxxxxxx)" | depth 80 m
GTTTTTATCATCTTAGGTGCACGAAAACTTTTAGTTTCATCAGGAAACGTAAATATATCAATGAACGAAGATGCCAAATCTGTTGATGTTGAAGCAGGAGGTAAGCTTTTACAAACTCTTGCAGCCCAAAATTTATTCCTTTCGTCTGCTTGTGGAGGAGGTGGTACTTGTGCCCAGTGTAAATGTAAGGTGATTAGTGGTGGAGGCTCTATCTTGCCAACAGAAGAATCTCACTTTACTAATAAAGAGAAAAAAGAAGGCTGGAGATTATCGTGCCAAGTTCCAGTAAAAGATAATATGAAGATAGTCGTACCAGATGAAGTATTCGGTGCTAAAAAATGGGAATGTGAAGTTATTTCTAACAAAAACGTTGCGACATTTATCAAAGAGCTAATTCTAAAATTACCTGAAGGAGAAGAAGTAGCCTTTAAAGCAGGTGGCTACGTACAAATGGAAATACCTCCTTATGAGTTAGATTATAAGTCTTTTGATATAGAAGAAGAATATCACGACGATTGGAACAGATTTGGAGTTTGGGAGAATAAAGCAAAAACATTTGAACCCGTTATAAGAGCATATTCAATGGCTAATTATCCTAATGAGAAAGGGATTATGAAATTTAATATAAGAATCGCATCTCCCCCTCCTGGTACTGATTTCCCTCCCGGAGAAATGACTTCTTATATATTTAATCTTAAAGAAGGAGATAAACTTACAATTTTTGGACCATTTGGTGATTTCTTTGCTGAAGATACAAACAATGAGATGGTATTTATAGGTGGAGGCGCTGGCATGGCTCCAATGAGATCACATATTTTTGATCAATTATTAAGACTTAATTCCGATAGAAAGATAACATTTTTCTATGGTGCCAGAAGTTTAAGGGAAATGTTTTATACCGAAGAATACGATAGATTGGCAGAAGAACATCAAAACTTTGAATGGCATGTAGCCCTATCTGATCCTTTACCAGAAGATAATTGGGAGGGTCATACAGGATTTATTCATCAAGTAATTCATGATGAGTACTTAAAAGACCATCCTGCACCTGAAGATTGTGAGTATTATATGTGCGGTCCTCCCATGATGATGGATGCTTGTTTTGAAATGTTGGATAGCTTAGGTGTTGAACCTGAGGCTATTAAATTTGACGACTTTGGAAGTTAAGCCTAAGCACCTTCTTACCTTACTTTTAGTTCTTGCCCTAGCTGCCCTTACTTTTGTTAATTTTAACAAGAACACAGATGAACCTTTAACAATTGAAGGCTCTATCATGGGGACAACTTACAAAGTTATTACATATGGAAACAATGATTCAATATCGAAAGAAGAGATACATAACATCTTCGCAGAAGTTAATGAGCAGATGTCAACTTACTCGAAAGACTCACTAATATCACAGCTTAATAACAATTCTCTTTTTGAATGGCTAGAAGTTTCAGAAGGCTTTATTGAAGTTCTGAATTACGCTCTATCACTGTGTATTGCTACTGATGGTGCTTATGATGTATCAATTGGAAAACTAGTAAATTTAAATGGTTTTGGACCCACTATTAAAGACAACTCTTATAAACTTAATGAAAGAGAGGTATTAGACCAAGTAGGGTGTGATTCTACAGAAATAGATGGTTTGTATGTAAGAAGGTTAAAAGACGTATACCTAGATTTTTCTTCAATAGCTAAAGGTTACGCTATAGATTTAGTTCATGAAGCTTTAGTGTCTAATAACGATATAAAATCTCATTATATTGAGCTTGGTGGCGAGATAAGGACTTCCTATATGAAATTACAAAATTCACCGTGGAAGATTGGTATAGAAAACCCTGAAAATCCTAACAATCCTTTTATTACGCTTGATTCAAATATCGTTAATAATTTTTCCTTGGCAACTTCAGGAGATTACAGAAATTTTAAGATAGATAATGGCAAAGTTATTACACATACTTTAATTACAAAAACAGGAAAACCAAAGGAATTTTCTAAAACCTCTGTAACTGTTTTATCTGAGACTGCCATGAAATCTGATGCTTTAGCCACTGCGCTAAACGCAATGGAATTGCAAAAGGCTATTCTTTATTCAAATAAGAACAGTATAAATGCCATCTTCTTTTCACAGGAAAATGGAAAAACTAAGGTTATTTTTTCAAAATCTATGGAAGAACTAGTAAAATAGTTTAGTAATGACATTTTTAACGATCTTTATAATCCTTGTTTCTATAATAGCCATCATGTCTGTGGGACTTATCTTTGGTAAGAAACCAATTACGGGATCTTGTGGCGGGTTAGCTAATTTAGAACCAGGCAGAGAATGTGAGATTTGCGGAGGAGACACATCTAAGTGTGTTGAGCAATAAAAAAGGAAGCAATAGCTTCCTTTTTTTATTTAAAACTTAATTAAAATTGATTCATGGTGTTATCTTTCCCTGAAGCCTTTAAAGCTGCATCTCCAGCAAAATACTCTTTATGATCATCACCCATATCAGATCCAGCCATGTTTTGATGTTTTACGCATGCAATGCCTTCACGTATTTCCTTTCTTTGAACATTTTCAACATATCCCAACATTCCTTTATCTCCGAAGTATTCTTTAGCTAGGTTATCTGTTGATAAGGCCGCAGTATGATAAGTAGGCAATGTTATAAGATGATGAAATATACCAGCTTGTTTTGCAGCATCAGCTTGGAAGGTTCTTATTTTCTCATCAGCTTCCTTACCTAATTCAGAGTCATCATACTTTTCATTCATTAAATCATTTCTATCATATTTACTCAGATCTTTTCCTGCTTCTTCCATAGCATCGAATACTTGCTGTCTAAAATTTAAAGTCCAATTAAAAGAAGGGCTATTGTTATAAACTAATTTGGCATTAGGAATAACTTTTCTTACTTCTTTCATCATTGCACCTATTTGTCCAATATGAGGTTTTTCCGTTTCTATCCAAATTAAATCTGCACCATTTTGTAGACTTGTAATAGAGTCTAGTATGCAACGTTCTTCTCCTGTTCCTTCCCTAAATCTATACAAGTTACTTGGAAGTCTTTTAGGTCTTACTAACTTACCATGATGGTTAATTAATACATCTCCATGATTCATATCAGAATCAGAAACCTCTTCTAGATCTAAAAATGAATTGTATTGATCTCCTAAATCTCCAACTTCATGAGTAATCGCTATTTGTTTTGTAAGGCCAGCTCCCAATGAATCTGTTCTAGCTACTATTACACCTTCATCAACACCTAACTCCAAGAAAGCATATCTAACCGCATTTATCTTTGCCAAGAAATCTGCATGAGGAACTGTAACTTTCCCATCTTGATGACCACATTGCTTTTCATCAGAAACTTGATTTTCAATTTGTATACAACAGGCACCAGCCTCTATCATTTGTTTTGCCATTAAATAGGTGGCTTCTTCATTTCCAAAGCCAGCATCAATATCAGCAATTATAGGAACAATATGAGTTTGAAAGTTATCAATTTTGTCTTGTATTTCTTTTTTTGCTTTTCCACTTGCTTCATCTAATTCTCTAAATAAACCTCCTAGTTCTCTAGCATCAGCTTGTTTAAGAAAGGTGTAAAGCTCTTCTATAAGATTAGCAACTGTTGTTTTTTCATGCATTGATTGATCAGGAAGAGGTCCAAATTGAGACCTTAAAGCAGCAACCATCCAGCCAGATAAATATAAATATTTTTTATCAGTTGATCCGAAATGTTTCTTTATAGATATTAATTTTTGTTGACCTATAAATCCATGCCAACATCCTAAAGATTGAGTATAAGATTCAGGATTGGAATCATATTCATCCATGTCTTTTCGCATAATGGAAGCAGTGTATTTTGCAATTTCTATACCTGATTGGAATTGGTTTTGAAATCTCATGCGAGCAGCATGCTCAGGATTGACGTTAACGTGGGCTCCGTTTCCTTCTTTCTTAAGCTTTAATAGCTTATCAATCATATCTTTATATATTGCCATATTTATTCCTTTCTTATTTTTTGTTCTGATAAATTGAATTCTGAAGCATTTAAAAAGATGAAAAGTTTAACGAAGAATTGTTATAAATCAACTTTCTTTTAGCTTTTAGCCAGTTTATTAGCTATTCCAATGTAAGTAGAGGGATTAAGATTTTTTAATCTTTGTTTTTCTTCAAGCGGAAGATTCGTTGAATCTATAAATTGATGAAGGTCTTCTCTGAGAATTTGTTTTCCTCTAGATAAATCTTTCATTAGTTCATACCCATCTTGAACTAAGTGTTTTCTCAGAACAGTTTGTATCGCCTCCGTCAAAACTTCCCAGGAATTATTTAGATCTTTATTAATCTGATCTTTATTTATTTCTAATTTATTAAGTCCTTTTAGAAGTGAGTGAAGTGCAAGATTAGTATGACCATAACACAATCCTATATTTCTCATCACTGTAGAGTCAGTTAAGTCCCTTTGCCATCTAGAGATTACAACTGAATTTGATAAGTGCTGGAAAACAGAATTAGCCATACCTAAATTACCTTCAGCATTTTCAAAGTCAATTGGATTAACTTTATGGGGCATTGTAGAAGAACCAACTTCACCTTTTTTAAGTTTTTGCTTGAAGTAACCTAAAGATATGTACCCCCACATATCTCTACTCAAATCAATTAGCACATTGTTCAATCTTACATAATGAAGAAAAAGTTCGGCAATTGAATCTTTTGGTTCTACTTGTGTTGTGTGGGTATTTATCTCTAATCCTAGTGATTTTATAAACTTCTTAGATACTAATTCCCAGTTTACTTTTGGATAGGCAACTGTATGGGCATTGAAATTGCCCACAGCTCCATTTATCTTGCCTTTTAATTTAATGATTTGGATTGACTTACTAATAGAGTTAATACGGTGAACAAAATTAGAAAATTCCTTTCCCATAGTAGTAGGAGAGGCAGTTTGACCATGCGTTCTTGATAACATAGGAGTGTTAGAAAATTTCCTTGCCTTTAGTTTTAGGTTCTTTGAAACAACCTGAATATTTGTAGTAATAATCTTAGAGGCATCTCTAATCATTAAAGAATATGATAGGTTATTTATATCTTCTGAGGTGCATGCAAAATGAATAAATTCAGAATATTTATGTAGCGATCTTATCTTAGAAAATTTTTCTTTTAAAAAATATTCAACAGCTTTAACGTCATGATTAGTTCTTTTCTCGATAGCTTTTACTCTATTTGCATCTTTAATTGAAAAATTATTAATTAAATCATCAAGATAGCGAATATTCTTAATTGATAACTTAGGGATTTCAGGAATATTTTTAGTATTTGAAAGGTGTTTGAACCATTCCACCTCTATGTAAACTCTATATTTAATTAAACCATATTCACTTGTGATATAACGCAGTTCATCATTTACGGCACTATATCTTCCATCTAATGGAGAAATTCCTAACAAAGAATCTATCTTCATCTACTCATTATAACTTATGTCCACAAATGCTTGCCTTGTTATTAAACAAGTCGCAAACTAGTAAATATGAAAAGGTATATTTTAATTTATTTAAGTTTATTTCTTAGTATAGATACTTTTGCAAAGACCGTTGTGCACGCTGGTTACTTAATTGATGGCACTAATGATGGCCCTATGAATGAAATGTCTATCTACATAGAAGACAATAGAATCATTGAGGTAATTACTGGTTATGCGGATCCAGAGCCAGGTGATGAATACATTGATTTAAGCGGATATACTTTACTTCCAGGTTTAATTGATATGCATGTTCATCTTACATCAGATCAAAGCAGTAAAAGCAGGTATATTGAAAATACAACCTTAAATCCTGCTGATTACGCTATAAGGTCAGTAGATAATGCAAAAAAGACTCTTATGGCGGGATTTACAACAGTAAGAAACCTTGGAGACTCAGACGCAGTAACAGTTTCGTTAAGAAATGCGATTTCGAAAGATATAGTTTTAGGTCCTAGAATCTTCACAGCAGGTAAATCTATAGCTTCTACAGGGGGCCATGCTGATGGCACAAATTCTTTAAATCAAAAGCTATCTTCAGATCCTGGACCTATTGATGGAATTATAAATAGTTCTGACGACGCCTATAAAGCTGTTAGGCATCGTTATAAAGAAGGAGCTGATCTAATTAAGATAACTGCTACAGGAGGAGTCTTAAGTAATGCTAAGAACGGTCAAAACCCTCAAATGACTCTGCAAGAAATTAAAGCTATTGTAGACGCAGCCCATGATTACGGCTTTAAAGTTGCGGCTCACGCCCATGGAGCAGAAGGAATAATTAGAGCAGTTCAGGCTGGTGTTGATTCTATTGAACACGCCACGCTAATGGACTCGGAAGGAATAGCTCTAATGAGGAAAGAAGGAACTTATTATGTTCCAACCTTGCTTGCTGGTGCCTGGGTAGCTGAGAAAGCGCTGATAGATGATTATTACCCTCCCTTTGTTCAAAAGAAAGCTCTTGAAATTGGCCCTCAATTAAAGTCCACCTTTTCCAAAGCTCATCAAGCGGGGGTAAAAATTGCATTCGGTACGGATACAGGTGTAACACCTCATGGCGAAAACGCTAAAGAATTTAAATTGATGGTAGATGCTGGTATGACTGAACTAGAAGCTATCCTATCTGCCACCCTGCATGCATCTATTTTGCTTGGTCAAGAAGAAAACTTAGGATCAATATCTGAGGGTAAGTTAGCGGATATTATTGCTGTTTCTGGAAATCCCTTAGAAAATATAACAGTTTTAGAATCAGTAGATTTTGTTATGAAAGATGGTAATGTAGTTAAAAAACCTTAAGAAATTATGAAATTATACAATTCAATTGGACCCAATCCTCACGTAGTTAGAATGTTCATTCAAGAACTTGGAATTGAACTTGAAACTGTTGAAGTAGATTTAATGGCAGGAGAAAATAGACAGGATGACCACTTAAAAAGAAACCCGTCTGGTCAAATGCCAACTTTAGAACTTGATAATGGAGATTGCGTATCCGAAATAACCGTTATATGTGATTACCTAGATGAACAACAAGGTTATACAGATCTCATAGGTAAGACACCAGAAGTTAGAGCTGAAACAAGAATGTGGACTAGAAGAATTGACCTACAAATTGTAGAACCTTTAACTAACGGATTTAGGTTTTCAGAAGGACATGATTTCTTTAAAGATAGACTTCATTTAATACCACAAGCTGCTGATGATTTAAAAGCCATAGCTCAGGAGAGGATAACTTGGCTAGATGGGCAAATAAGTGACAGAGATTACATATGTGGCGATAGATTTTCTTTAGCGGACATCATGCTTTATTGTTTCTTAAACTTTGGTACAACTGTTGGTCAGCCGATAAATGAAGATAATAAAAACATAGTTAATCTTTACAATAAAATTCATTCTCGACCTAGTGCATCTGCATAACAATGCAAAACGAAGACAGAATTAGAGCTTGGCTTTGTTCTTTAGCTGTTTTATTTATTATATTGATTTGGTCAATATCTAGTATCTTTTAATTTTGAACTGGTATGTTTACATATTGAAGTGTAATGACAATTCGCTATATACAGGCATAACTAATGATCTAAATAAGAGGGTAGCTACGCACAACTCAGGTAAAGGTGCAAAATATACTAAAACAAGAACGCCAGTAAGTTTGATCTACAAAGAATCATTTGAAACAAAAGCAGAATCTTTAAAAAGAGAAATAGAAATTAAAAAGCTAAAAAGGAAAGAAAAATTAGCTTTAATTAATTGATTCTATTTCTCCTCCCCCTAAACATTCATCATCTTTATAGATAACAACAGACTGACCAGGGGTCACTGCTCTTTGTGGCTCTTTGAAACTGACAGTAATTTTATTCTCACTTATTTTGATATTACAGTCTTGATCTTTTTGACGGTATCTAACTTTAGCTGTCCCTTTAAACTCTTCTTCAATGCCATCATTAATTAAATACTTATTCCTTGTTGTAAGTTCTGTAGAAAAGAGAAGAGGGTGGGTGTTACCTTGCACAACTATAAGTGTATTTGTGTCTATATCTTTACTAGCAACGTACCAAGGGCTATTTTCACTTCCTTTTTGACCTCCAATGCCAATTCCTTGTCTTTGGCCTAAGGTATAATATTGCAGACCTTTATGCTCTCCTAATTCATTTCCTTTATCGTCAACAATCATTCCATTATTTTCTTTTAAATAATTAGAAATAAAATTTGGAAAAGGTCTTTCTCCTATAAAACATATGCCTGTGCTATCTTTTTTTTCACTTGTTATTAGGTCATTATCTCTAGCTATTTTTCTTACTTGATCTTTGTTTATGTTTCCAATAGGAAAGATCGTTTTATCTAATACTTTCTGATCTATGGCATGGAGAAAATAAGTTTGATCTTTATTAGGATCACAGGCTTTTAATAATCTAGATCTATCTGTTTGGGCATAGTGACCGGTCGAGATGAAATCATAATTATTTGACATCGCGTATTCATAAAACTCTTTAAACTTGATCTCTTTGTTGCATAAAATATCTGGGTTTGGAGTTCTGCCTTTCTCTAGTTCATTTAAAAAATAAGAAAATACTCTTTCTTTATATTCTTTTGCAAAATTAATTTCATATAGAGGAATATTTAATTGGTCTGAAACAAAAACAGCGTCCATAAAATCCTCTTTAATGCTGCAATACGGAGATCCATCATCATCTTCCCAATTTTTCATGAATAAACCATGAACCTCATATCCTTGATTTTGAAGTATATAGGCAGAGACAGAAGAATCTACACCACCTGACATACCTACTAGAACCTTATTTCCGCTCATAGATGCTTAAATTAACCTTATTTTGCTTTTAATATATAATGCTGCCCACTAAAAAGGAATTATACAGAGCAATTATGAAATTCGAGCACATTGTTGAACCTAAAAATGGTTCAAAAATTACAGTAGATGAATCAGGAAAATTAAACATCCCCGATAATCCAATTATTCCATTCATAGAAGGGGATGGTATAGGTTCAGATATAACACCTGCAATGATACAAGTAGTAGATAGCGCGGTAGAAAAATCTTATGAGGGCAAGAGGAAGATAGAATGGATGGAGATATACTGCGGAGAAAAATCTACTGTAATCTATGGGGAGGATAATTGGCTACCTCCAGAAACGTTAAAAGCTTTAGAGATTTATTTAGTAGGAATTAAAGGGCCTTTAACAACACCTGTAGGAGGAGGCATAAGGTCACTTAATGTTGCTTTAAGGCAAGAACTTGACCTGTATGTGTGCCAAAGACCGGTAAGATATTTTGATGGAGTACCTAGCCCTGTTACAAATCCGGAAAAAACAGACATGGTTATTTTTAGAGAGAACTCAGAAGATATTTATGCAGGTATAGAGTGGGAAGCGGGTTCTGAAGAAGCTAAAAAGGTAATTAAATTTTTAACTAAGGAAATGGGTGTTACAAAAATTAGATTTCCTGAAGACTGTGGAATAGGAGTCAAACCAGTTTCTAAAGAGGGCACAGAACGATTAGTTGATAAGGCTATACAGTATGCAATAGATAACGATAGAGATTCAGTAACTCTTGTTCATAAAGGTAACATTATGAAATTTACTGAAGGATCTTTTAAAGATTGGGGCTATCAGTTTGCAGCTTCAAAATATGGAGCAGTAGAATTAGATGGCGGCCCTTGGCATAGTCTTAAGAATCCTAATACAGGGAAAGAAATTATTATTAAAGATGTAATAGCTGATGCATTTCTTCAACAAATTTTAACAAGACCAGATGAATATAGTGTCATCGCAACTCTTAATTTAAATGGTGACTATATATCTGATGCTTTAGCAGCTGAAGTAGGAGGTATAGGAATTGCTCCTGGTGCTAATCTAGGTGACAAAGTAGCTTTATTTGAAGCAACGCACGGTACCGCTCCAAAGTACACCGGGTTAGATAAAGTTAATCCGGGTTCATTAATTCTTTCAGCAGAAATGATGTTGAGATATATGGGCTGGATTGAAGCTGCAGATTTGATCATTGAAGGACTTGCCAAAACAATAAGTCAAAAAACAGTTACGTATGATTTTGAAAGATTAATGAATGGTGCAAGTTTATTAAAATGTTCAGAATTCGGAGAGGCTATTGTTAATAATATGGATTAATGCCCTATATTCAAAATAATAAAGACTCTGAAGAACGCGAAAATCAAGGTAATACATCTACTGTTGCGACCTTAGAAAAACCAAAAGTAAAAAAACCTCCTCTTTACAGAGTTATCCTTCTTAATGATGATTACACACCTATGGAATTTGTTGTGTATGTTCTTCAAATATTTTTTGGATTTGAAGGGGACAAGGCACAACAAATTATGTTAGCAGTTCATACACACGGAAAGGGAGTTTGTGGTATCTTTACTAAAGAGGTTGCTGAAACAAAAAGTGCACAAGTTAATAATTTTGCTAAAGAAAATGGCCACCCTCTGTTAAGTGATATAGAGCAAGTAGAAGAAGATGATTGATAATGAATTAGAACAAAATTTAAATGAAGCGTTTAAGCTTGCTCATACACAAAAACATGAATTTGTAACTGTAGAGCACCTCCTTTTATCTCTTCTTGAAAATTCTGACTCTTTAGATCTTTTAAGTTCAAATAAAGTTAACATTGACCAATTGCGTACTGACCTTGAGGAATTTATTGGTTCTACGACACCAAAATTAGAAAAAGAAGTCTCAGAAATTCAGCCTACATTAGGTTTTCAAAGAGTATTACAAAGAGCAGTCTTCCATGTGCAATCTTCTGGTAAAAGTGAAGTTAAAGGAAGTAATGTTCTAGTTGCCATATTCAGCGAAAAGGAATCTCAAAGCGTTTATTTATTAGAACAACAGGGTTTAACTAGATTAGATGCGGTAAGTTATTTAAGTCATGGAAATTCAGAAAAGAAAAGCATTGAAGGTGATGATTCTCAAGCTGAAACCCATGAGCCTGACTCTAATACAGCTCTAGAGAAATTTACCCTAAATCTTAATAAAGAAGCCTTAGAAGGAAGAATTGATCCTTTGATAGGAAGAGTCGATGAAATTAAGAGATTAATTCAAATCCTTGCAAGGAGGAGTAAAAATAATCCCCTATTAGTAGGAGAGTCGGGTGTTGGTAAAACAGCCATAGCAGAAGGACTTGCCAAACTGATAACTGAAAAAAAAGTACCTGATCTTATTAAAGATAGTGTTATTTACTCTTTAGACATGGGCTCTTTACTTGCGGGCACAAAATACAGGGGAGATTTTGAAGAAAGACTAAAGGCTGTTTTAAAGGAATTAGAAAGCGATGAGTCAGCCATCCTTTTTATTGATGAAATTCATACGGTTATTGGAGCAGGTGCAACGTCTGGTGGAGTTATGGATGCATCAAATTTATTGAAACCAGCTCTTGCTAAAAGAAGCCTTCAGTTTGTTGGCTCGACAACTTATAAAGAGTTTAGAGGGATATTTGAAAAAGATAGGGCATTATCCAGAAGGTTCCAAAAAATAGAGATACCTGAACCGTCTATAGATGAAACAATTGAAATATTAAAGGGTCTAAAGACAAGATTTGAAGAGCATCATGAAATTAAATATACGGAAGGCGCGTTAAAAGCAGCTGCTTCATTGGCATCAAAACACATAAACGATCGCTTTCTTCCTGATAAAGCAATAGATGTTGTAGATGAAGCTGGTGCAAGACAAAAATTAGTTACTAAATCTAAAAGAAAAAAGACTATCTCTGAGATAGACATAGAAAAAATAGTTGCTTCTATAGCTAGAATTCCCGAAAAAACAGTTTCTTCATCAGATAAAAAGTCTTTAGAGAAATTAGAAGAAAACCTAAAAAGAGTTATTTTTGGACAAGATCAAGCAGTTGAGAGTTTATCGTCATCTATAAAGTTAGCAAGGGCAGGGCTAAGAGTAGATGAGAAACCCGTTGGCTCTTTCTTATTTTCAGGTCCTACAGGAGTTGGAAAAACAGAAGTAAGTAAGCAATTAGCCAAGATTATGGGTATAGAATTTGTAAGATTTGATATGTCTGAATATATGGAAAGGCATACTGTTTCAAGGTTAATAGGAGCACCTCCAGGTTATGTAGGCTATGATCAAGGTGGATTGTTAACAGAATCAGTTACTAAACATCCTCATTCAGTTATTTTGCTAGATGAAATAGAGAAAGCACACCCTGAGGTATTTAATATTCTTTTACAAGTGATGGATCATGGAACATTAACTGACAACAATGGAAGAAAAGCCGATTTTAGAAATACTGTAGTAATTATGACCACTAATGCAGGGGCTCAAGACATGAGCAGGGCAAGCATGGGTTTTCAACCTCAAGATCATTCAAGTGATGCCACAGAAATGATCAAAAAAACATTCTCGCCTGAATTTAGAAATAGACTTGATGGCATAATTCAGTTTAATCCTTTGCCAGTTGAAGTAATAAGGACAGTAGTAGATAAATTCTTAGTTGAATTACAAGTTCAATTAGATCAGCAAAAAGTTCAATTAGAAGTTTCAGACGAAGTTAGAGAATGGCTGATAGAAAATGGATATGACAAAAATATGGGTGCCAGACCAATGGAGAGACTTATTCAAGATTCTATTAAAAAGATGTTAGCGGAAGAAATATTGTTTGGTAAATTATCTAAAGTAGGCGGAACCGCTTATGTTGAGCTTAAAGATGGTGAAATCTCGATTGAGTTTAAAGAGAATATAAAGAAAAAAGAGAAGGTAAAAAATTGAATAAATTTACTTTATTTTTCTTACTTTCCTTCCTTTCTTTAAATACCTTTTCTGAAGAACCTGTTGTAAGTCAAACTAACCCTGAAGAGTCTATTCTTTTTTGGGATAAACAACAGAAAATTAGTGGATTTAAGAATGGTTATAACTTTGTTCCGTCTAGAGCTATCAATAAAAGCTTAAACCCTTATCCTTTAAATTACTTACTTTTAGATTTTTCAGAACTTAGCTATCAACACAAAGGAAAAACCTACACTTTAGATGATTATATTAATAAATTTAATGTAGCAGGTATTATGATTGTAAGGCGGGGCAATATACTTTATGAAAACTATAGTTTTAATAATAATCAAGATTCTAAATGGATTTCCTTTTCTGTAACGAAATCAATTACATCCATGTTGCTTGGTGCAGCTATACAAGATGGTTTTATTGACAGTATTAATGATCCGGTAACTAAATACTTGCCTGAATTATCTGGAAGTAATTATGACAAGATTTCTATTAAACATATTCTTCAAATGTCTTCTGGAATTGAATGGAACGAAAATTATGATGACCCTTACTCAGATGTAAATTTAGCTGCTGGTCTAAACTCTTCTGATCTTTATCAATACTTAGCAAAATTAGATATAACTAATAAGCCCGGTAAGAAATTTAACTACAATACTGCTGAAACCAATCTTATTGGTGGAGTAGTGCGTTCAGCAGTGGGAACTAACTTATCAATTTATTTAGAGAATAAAATTTGGAAACCTTTCGGAATGGAATCAGACGCACATTGGGCTTTAGACACTAAATTTTCTGACGAGTTAGGAGGTTGTTGCATTTATGCAACGTTGAAAGATTATGTAAGAATAGGCATTTTTGCTTTGAACCAAGGTAAGTTAAGAAATGGAATAGAAGTTCTTCCTAAGAAATGGATAAAAGATTCCACAAAAGCCTCTAAAGCATATAGATATTATGGTTACCAATGGTGGTTAAGCGGGCCTCCTTATAAATCGTATTATGCTCAAGGCATCTTTGGTCAAATGATATGGATAGACCCGCCTACTCAAACAGTTATAGCAATGCATAGTGCTTGGGATAAAGCATGGACTCCAGAAGCAGATCAGCATAAATTTGCCTTACTAACAGCAATAATGATTAAGCTTTATAATTTATAGGGATATTATCTCTCTCTAAAGATTATTCTTCCCTTAGAGAGGTCATATGGAGTTATTTCTACCTTTACTTTATCTCCAGTAAGAATTCTGATGTAATGTTTACGCATTCTCCCTGAGATATGAGCGGTAACTACATGATCATTTTCTAGCTTTACTCTAAAAGTCGTGTTTGGAAGGGTTTCTATAACCTCTCCATCCATTTCTATTAAATCTTGTTTTGCCATATATAATA
>CEPK01024794.1_pt1 | contig 14101 bp, 8 predicted proteins | sample 356231 | NCBI WGS metagenome assembly CEPK01 (sample SAMEA2620259, study PRJEB7988) | marine metagenome | biome: marine biome (ENVO:00000447); feature: deep chlorophyll maximum layer (ENVO:xxxxxxxx); material: "saline water (ENVO:00002010), including plankton (ENVO:xxxxxxxx)" | depth 80 m
AGAGTTTCTTGGGACTCATACGAATCATTCGTAGGAGGCGTCGATTTTGTCGCTCTTGAGGCCCTCAATCACCCCAGGGTGCAGAGCTTCTCAGAAATCTATGATGGGGACTTGGATAGTGACGGCATTCCAAATTTCCTCGACCCGGATGATGACAATGATGGGGCCCCTGACTCAATAGATACGGACGATGACAATGACGGCCTTGCTGATATGTATGACGTAGACGACGACAACGACGGGATTCCGGATGAGTGTGCCCAGAGGGATACAAACGGGGATGAGGCGGGGGACTACCCTCACACCAACTCACCCATCAAAACCCCAGGGCTTGGCTGTGAAATTGACTACGATGGCGACTTGGACGATGATAGGTTCAGATCAATCGATCAGGACTACGATATGGTATGGGATTGGATAGACCCCGATATGGGTGGTACCACAGTCCCCGATAACCCAGCTATTCCCGGAGGCTCCCCATATGATCTGGATGACGATGGGATCGTTAACGAACTAGATGAATTCCCTTTGAATCAGACATCAGAGGTAGACACTTGGGATTGCCCAAGCCTATCCAATCCAAATCCTCAGAATCCAAGCCCAAACTGCACGGTATGGAGAATGTCATACACCGGGAATAACGATTGGGACGGTGATGGGATAAACAACTGGGTCGATGTCGATGACGACAACGATGGTATCCTCGATTGGATGGACATTGATCCGGACTGCGACCTAGATAATGACGCAGGGCTCCATCTGCTAAACGGTTCAAAGTATCGAGATGACGGACCCAATGACATAGACACCGATATCGATGGCGATGGTCTTCAGAATGATGTTGACTGGGACGATGACAACGACGGCATCTCCGATATCTTCGACCCCGATGATGGCAATTGTGGAGTCGTGGATATCGATATCACCGACCAGTACTTCGGAAACAGCTGGCCTCAAGGAGACGGCGATCCGATCGATGGCTCGGCGGATAGCCAGTTCTACACGCTACTAGAATCACGCTACTGGGACATGACATGGGGGTTCAACCCATTCAATAGGGACAACGGCTTTGTTCTAGATTACAATGGATACGATCTACTAAATCAAGTGGATGGCACAATCCCAGAGTTCTATTGGTACCTGATGATGAAATGGAGCCCCTACAATGGAGACAATTTCTTTGACATCGACACCGATGGAGACTCTCTAGTCAACGGTCTTGATGTCGATCAAGATGGAGACGGAATGCCCGATTGGTGGGATCAGGACGAAGGCAATGACGGCATACTAGATGTGGATGATGTGAAGATGGGCGGGTCTTTGGATGAAAACTCATGCGGAATCTCACTGGCCGATTTGATCACGGAAAGGCTCTGCGGACTAGACTATGCAATGTTGTTCAAATGGCCCCTATTGACAGCAACCAGCTCAGGAGGACAGTTCTTCACAGTTCCTTACAGCACAAGGCCGGATGCGGAGTACTCCGACGGGCCCTATGACGGAGGCAATCATCCGCTGGATTTGTATTCATGTACAAGCAATTGCTTCTGGTTCACTTTCAACCCCAGCAGCAACCCCGCACCATCCATTGCAGTGCCATACACGACAACCGGAGAATCATCGATTACAAATCCACAGATGAAAAACAACAGGGATCTATGGTTAGCCTACGTTGGACTGAGTAGGAACCTGTTCCAGTGGTCTGCCGATCCCAATGGTAACCTGTTCCCGGATGAACTCGCGGATCACCTTCTGAACTACGAAGATCCAGACATAGACTGTGGCCAGCCTATTGGCGACTCCCCTCCTTCTTGCATGTTCAACAACACAAACGATCTCGATGACGACTGGGACATAGTATACGACCACTATGATGTCGATGATGACAATGACGGAATCTGGGATTTCTTCGAGGTTGATGTAAACAACGATCTCGATGATGACGACTTCGAACTGCACGGGATAGAGGAGCCGTTCTACTTCACTGGTAGCAATTGCGAGGATGCAGACGATGATGGCTTGGACACCGATCCAGATGGTGATGGAATTTACCAATCAGTCTGGGATAAGGGAGTCCTTGGCCAAGGACTGCTTTTCCCAATTTACTATGACGTCGACAATGACAACGACGGCGTCCCGGATGGCGAAGACCCAGATGACGATAACAACGGTCTTGAGGACGTCTTCCAGGAATTGCTCGGTGATCTGGGTTGCTTCACCGGAGAGGAGCAGAGAACATGGGACCATGACAACGACGGAATAGTTGATTGGGCAGACGATGATTGGGACGGCGACGGAATTCCCAATGATTTAGAACTCCAATTTGCCGCCCCATTCGTCTCCGCATGGGACCATGACAACGACGGAATCAGGGATGACATAGACGACGACGACGACTCCGATGGAATGAAGGACGAGGACGAGGTTATGCTTTGGCCTTCCAGGTATGGAAAGGAGTCGACAAACCCATGGGACCATGACGATTTCGGCGGCGGAGTAGGGATCGCAAATCCAAGCGATAATACAACGGGACCCGACTCAGTTGATGTCGATGATGACAATGATACCCTGGTTGACTTGGATTGGAACTCGCCTTCCATAGGCGATCAGCCCAATCCAGGAAACAAACTGGAGGAATTCGATGGAAATAGCTCAGACTGGGATTCAGATAACGACGGGATTCCAGACGACGATGACAAGCACACGACAAAAATTACCCTGACCGCGCCACCGGTACTTTGGTTGGACATGGAGACTCCCGCCATATTCAACGGTTCGGTGTTCTGGGTACCAGACGGTGTCTTCGTCCCAGCTCCTTCAGTTCCAGTTCAGGTGCATATTAGGTATTCCGTAAACAAGACACCGGTTATAGAGACCATAGACGTACTGACAGATGAAAACGGGGAATATGTGGTCGGACAGTTCCTGTATCCGGAAGACATTGATGTCGGCCCAAACACAACTTATGAGGTATATGCCGAAGTAACCGAGATGTTCGTCCACAACTATAGCTCTACATTGGAGGATAGGGACGGAAACAACGTTCCTGATGACGGAATCCCCATTGAAGTCAGGGCCAATACGACCATAGGTTACGTCGCCGGACAGCGCTTCAGGGCAGATGAGCAGCCATTGAAGGTCGATTTCAAAGTCCATTATACGGCCGATTACAATAGGGGTATTTTCGATAATAGGATACCTCACGCGCCAATCTCCCTCACAGTTAGCGGTGGCGTTTTTGGAAATATTAGCAACCCCACCTACTTCAACGGAACCGGTGGGATTTCTGGCTTCAGAGCCGACTCTGGGGGTTGGGTTTCACTGGCGTTCAACCAGTCACTCGGTGCAAATGGCGAATGGGAGCAAGTTAGATGGAACTCTTTGCTTGACAATGGCCCAGGCGTTCCCACTGGTGGCTATGAGCGCATAGAGTGGAACCCATGTAACCCTAGTGCTGGTGTGGCTGATGGATCGCATACCGTTTCTGAATCATCATACCTGTACAAGAACACGACACTTCCAGTAGGTGACTACGCATTCATCGGCTTCTCTAGGCCGGATCTAGGGAAGTGTTTGGATGATTCATACGAATGGCCTTGGGCGCATTTGGAAGGGGACGAAACCGACTCTTTCTTCATCAGGTCAATGCATAGGATGTACATAGAGGCCGAAATGTACGTCTCTTCTAGCAGACCGGTTTATTTCTGGGACTCAACTCAATTCACTGGGTCATCGTTTGGGGCGTGGAGGGCACTTTTCCATGCGCCTTCATTGGAGAACTCCGGGCAGAACTTCTCCGATGTTAGCGTAGGCAAGCCATATCCAATATTATGGGACGGAACAAATGAGGGATTAGACGCGATTGCCAACCAACAACTATCCCCATTCCTGAATTCAGATGGCATAAATTGGTCAATTACAATGCAGAATGGTGCTGATTTCGACTCCCCGCCATGCGGACCAGTTGACCCCGCAGATCCGAATAGTGAGGCAAGGTGTGAGATTGTTCCAGAGATGTTCACAGGGGAGACTTTCAGAGTAGTCGGATCGGTGCTGAACAGAACCTTCGTCCCCTGGACGCAAGATGCCGTGGCCCTGCAGGTGGACATAGATCAGAACAAAATTTTCGCTGGCAGCTTGGAAACCGCCTGGTCCGAAAACCCCGACTTGGTCAATGGCCAGGCAATATTCGATTACAACTGGACTTGGTATTCCCAATACTCTGCAGGGACTTTCGGCGTCAAGGCCGATTTCACGCTTTCTGATTTCTATTTCACCGGCGAGCAGGAACAGGTTCTCGCATCGACTGGCGCATTTGGAAATGTTTCAGTCATTGGAACAACTGACTTCCAACTAAATGTGGCCCCCAGGTTATACCGGGGCCAGAACGCATCAATAGAGGCTAGGCTTGTCGACAACGCCCGTATCCCAGTCCGTGATGCTCCAGTGAACTGGTTTTGGTCTGGAGACTCATCGAGTGGGACTTCCATCTCCGATATCAACGGCAACTTCATGGTCAATTTGACTAACATCGACGATCTTGGCAACTTCACCCTTTCCTTTGAATATCTGGGCGACGAACTCAGACAGGGCAGCTCATCCGATGTTTCACTATGGGTGGTGTCAAGAACCTACATCGATGCCACTCCCCTTGCGCCGAATGTGGTTTCAAACGGCGATTATTGGGGGATAACTGCAATTGTCAAGGAAGACAATAAAACCCCATTCGTTAAGGATGACGGCGGCAACTCCCTGTTGGGCTGCGCGGGAAACCCCGACCCCTCCACTGGAATAGAGCAGGGGGGCAACGTTTCCGTCATTTTCGAAGGAACCGACTTTGAAGATAGGACGCATAGGAAAATAATGGCCACCCCCTGCCCTAGTGGAGGCACTTTCACGTACGGGTTGAATCTCAATCCGCAACTACTCCGGGATGATCCGTTTTCCTTCCTTCCTAATGGGTTCGGACCCGTAAACGTCATTCTGAGGTTCGAGGAGAACCTGCCTCACGAGGGATGCGGCCCGCTTGATGCAGGCATGCTGGCCACATCAGGGGCATGGGACCCATGCGTCCTAATACAGAACAGCGATCACTTCAGGAAGGTAATGCAATTCCAAGTGGATGGATTCAGCTTGGTTGGAAACACCATGCTGGAGGTGGATGACCAGATTGTATACACCTCAGAGATAGATCCCAACACAGGTCAGCCAATAGAGAAACCGATGGTTGTTACTGGACAACTAGTAGACGAGCTCGGTGGAAACCTGTCGAATAGGATTATCCGGGTCACTTATTCGATGGACACCGGAGACGGGGGAATAACCTCATGCATACCTGGAGTTACCGACGAAAACGGGTTCTTCGACATCATTTGCCCTCTTTCTGGGGTGGACGCAGGACAGGCAACCGTGAAAATAGACTTCAACTCCTATGAGAACAACGATCGCTATCGATACAAAAATGCAAGCATCACGAAGATATTCCCCGTGTTCTCCAACTCTACAATTGAGGTATCTGAAGTCGGCCCATTCAGATCTGACTATCTAACTTACACATTCCCCAATGGCTCTGCATTTGAGGTACTTTACCTCAAGGAGTCATTCCACATCGATGCTAAGCTTACCCAGGTCAATGGCAAACCAGTCGGTGGCAAGTGCCTCAATATATATCTGGACCCAGAGACAAACATTCGCCCGGTAGCCGTAGCAATCACCCAAGATGGAACCGGGGAGATGAAATGGTACTCTCTGGATCCCGATGACAATCCCAGCAGACGAGGCATCGAGCCAATCGGAAACAAATTGGAGGGCTTCAGAACAATCAGGGTTGCATACGAACCAGACCGGGAGATTCCAGGTGGCTGCAGGGCAGAGGACAATCCTGTGCTAAACAGCTCTTATGTCGATATCACTGTACTGGTTAGGAGCAAGGTCGACATACTTCTAGATGAGCATTGGGCAGAACCAGAGGGTTACCTGGAGGGCGATTTAATCGCTGGAGAAGTCAGAATAATGAGGGATAGGCTAGATCTTTCAGTCGAAGGAGAGCGTGTCGATTTCATTAGGGAGTTCTGGAATGGTTCCGGATGGGAAACCTACAAGGTCGAGCTAATCACCACTGATGAACAGGGAACGGCGAATTTCTCCTTCGTATACACAGGCACCAACGTTCCGGGCGAAGCATCAGACGTAATCGCAGTGGACGGTAAATGGAGAGTTCTGGTACACTTCGAGTCAGCTGACGAGAATCGCCCCCATTTCGTCGAGACGTATCTCAACAACACGCCTATAATTTTCCTTGGAAGCGCGGATTCTAATTCCAAACAGAGCTTCCTCGACTCACAGGTCATGATCTTTGCAGGAATTGCTGTTTCGGGTCTACTGCTGACAGGGGTCTTCATGTACCGAGAGTACAGAGAGCGAAGAAAGGTGGAGATTCTAAGGGGGATACTCACCGACTCTCTGATGTCCCTAAAGGCTTCGAACAACTACATAGAGACCATCTTCAAGTGTTACAAGGATCTGATCAAGTACCTAAGAAGCAAGGGTACAATGAAGAAGGTATTCGAAACAACCAGGGAGTTTGAGGACGTCATCAGCGGAATGTTAGGAGGAATCCTGCCTCCAGAGGAACTCGACCAATTCTTCTCAATTTTCGAGGAAGCAAGATACTCGGATCACGAGATCGGCTCCGATCAGAGAGATCAGGCGATCGAGGTCTTCCAGTCTATAATCGCCAGAATGAACAGGTCACTGGGAGACAGTATGCTCAATCGTGATACTCTGGCAAAATCATCCCTTTATGGCTCTTCAATTAAAGCAGGACAGTTCGTTGATTCAGAAGGCAAAGTAAGATATGCGGGCATTGATGACTCAGTCGAGGACGACGGATTCAGGATTTAATCTCCTTTGGACAACCAGCGTCTTCCCCGCAGGATTCATAACAAGGTCTAGGGTGGCCGCGCTACCCAATATCGGAGCTGGTGCTATGGCAAACGCAGAAAGGAAGACCAACGAGGCCCTAAAGTCACTAATCAGTGACTTGAAGGACCACGGCAGATCCACCGGCATAGCAATATGGAGGGATCTGGCTCAAAGGCTTGAATCCAGTCGAAAGAATTGGTCAGAGCCCAATCTAAGCCATATCTCCAGATTCTCTTCTAAGAAGGAGACAGTCTTGGTCCCGGGAAAGGTCCTAGGCAGCGGGGAGATTACTGGTTCCCAAACCGTAGTCGCCTTCAGCTTCAGCCAAGGTGCTAGGGACAAGATAGAGGCTTCCGGAGGAAAGGCAATGGGGATAAGGGAGCTAATGGACGCCAATCCAAATGGAAAGGGGGTGCGGATAATTGGCTGAGCCAACGACGGTCTACGACGCTACGGATAAGATACTAGGCAGGCTCGCCAGCCAAGTTGCCAAAGAGATGATCTCGGCTAGAAAGTCGGGAAGGCAGCAGAGAGTCATCATCATAAACGCAGAACATGCCATTGTCTCTGGCCCCAAGTCCAAGGTTCTGAGCGACTATAGAGCCAAATATCAGTTGAATCACGCAAGGAAGGGGCCATTCTTCCCAAGGATGCCAGACAAAATCATCAAGAGGACGGTCAGAGGGATGCTTCCATATCAAAAGAATAGCAGTGGCCGCAACGCGCTTCGCGATTTGAGAGTTCTAATTGGCTCGCCATCCAACCTCTCCGGCGACGAGCTACCAGAAGATCACCAGTGGGGCGAAACCTCCAAAATAGATAGGAAAACCCCGGAGAAGTACGTACGCTTGGGCGAGATCAGCTCACACCTGGGCGTAGACTCAACAAGATGGGAGGCCGAGTAACTTGCCAAGGAAGAAGAAGGTGGTGAACTCTAGTGGCAAGAGAAAGACGGCCATAGCCAGGGCCACTCTAAAATCCGGAAAGGGCAGAGTCAGGGTAAATGGCGTTCCAATACAAATCCTAGAACCGGAGCTTGCAAGAATGAAGGCTGTTGAACCCCTCAAGATTGCCGATGCAATGGACAGGCTAGATAGAGTCGATATTTCGGTTGACGTCAAGGGAGGGGGCCAGATGGGACAGGTAGATGCGATAAGGACAGCCATTGCACGCGGCCTAGTCAAATACAATGATGGCGCAGAGGGCGAAGACGAGGAACTTCGGGACGAGTTTGTACGTTTTGAGAAGAAGATACTCGTCAACGATCCAAGGCGTAAGGAACCCAAGCATCAAATGGGACGCGGTGCCCGAAAGAAGTGGCAGAAGTCGTATAGGTAGGTGAGAAAAATGATTATTCCCGTCAGATGCTGGAGTTGTGGCAAGGTAATTGCCCACAAATATCAGGAGTTCAGGCAAGCCGTGGACGATGGAAAGGACGCTGGTCAGACGCTCAACGATATGGGCTTCGAAAGGTATTGCTGTAGAAGGATGTTCATTGGGCACATAGACCTCATCGATGAAGTCGCTCCCTTCAGCATCGAAAGGCAATCGTGACCGCCGTCAGGGCTTTGACCTCAACCGCTCTCGAAAGGTATGCCCAAAGGGCCTGTAGGTTAGTTTGGCCTATACTTCGCGGCTGGGGGTCGCGCGACCCAGGTTCAAATCCTGGCAGGCCCACCACTTTGGAAAACTTGGCTAGGTCAGTTTGAAGCCCAAATCCCCCTAGGACAACCATGTCCGAGCCGGAGAACAACACAACCCCTGATCTCCAACGGATAGAATGGCTAGCCAAGCAATTGCAGCTTCATTCCGATTTGTATTACAACAAGGCAGACCCAGCAATCTCTGATGCGGAGTTTGACGCTCTTTTCGATGAGCTCAAGAGCCTTTCACCGAATCACCCTCAGTTGAATAGGGTCGGATCAGACCCCCCTCCCGGTTCCGAGAAGGTGAATCACCTCTTCCCGATGCTAAGCTTGGGGAAAGCGACAGAGGAAGAAGAAATAACTCATTTCGTAAACGAGACTACCGCACAGGGCCGGAGATTCCTATGCCAACCAAAACTCGATGGCTCTGCTCTTTCGGTAGAATATAGGAGGGGAAGGCTCGTCCGCGCAGCTACAAGAGGGAATGGAACTAGGGGCGAGGATGTCACTGCAAATGCAAGACGAATAAGCAATCTCCCCGAATCTATTCCTTGGAAGGGCGACTGCCACGTTAGGGGGGAAGTGGTGATGCCCCTCAGGACCTTTTCTAGCAAATATTCCTCAGTGGCCCCCAACCCTAGGAACCTAGCTGCAGGATCACTTAGGCAGAAAAGTGCTGATGCCGGTAAAGCCAGCCCGCATGATCTGGTTTTCATTGCGTATGGCGTCGAGTTTCCAGGGGGGGCACAGAGGCACCCGGAAAGTCCCCCAGAACCCGAATTCATATTTGGCTCAGAGAAGGTTGAATGGTTGGAAGAGAATGGAATAGAGGTTGCAGGAAAGACGATTATACAGGGAGATGAAGGGCACAAAGTTTCAGAGCAACTAATCGAATTGACCAGCAGTTGGTACAAATCTAGGGAATCTTCTGAGTGGGAAATTGATGGTGCTGTGATCAAACTCGATCGTTTGGATAAGCGAGAGCTCCTGGGAATGACCGCCCATCATCCCAGATGGGCAATTGCATGGAAGTTCCCCCCCGAGGAAGCCATCAGCGTTCTAATGGACGTTTTCTGGCAAACCGGTAGAACCGGAAATGTCACCCCTGTTTCACGGATTGCCCCAGTAATCGTTTCCGGCGTCACTGTGGAAAACACGACTCTTCACAACCGCGGTGAGGTCGATAGATTGGGAGTCAGCATAGGGGACAAAGTCCGGGTAGTCCGCCGAGGAGACGTAATTCCCAAGATCATCGAGGTACTAGGAAGGGCTGAAGAGTCCGACCTGAAGGACAGGTTTCATGCCGATGGCAAGCCCTTTGTGGAGGAAATGCCAAACAGATCAGAAATCTCAGTACCAACAAATTGCCCTCGATGCTCATCGGAACTAGACCAAGATGGAGCATTCATCCGATGCCTCAACATGTCTTGCCCCTCAAGGATCGAGCGCGGAATACTATATTGGTGTAGGACATTGGAAATGGACGGTATTGGCGAGAAGCTAGCCGAGCAACTATGCTCAACTGGCCTAGTGACTGGTATCGCAGACCTATATCGGCTCCATGAAAGGAAGAAAGAACTTCTAGATCTCGACAGAATGGCGGAGAAATCCGCTAGGAATATCCTGGACGAACTAGAAAAAAATAGAGAAATGACGCTTACAAAGTTCATTTCCGCACTAGGCCTGCCCAGAATAGGCCCAGAAGTGGCCTCACTAGTTTCATCAGAGATTAACAGCTTTGATGAATTGATGGAGTTGACGGAGCAGCGCGAAAGTGCCGTTAAAAGACTAGTGAAAATCGAAAGAATAGGCGAGACAGTGGCCAATTTGTTGATTGACAGTCTTTCGAATAGGAAGGAGGCAATCTTGGATATCCACTCGCAGGTAGAAATCATCGAAGTCGAATCTAGTTCGGAAATAGGCCCCCTTGATGGCGTCACTTTCTGCATCACTGGTGCACTGAGCCGCCCAAGGAAGGAAATCGCACTTTCAATCAAGTCTCAGGGCGCAAAGGTCGTCTCGTCCGTTTCAAGCAAACTTGACTACCTTGTGGCAGGCGAGTCTGCAGGCTCGAAGCTAGAAAAGGCCAATAGACTCGGCGTGAGAGTAGTTTCTGAGACCGAACTTGACACTATTATTGGTGGTGGAATACTGCCAGACCTCCCAGAAGAGAGACAGTCCACATTAGGGGAATTCTAACCGTACATCCCGCTTGGAACACTCTCACTATCCTGTGGCGGATTAAGGTGAACCGCCATCATTTCCCTTATCTGGCCCTCAATCCTCTGAGCTTCCTCGTGAAGGGGCTCAGGATCGAGCTTTACTGCAGGAAGAAGACCGTCCATGCATGAAATAATTCTAGCCGCTGCCCGAGCATCGGGAATAACACCTTGACCAATTTCACCATCCGCCTCTGCTAGGATTGACATAGCTTCAACCCCTCTCCTCCTACATTCACCCATCATTACCCCAGTCATTCCTCCCACCACACCTTGCTTCAGAAGTGGCACACCAACCTGCTCTAGCAATTTATGTGAGGAATCTGTTGACCCTATTCCAAGCATAGAGTCCATGCTCTCATCATCATCGAAGATGCTGTGCTTGCTATCAACTCCATGAGCGAAAGAGTCAACGATAATAGTGGACCCAACCCCAGAGCTCACAACCCAATCGATAATTCCTGAAGATAATGGTAGATTCAACTCACTTGGAACTTGTATTTCCGAAGCTATCAGAACAACTTTGTCACATTGATCCATATTACAGATAGGCTCGCCTGCGTAGAATCTTACTGGTGGGAGAGGCTTACCGTCTTGAACCAAACAAACTGGAGGAAGGTTGGGATGGCGAACGCCGCCAACCAATTGCAGCTCAAGCTTTTCGACTAGGTAATGAGCCACGATACTGCTGACAAAACCGACAGAAGGAAAGCAAGTAACTAGCAATGCCCCAGTAGCATCGATCTCATCATCCACATCGACTGTCGGTACCCCTGTCATGAGGTGCAGTGAATGGCCAATGCTGTTAATCGTTGCCACCCATCCCATCAACTAGGTAGTAGTATGCCAGCTTCGAGCAACAAATACTCCTCATCCTCCCATCAACTGTCGCCATCTTCTTGGAATAGGTTCGAGGAATGCCCAAGGAAGTACTGGCTTTCTCGCCAGGGCCTGCCAAAGAAATCAGGAATGGCGGCCTCGCTAGGCAGTGCCGTACATGATTCACTAGAGGATTTATGCAACCTTAATCTCTCAAGCATCGGAAATCTCAGAAATGGGTGGTTAATGGAATCACTGGAAGAGACACTGAGGAGTAATTGGAAATCAGAAAGGGAAAATTTCCTTTCCTCCCCCAGACATCCAAGATGGAAAGAAGATATGTTTCCCAAGGCCCTTGCAGGCTTGGTCGGTGCAACCAAATTACTTCTCACAAAGGCAAGAGTGGACTCAGTGGATCCATCCTCGACTACACATGAAGAATGGGAGAGAGTCCAGTCAATTGTGGTAGCCACGGAGGCTACGCTTTCCTCTGATTGCGATAGGCTAATCGGGAGACTCGATCTTTTACTAATCGATCCAATTTCTCAAAGCCCAGATGATTGGATAGTTGTCGATTTAAAGACGGGCAATCCACCAAAATCAGAGCTCAGTGAAAAGGTCTCACGTCAACTAAGCCTATATCGAGATCTTGTCAGAATCACCTTTCCAAAGGCTTCCGTCGAGCAAGCCGAGGCATGGTACTCCGCAAATATGACAATCTACCCAGTAGAAGACCACTCGGTTCTCAATGAAGCGTTTGAGGCTTGGGAGCAAACAAAACCAACAATAGAAGCTCTACCGGCATCCCCCTCCGAGGCATCATGTGCATTCTGCGAGTGGAAGGCGTGGTGCCCATCATGGTGGGCCGGCCGCAGAGACGGTACAGTGCCTCCAGGACCATTGTTCAGAGACGAAGTGGTCAGGCTAATACGCATTGATGAAGAGTCAGGTGCCGCACTATTCGAGCGAGCCCCCCCAATCGGAGAAGAGGGCGAATTGGCGCACTCTGATCACAGGTTCGGAGCAATAATCAAAGACTCAGCACTCGAACAAATTAGGACGATCGACTCAAAAAACAATGGAAAACCCCTGTTCATAGGCAGCTGCAGGGTAAGTGGAAGTGTGATGCATTTGGGCGACTGGTCCGAGATAATACCATGGGAGCCACTGTTAAGCTCAGCCTCATAGACATGATAGGAAATCTTCGATTTCGCAATCAAATCGATCGGGATAGGCGGTCATTATCCTCCATAGAAGCAACATAGTCGCTCCCGCATCCGACTGAGCATCATGGAAGCTTTCTACGGCGATTCCGAATCTATCACACAAGTCAACCAGCCTGTGCCTCCCCGGAATCTGAAAGCTTCTCGAAATTACCAATGTATCCAATATAGCAAGTGGAGTAGGAGCCTCCACGCCTATCCTTAGGCACTCCATTTCAAGAAATCTCCAATCGAAATCAATCACATTGTGACCCACTAATACAGAACCCTCAATCAATTCAAATACCCCCTCATGGTGTTTTTTCCATTCACCTTTCCCCTTGACATCAGAGTTCGAAATTCCATGAACCTTTGAGGCATCGGACGGGATATCGATGCCCGGGTCAACCAATGACTGCACCCTGATGTGCGAACCATCTTCATCGCTCCCAACCAATGCATATTGCACAATCCGGTCGACTCTATGGTTGAATCCAGTAGTTTCCAGATCGAAACCCAGTACACGCTTCCCTGAGAGCATCCCGCGGACCATGCCACTACCCAAGCAGCCGGCACCATCAACTATACCAATGCCATGATCAGCAGCATTTTCACCCAACATACCTATAGGATGGAAATATTGCACGGAATCAATGGCAGATATCCAAAAGCGGGCATCGCTTATTGCAATCCTTCTCTTTCTAACCCAAGCAATGGCTGGCTGCTCTGGAATGGGCCCAGGAAATCCCAATGCCAGCATCGACTCCGACTCGGAATTGGTCAATGTCGGGTCTGTTGTAAACTTCGACGCACGCGCGTCTACAAGCCCCGACCCAACAATCATTGACGACTACACTTGGGACTTTGGGGACGGAACGATCAGAACCACGAAGCAAGGACTAATTAGCCACATCTTCGAAGAACCAGGAACCTACAGCGTCATGGTCACTGTGACAAATGATGAGGGCGGATCAGACTCTGCAGACATCAGTATTTTCGTCAATGCACTTCCCGAAGTAAAGCTCGAAATTCCAGATTTCGTGAGAACCGGCGAAATTGCCAGTCTAGATGCGAGCAAATCTACAGATTTCGAGAACGGTATTTTGTCCTTTAGCTGGGATTTCGACTCTAATTCAGATGCTGACGGAGACGGAGACCCCAGGAACGATGAATATCAGACAGGCCCAATCGCTGAGGTTTCGTTCAACTCATCAGGTAACCATAGCGGAGCAGTAACTGTAACAGATGATAATGGCGGGTCCAAAGTCGTCATCTGGACGCTAAGGGTGGT
>CEPK01039093.1_pt1 | contig 14096 bp, 16 predicted proteins | sample 356231 | NCBI WGS metagenome assembly CEPK01 (sample SAMEA2620259, study PRJEB7988) | marine metagenome | biome: marine biome (ENVO:00000447); feature: deep chlorophyll maximum layer (ENVO:xxxxxxxx); material: "saline water (ENVO:00002010), including plankton (ENVO:xxxxxxxx)" | depth 80 m
TCTCTATTTATTGACCACTTATCATATAGTCTATTCCAATAAAACCCTTCAGGATTATACTCAGCAACCAATTTTTTAATAATTACCTTTGGGTCTCCAGCAAAAAAAAGCATATTATGATGTAATTTACTATTCAATAGTTTAAGTGACTCGTGTAGCCAAACTTTACTAGCACCACCAATTAAATGTTCTTTATTACTAACTAAATCTAAAATATAGATAGGCAAAACTGAGTAATCAGATGCTGCATGATAAAATCCTGCATTATCAACCAACCTAAGATCTTCCCTAAACCAGAATATGTTAATTTTTTTTTTCATTGTGATACAGTTTTACTTAATGTAAACAAACTCTATATAAAAATACGGTATTGTGAAAATAATAGATTGATTAAAATGAAAAACATTTCCTTCAAAACAACTTGTATAATTTTTTTTACATTAACTCAAATTGTTTATTCAGATAGTTTGCCTCGAATTGAAGCTGAATTAGTTCCTCACTGTGGGCAAACTCAAGGGGGAGTAGCTACTGCTACTCCAGATGGAATTATATATTATTGTGCACAAAGAATGGCCGATATAGAATATAAATTTCCCGGCGCAGGAAGTTATTTTATTTTACACGAATATGGTCATATTTATCTTCAAAGTGGTAATGAGAGACAAGTAGATTGTTGGACTGCAAATGAATTAGCTGTAAATAAAACTAAAGAAGCCAAAAAAATTCTCGATTCTGCCATGAACTTTTTAAAATTATATAAATTACATGACCCTAAATATGGTGGTACTGGAGAAGATAGAGCCAATCTTATAAATAACTGTTATTTACATGGAGCGGATTATTATAAAAATAATTAACTATTTTTTAGCTTTTTCTTAATTTTTCCTGCTAATCTGCCTAACTTTCTAGCTGGATCAGGATCACGTGCAATTTCCCCTGCTCCTTTAGCAATTTTTCGCGCAGTATGAGTTGCTTTTGCTCTCACTCTCGGATCTGAAGCTGCTTTTCTTATAGCAAATTTTAAAATTTGTCTAATCATATTACATACAATCTATTCTTTATTTTAACTTATATAAATTTGACATAAAATTCTAGAAATTTATATTGCAATTATTAGGTGTCTATATATTAGATGAAAAGGGAATGAGATATTATTAATTAGTTACCTCAGCTGCCCCCGCAACTGTATATGAAGAGAGTGTTCTAAGTACCACTGAATAAAAATTCGGGAAGGTAGAACAATCTAAGACTCATAAGCCAGGAGACCTGCCTAATAAGTGCTGTCCTACTATTGAAAGGGGATGTTCAATAGAGCTTTAGTTATTTAAGTGATGGCGCGAACATTATAGCCATTGCTTTAAGAAATTATCTTTAAGCAATTTTATATTAATATTTATTTATAGAATATTATTCTATAAGGAGATTTGCATTGTTTAAAATAATTTTATCCTTAATTTTTCTATTTTTTAATTTATCCTATAAATTATTTGGAAATAATTTAGAAGAGATTAACCCCATAGTCGTTACAGGCAACACATTGCCAAAGACGTTAAAAGAAACCGGGTCAGCTATTACAATTATTACTTCTGAAGAAATTAAAGAAAAAAATGTAAATTTTCTTTCACAAATTCTATCTGGTGAACCTGGTTTCCAAGTTTATAATTCAGGAGGGCCTCACACTCTCAGCAGAGCTTTTTTAAGAGGAAATGAAACTGACCACTCACTAGTTTTAATTAATGGAATGAAAATTGTTGATCCTGCCACAGGAAGAGGATCTGTTGATTTAGAGAGGATTACTTTGCATAGTATTGATCGTATAGAATTATTAAGAGGATCTCAAAGTGCCTTATATGGATCAGAAGCCATAGGTGGAGTAATAAATATAATTCTCAAAAGAGGAACAAAAAATCCATACAATTCAAGTTATATAGAAATTTCTAGTAGACAAGATAAAAAGTTTAATAGTGAGATATCTGGCAATATTAAAGATTTATATTTTTCTGCTTCTTATCAACATATGGAAGGACCAGGAATTTCTGCTGCAGAAAAATCATTAGGTTATGAGGAAAATGATAGCTACAATATTGATAGCAGTATATTTACAGTAGATTATGATATCAATTCTACAACTGAACTTTCACTTATGTCTCGAGTTTATACATCAGAAATTCAAGAAGATGATGCTCCTTTAGGACCAATCTATGATGCCGAAATGCATACTAATTTGCTTGATTGGCAATCCTCCCTAAAACTACAGAAGCATTTTCCATTATACACACTGTCTATTTCAACCTCTACTGCTAAAGCAAGACGTTACCAATTGAAAAATGATAGAAAATTTAGATGGTATATAGCAGATTTAAATATAGGAAAAATAAACTTTGACGTTCCTTTAAGCAAATTTGAAAATTTTTCTTTTGGGGCAGAAACGGAAAGGTCTCACATGGATACACAGGATGAATGGAATGCTTATGATTTCAGAGTTTCTTCTACTTCTAATTATTTTTCGTATACTAATAATTACTTTAAAAATTTATATATTGATAGCAGTCTAAGAGCAAATAAACATGATACATTTGGAAGTTCTGCAACATATAGAATAGCTGCAAGTTATATATTATTTGATACAGGATTAAGAATTCATTCGAGTTATGGCACAGGATACAGGGCTCCTACTTTAGATGAGCTATATGGTTCGTATGGAAGTACATCTGTAAAGGAAGAGAATAGTAGAAGTAGAGATATAGGAATTGAATACACGAACAAAAATAATAACTTTATTACTGACATAACGTTTTTTTCAACTCAAATAGACAATTTAATTGGTTACGGTGCGGCACCAGGCTATAAATTCGAAAATCAAGGGAGCGCTCACAATCAAGGAATAGAATTAGCATTAAAATATATAATTGATAATAATTTACGTATAAATTCAAAATATAATTATTTAACTACAAATAATAATGGAAAATCCTTATCTAGGAGAAGAAAGCACTCTGGAAATACATCAATAAATTGGAAACCAGATTTTATTAAAAATATTTCAATCAACACTAGTATAGAGTATCACTCAGGGGCAAGGGATGATGCTTTCACAGGAGGGCACATTTCTGGATATGCTTTAATGCATTCAAACTTAAATTATCAAATTGCTGAAACAAAGTCTTTAAAGCTTAAGATGGAAAACATATTAGATCAAAAATATTCATTAGCCGATACTGCAGGCTCTTATGGCAGGACTCTTAGTTTAGGAATTAGTATTGAATATTAAGATTAAACTTTATATTTTTCAGCATATTCTTGATATAGACTAATAGAAGTTTTGGTAATATCGCCTACCTCGTAATAAGTATTATCAATTTTTATTACTGGTAAAACCTTTCCAAAGTTACCAGTACTAAATACTTCATCAGCATTTAATAATTGGTCTAAAGTTATAGCTTGTTCATTTACTTCAATACCTTTTTGCTGCAACAAAGAAATCACTCTTTTTTTAGTAATACCATTTAAAAATGTTTTATTCCATTCTGGGGTGAGAATTCTTCCATTTTTTACCATAAAGAGATTAGCACTTCCAAATTCTACTATATTTTCATTCCCATCTCTCATTACTACATTGTCATATCCATTTTTAGAAGCTTCACTTAAAGCAAGAGATGTATTTGCATATAAACTTGATGCTTTAGCTAAAGTTGGAGCCATTTTAGGATGAGGCCTTCTCAAATTGCTTAGCATTGCAGTAAACCCCTTTTTAGAAGGCATTGGAGCTCTAAAAATTGTTAAAACTAAATTAGAACTTTTTTTCTCAGGAATTAGAAAACCTGAGTTACAAAATATACTTGGCCGAATATATAATTCTGCTCCCGCTTCAAACTTTGCTATACCTTTTTTACAGAGTGAAATAAGTTCATCTATTTTTATGGGCACTTCTAAACCCATAACCTTTGCAGAATTAAAAAGCCTTTCACAATGTAAATGTAAATCTGGAACTAGATTATTATATGCTCTAGCTCCATCAAAAATAGTACTTCCGTGCATATAAGACTGACTCATTGCCGACATAATTGGCTTAGATCCATCATGCCAATTGTTATTGAACCAAACTATAGAATCCATTTAACACCTTAATTTTTATCTTACATAAAATTTTACAGGACTTAATCCCTTAATATTGGCTTCCACACTATCTCCTCTTTTGGGCCAACATGTAGTAGCAATAGAGCCAGTTAAAATTACCTCTCCTTCATGTAATGTTCTTCCTCGCCTAATTAAACTATTGATTAAATACAAAATAGAATTAAGAGGGTGTTGCAAAACATTTTTTCCTTTACCACTTCCAAATACCTCACCTGAAACTATCAAATCTCCTTCTAACTGATCTAATGTCAACAAATCTATAGTCTCTGGTTCTCCTAATACACATCCATGATTCATGGAATTTTGCGCTACTAAATACTCAAAATTAGACTTATCTGCTGAATGCCTATCATCAACTATTTCTAATGCTGCATATACTTCACCTAGAAAGGGTATTATTTCATCCATATTATTAAAGTTTTTAACATCTTTAGGAAAAGTTTTGACTACTCTTATTGCAATTTCAGCTTCTGAGCCTAGATGTAAATAATTATTGAAATTTAAATAGTCATTATTACTATAAATTAAGGACTTCATTATCGCACCTTCAGCTGGAGTATCAACACCAACTAATTTTTGCATTACTGGATTAGTCAATGCTACTTTCCATCCTCCTATAGAATCAGCTAAATCTAATTTTTTAATTTTTATAAAATCTTCCTGAATTTGATAGGCCTCTTCAGAATCATTTATCTGTATTTGAAAATCATCTTTATATGAGGATAAAGATTTACAGCTATTATATAATTTTTTTGCTTTTTCAAGACTGTTCATATGAAAATTATTCCCATTAAAAATAAAATAAACTATACATAGTTTTCTATGTTTAGTATTTAAATAGTTAGACAAACACAGTAATATCATAAACAAACTTAAGCAAGGAACAAATCATGTCTGATGAAGATATTTATGGATCAGGAGACGGTCAATCAGGCACTGTATTTAGAGATACAATTATGCTTGCACTTGCTGGTTTTGTATCACTAGTTGTACTATTATTACCTTTTATTAATCCTCCAGCAGAAACTGAATCTACAAAATCAGACCCTCCAGGCAATGTGATTATAGAAGTTTTCTGGCCTGAAGATAGAGATGTAGATGTTGACTTATGGGTTCAAGCTCCAGAGGATATACCTGTAGGTTATTCAAATAGAGGAGGATTATTTTTTAATCTTCTAAGAGATGATTTAGGTATATACAAAGATCCGACACCTATAAATTATGAAGTTGCTTACAGTAGAGGCATAAACCCAGGAGAACACATTGTTAATTTACATTTATACAGGGAAGATTTAGCTGCCTTTCAACCATTTGAAGCACAAGTAGTTGTAACTGTAGTAAATCCTGATACAAAAATTAGACAGCAAATATTAGAATCAAAGGTATTATTAGACGAAATAGGAAAAGAACTTACAATATTTAGATTTGAATTAGATGAGACTGGAAACTTAAACAAGAATACGATAAATAACGAATTTGTCCAACTAAGATCAGGCTCAAAATAAATTATAATTTTGTTATTTTTAATGATAAAATAAAACATGTTTCAAAATACAAAAATATTTTTAATACTATTTATAATAAGTATGTTTTTAGGGTCAAATTCTCATGCTCAATCTACAAAGCTAAGAGATGCTTTTAAAAATTCTAAAACTTCATATCAATCTGGAAACTTAGAAAAAGCCATAAAGTATACAAATGAAGCTATTGCATTATCAGAAATAGATTTTGGCATCAATCATTTTTATACAGCAACTTTAATCGCTAACTTAGGTACATTACAATATGAAAAATCTCTGTTTAAAGATTCGGAAGTATCGTTTTTAAAATCACTTAATATTAGAAAAAAAGTGTTAGATATAGACCATGAAGATATAGCGGAAACTTTAAATTATATTGCATTAAATAATCGTAAATTAAATAAATTTGAGGAAGCACTTAATTATCATAATGAAGCACTCCTAATAATGTCACGTTCTATAGCAAAAACTAACCCTCATGCCATGAACGAGAGAAATAGAAAAGGTGCTTTATATAGAGCAAGTGCGATGCATACTAAAGCTTTAATAGAAATTAAAAATGGTAATATTAACGACGCTATTGGATTACTTAAAACAGCGTCAAGAATTTTTGCTAATTCCTTAGGAAAGGATAAAACTGAATTAATAGAAGCTTATCAAGAATTGTATAAACAAGCAAAAACAATCAATGATTCTGATCTAGTTAATAAAACAAAAAATAGATTAAATAAATTATTAAAGGATATATAAAAATTAATGAAAAATTTGAAGCAAATTGATGTATTTATAGACTTTAAAAGTCCCTACGCATATTTATCTATTGAGCCTACAAGGGACTTAGCAAAAAAAGAAAAATTAAATATTAATTGGTTTCCATATGTTTTAGATATTCCTAAATACTTAGGTAGTGCAAAAGTTGATTCGAATAAAAATATCCTAGAAAGCAATCGAAATGACCATAACTGGAGAAGAGTAAAATATTCTTACATGGATTGTAGACGTTATGCCAACACTAGAAATATTACAATTTTAGGAACGCAAAAAATATGGGATACCCGCTTAATTTCAATGTTAATGCTTTGGATTAAAAATAACTATATCGACAAATTAAATGAATTTATTGATTTTACCTATAAATATTTTTGGAAAAGGGAATTAAATCTAGAAGATGAAAGTGTTCTATTAAATATATTAAAAGAAATAAAAATTGATAGTAAAAAATTTATAATATGGAAAAATGATTATGGTGACAGAGAATTAGATAACATTATGGATGAAGCACATAAAAAAGGGATTTTTGGCGTACCTAGCTATATATTCCAAGATGAGCTTTTTTGGGGAAGAGAACAATTACCGATGATACAGGCAAGAATTTCTGGAAATTATAAAAAAATATTATAACTTTATACATCAAAAGGATTTTCAATATCTGGATTATTTTTTTGCAATTCTATAAATTTATCTCTTAGCTTTTTTTCAAAAATATAATCAGGTTTTTCTCCAAAAAATACTGCTCTAGTTAATTCTATAAAAGAGTCATTGAATTTATTTAGTTCAAATAAAGTTTTGGACAAAACCATTCTTGTTTTACCCCATCTTCCATAAAATTTTAGAGATCTTTTTAAAATATATTCGGCTTGTAAATAATTTTTACTTTCAAAATATTCAATACCCCTATCTGTTAATAACCGAGCTACTGGATCTATTTCATGTCTTGCATGATGTCTTTTATAAATTCTAGAAATCCTTTTCAATAATATTTCATTTGTAAGAATTGAATCAGGATTGAAATTATAATTTCTCATTAGTTTTATAATTGCTTTACTTTCTTTGCTAACATCAAATTTATTTGCACCTTTATATAGCATAAAATCAAATGGTTTTTGCGTATGCCAAGCACCAAACAAGTGTCCAAGTTCATGTGCTATTATTATACTGCCTGTCTTATGATCTAAATTATTCAAATTTGAAACAATAGCTATATTTGAAAATGTACCTGCTATTCCAAGCCCCTTTATATTATTTCCTGCAATAACTAAACCTATATTAGCTTCAGAATCTTTAATAATTTTTTTTATCTCTTTTTTGTGAAATGAATATAATTCAGAAATATTATCAATTCGCTTATTTTGATTAAAATTATTAACATTTTTAATATTCCATTTAATTTTAAATTGCTGATAATAAAAATCATTAATATAATTGAAATTAGAACTTAACAACTCTCTTAGATTAAATTCAGAAAATAAACTATTATCAAAAATAATAGTTATATCTATATTTCTATCCTTAAGACAATCATATGAAAAGCATCCTTTCTCATCTGATTTTGCAATAGAAATTAATAACAAAATCATAAAAAGATTATAGATAAAAATTTTCTTAATTAAATATTTCATAATAATAAATAAATATAGATATTTTTAACAATTATGGTATAGAAATTGAATGATTATTTATTATTTATACTTATAAAAGTGTAAATTATTTACAGGAGTTAATGTATGGGATTAAAATATTTACTTTTACTAAGGTTTGGGTTGGTTAATTTAGTAGCATTTGCCCTTTTAGGTGCCGCTTGGGCTCAAGGACTTGTTGCAAAGGTTATAAATGCCGATGTTACAAATATGGTAGTACTAATATGTGCTGTCTTTATTACAGGTTTAATTTTAGCTGGCTATCGCTTATGGAAAGTAAGCCAACAATTAAATGCAGCATATAATTTTAATCCAAAAGAAAAATCTAGAGCTGCAGATTTTTTAAAACAAACAAAAGGTAAAGATGCTCCAAGCAGAGCAAACATTACTCAAGCACTAAAACTTAAATTATTTTCACGAATAGTGCATATAAGATATATTGCTAACTCATTAACAGTTCTAGGACTTATTGGAACAGTATTAGGATTCATAATTGCATTATCAGGAGTTGATCCAGATGTTGCATCAAATCCAAGCTCTATAAGTCCAATGGTTGCTCAACTTATAGAAGGGATGTCAGTAGCTTTATATACAACCTTAGTGGGCGCTATATTAAGTGTATGGTTAGGGTTAATATATCAAATGTTAGCCACAGGAACATCTAATTTAGTTTCGAAAATTATTGAACTGTCTGAAAGTTAAGTAAAATTATGGATGACCCATTTGAATCATTAATGAATGAGGAAGACGACGTTACCAGTGCAGATACTGTTTTTCGTGACATGACAATGTTAGCACTATCTGGATTTGTAATTATAGTATTATTACTTTTACCTTGGTTAAATATTGAAGCGCAAGATGAAGCAACTAAAGAACCTGCAGGAAGTGTAATAGTAGAAGTTTTTTGGCCGGATGATAGAAATGTAGATGTAGATCTATGGGTTAAATCTCCTGATGATGCAGCCGTTGGTTATTCAAATATGGCAGGATATTATTTTAATTTACTTAGAGATGATAGAGGCAATCAATTTGACACCACTCCTATAAACTATGAAATAAGTTATACCCGAGGAATTGCTGCAGGGGAATATCAAGCAAATCTTCACTTATACGCAACTGATAATGGTCCCCCAGTTAATGCGCAAGTTATAATTAGTGTGGTAGAACCAGACCAAAAAGCTAGAACTGCAATAATAAAAAAAAATGTAGTATTAAAAAAATATAATCAAGAAATAACCGTGGCTAGATGGACTCTAAATAATCAAGGAACATTGAAACCAAATAGTGTTCACAGTTTGAAAAAAAGTTTAATTAGAAGGTAAAAATAATGGATATACTAAATATATTTTATATAGTACTTTTAGCATTAGCTGTGTTACTTATCTCAATTACAATATGGTCAAGACGTCCATTTAGATGGAGAATAAGTGGTTTTTTTATCGGTGCAACTTTAATATCTCTATTATTTATATCCATATTAGAGTTGTTGAGTAGACCTAAACCTGCTCACCTTGAACTATTTTATAAAGATATTCCGGAAGTTGTTTTATTACATGCTTCTTGGGAAGAAGAAGTTGCATTATATATATTAGTTGAAATTCCTGGAGTAGAAGAACCAAGGCTTTATATTCTTCCTTGGAGTAGAGAAGATGCAGAGCAATTTGAACAAGCTATGCAAGAAGGAGAAGATAATAATGAAGAAGTGAGAATTGGCAATCCATTTTTTAATACTGATGAAGAAGATAGGGAAAGATTAGTTTATACAAGTCCTGCTAAACCAATGCCACAAAAAGGAAGAGAACAATTGCCGGTAACTAATTTTGATCCTGATGCAGAACAACCCGCTTATGGAGAAGAAGAAAATAATTAGGTATTTTTAAAACTTGTCCAAAACTTTAAAATTACCTATCGAAATACTGTTTTGAGAACCATAATTTGAAAATATTTCAAGTCGAAAATATCTACCCCGCATACCCTCAAAAGAAATAATTTTATTTTGTCCGTTTTGTGGTAATAAAACTCTTTCTATTTCCACCCAACCTCCCATATGAGGGAATGGATCTGCAGTAGATATTCGAACTTCACGAGCCCAACTAGATTTTTCATCATTATTTGCACTTTTAATTATTATTGCTTCAAATCTTTTATTTTCGGGAAATGCATAAGTCAAAACTTGTGGAAAAGAGATGTCAGAAGTTGACCAATAGGAACTTTCATCATCATCAATTAAATTTTCAGCTTTATTAATGCTATCTTCACTAGTCCAATGCACTACTTTTCCGCCATGTAAATTAGATATAAGGTCTTTAGATATACTGTTATAAGCGTTTAAGAAATTTATAGATATTACAATGAATGTAATATTAATCAGGCGATACATAATTGATACCGTAAGAAGCATAAATATCTTGAATTTTTTTATTATCAAGCATTTTTTGTAACAAATTATTAAATATTTTTACTGTATTTTCATCTGCACCTCTCATTAATATTCCAACATTTAGAGATACTTCTCTTGTAAAATCAAAATCATTTAAATATGATAATTTGGTTTCCGGGTTATTCTTTAAAAACCACCAATACTGAGGAGATGAGATAAAACCTGCATCAACTTCTCCATCAGCTACTCCTTGTATCAATGTCTCTTCTGTTTCAAATTTTGTTCTATGTCGTATCTTATATTTCTGCATTAACATATGAGACCATGTGCCACGCATAACTCCCATATTTAATTCTTTAATCGCTGATAAAGTATTATTACCATTTATTGTTTCTTGTTTTCCAACTAAATAAGTTTCATACTTAATGATTGGAATAGATGCTTGAGGTGGTAACTTACTCTTTTTACTATCACTAGCTCGTGTAAGCGGTCTTGCACCTTCTATATCACGCTTATTTTCATCGTCATCTTTTCTTGCTACAGCTTCCATCATTAAATCACAGCCTGCTTTTCTCGCATGAAAGCGATACCTCAACCATATAACTTCTAACTCAACATTTAATTCTTTAGCAAGTTCAGTCGCAAGTTCAATTTGAATACCACTTCTTTCTCCACTCTTAGAAGAAAATGGCATCCTTTCAGATAAAGCACAGACTTTAAGAGTACCGGTACTATTTATAGTATCAATTGTTCTAGCATTTACTGTACTTACACTTATAATTACAGATAAAAATATAAATGTAACTAATAATTTCATTAAAGTTCCTTTAATATATTTTGAATTAAATCTTTAGCTTGTCCATGATATTTTTTACTATTCATAACTTGATCCATATTAGACAAATCATTACCCACTACTACAACCCCTACCATTCCAGTAGATAAATGCGGAGTACATTTATAAGTATATATTCCAGGAACTGAAAAATTATATCCTGCACTTTTATGCATTTTTGATTTAAACTTTAAATTGTTTGGAGCTTCCATAAATTCGACATTATGTCCTTTTGTTGTTGCTTTCCATAAAACTCTCCCACCCACATCTACTTTTGATAACATCGGATCATACCTGTAACGAGATCCATCTGGACCAACATTTAACATCTGAACCACATCATCTGCAGCAGCAATTTGATACTCTGTTAAATCATTCACTATCTCATGATGAACAGACAACATATTTGAATCACATATATCTTCTTGTTTTATTATAAAACCTCTAGCAGCAAAACTTTTATTTAAAACAGCTAAAGCACCTAAACTAATTACTGAAGTGGTTAAAGCTTTAACTATATTTCTTCTTTTAATCATTCTAAACTCCAACATATCTGAAATTATATATATTAATTTAAATTACATTTCAATTAAACAAAAAAAAAGGCGGAAGAAAATTCTTCCGCCTTAATCTTACTTAACTTAACAGATTTACTTCGCAGTAAACGCAATCATAGCAGCACCTGCTGGGAAATCAGCAACTTCTGGCCATAATGCAGGATATAGACCCATAACTAATGAACCTAAACCTGATGGAACAGCTACATACTGAGTACCATTAGCACTATATGAAATTGGTCCGCCACGGAAACCTGATCCAGCATTAAATGACCAAAGAACGTCACCGTTATTTGCATCAAATGCTCGGAAAGTACCGTCGATACCACCTTGGAATACTAAATCTCCTGCAGTAGCTAAAACACTACCCATTGGAGGATATTTATATGTATATGCCCAAGTTCTATCACCTGAAACAGGATCTCTAGCATCTAATCTACCATGAGCCTTTTTACCATTTGGTAAATGAGCTGCTACTAAGTCAGCACCGAAGAATAATTGAGCTATTGGCTCAGTTACAGGATCTTCTTTTCTAACTGTAGTAATCTGACAAGCCTCATTTGCAGAATTGTACCATAGGCCTGTTCTAGGACTATATGCACCTGAATTCCAGCTTCTTCCGCCAGCAATCCATGGACATGATAGCATATCTTGATTTTCAGCCATATTTGGTGGATTACGACCAATTAGCTCACCCGTTTTAGGATTAATACCTTCAACCCAGTTATAATTTTCATTCATTGGCCAAACATTTTCTATTTGTCCATCACCACGATTATAAACGAAAACAAAACCTGATTTATTTTGGTGAACAACTAACTGTTTATTGTCTCTATCAAGTAACCAAAACTCACCCATTGTACTATCAAAATCCCAGTCATCATGAGGAATTTCTTGGTGATACCATTTGATTTTACCTGTGTCAGGATCCATAGCTATCACAGATGATGTATATAAATTATCACCTGGACGAGCTCCACCTGTAGGACTACCAGTTGATGGATCTGCACCCCAGTCATAGTCTGGTGCAGGATTAGAAGTTCCTATGAAATATGTATTAGTAGAAGCATCATAAGTACCTGGCATCCAGCTACCACCTCCACCATATTTTCCAGAATCTCCACCCCATGAAGCTGGATCATCTTTAATTGTATTAAATGTCCATTGAACTTCACCAGTTTTAGGATCCATACCAAATACTTTTCCTTGGATAGGATATTCACCTGCAGTTTGCCCCATAACAAGTGTGTTACCAGCCATTACTGGAGGTGATGTAAAGTTACAAGCACAAGTAGTAGTATCAACTAATTGAACTGACCAAACTTCTTTACCTGTTTTTTGATCTAAAGCAATTGCGCGACCATCAAGTGTACCTATATTTACATTACCATTAGATACATTTACACCACGTGAATATGGAGTAAAGAACAATTCATCCACAATAGGATCTAAATCTGGATAGTAGTGCCAAATTTCTCTTCCTGTTGCTGCATCTAGAGCAAAAGTACGATTATATGAACCTGAATAGTACATTACTCCATCTATAACTAAAGGAGTAGCTTCTAAACCTTGCTCAATTGCACCAGGTTGGTGAATCCATGCAACATTTAAATCTCCAATGTTACCTTTGTTAATTTGATCTAAATTAGCATAACGTGTCGCATCAGCATTTCCGTGATACCAATCCCAATCATTTGCCATACTTTGGAATGAGAATGCAAGCACTACAAATCCCAAAATCGTTTTAATAAAAAGAGTCATAAACTCTCCTCCCTATATTGTTAATAATCATTTAGGAAACGTCTTAAATTACAATTCAAATATGATATTATAAGTAAAAACTATTCCCATTATTTAATTTAACTATATTTTTATAAATATCCATAGTAAAATTTTTTATTTTTAATATATTTTCTAATATAATAAATTTTGAATACAAAAAAGGAAGCCAATTTGTTAAATAAAATATTTAAAAAATTTATATTTTGTAAAATATTTTTTATATTTGTTATTATAAATAACGCTTCAAATAGCCAAGAAATAAGGGATTTAGAAAAAAGTATAAATGAATTAACTGCTGAGGCTAATCAAGGCAATGTAGACGCTCAATATTCTCTTGGCCGAATAGCATTAGAAAACAAAAATCCTCCTGATCATTCTGGAGCAGCATATTGGTTTAGGATCGCAGCAGAATCGAATCACATAGAATCGCAAGAAATACTTGGTGCTCTATTATTTTCTGGACTTGGA
>CEPK01012607.1_pt1 | contig 14040 bp, 5 predicted proteins | sample 356231 | NCBI WGS metagenome assembly CEPK01 (sample SAMEA2620259, study PRJEB7988) | marine metagenome | biome: marine biome (ENVO:00000447); feature: deep chlorophyll maximum layer (ENVO:xxxxxxxx); material: "saline water (ENVO:00002010), including plankton (ENVO:xxxxxxxx)" | depth 80 m
AGTATCTGCAACTCTGGCCCCCCCCAAGCTACCCTGATCGCCTAGTTGTCCCCCACCCTCAGGGTAGAATAGTGTCCTATCTAGGATCGCGAAATGTGTAGGTTCGATACTTACCTCCGCAGAAAGCCCGAGTGAGTCCCTCTGACTTGTGGTTAATTCCATGCAACCCAAAACCGAAGCTTCGAATCTAGTTTTACTTGTGTCATCATAGTAGTCCATCTTTGTGTTAGGGAAACCAGACAATTGGAAGATTGCCTTGCTGGAATTTTCCTTTGCTGCAACTTTGGTCCTCTCCGCGTTTCTAGAAGCCATTTCAGCGGCAAAACCTACTCTGACCGCTAGATTGGACCAGCCTGCATCATTTGCGATAGAGACGGCCATCTCTGGATTCAAACCCCTTTCTTCGGCCAGCCTGAAGAGAATCTCATCTGGAGCTACTTTGGCATCCTCTGGAACATTGCTTAGGGCTGTCCTGACAGCTGCTTCCCCTTTACGAATCATCTCAAAGTAACGCTCTTCCTCCAAGGAGAGTATCTGGATCACCCTCTCACGTGACTGAACGAATTCTGAGAAGTCGAGGTTTACCTCCATGTGGTGGGAGGCTAATTGGGAGAGGGTTAGGTCCAATCCAAGGTCGTCCTTCATCCTGCATACTCTACGAGAAAGCATACGTACAAGATATCCTGCCTTTGAGTTACTGGGGACCAGCCCATCCCCCAACATATTGCAGATGGCATGCATATGGTCGGGAATCGCATAAATTCTGGAAAGCGGCTCAGTGATAAGTTTGAGGTCCTCGGCAAGTATCTCCAATCCCGATTCGACTAGCCTCTCGCAGAGCTTATTGTAGAGGGAATCTGCATCTGTTCCAACGTCTATATTCAAGATACCCGCTAATCTTGACAATTCCCCTAGAAGTACGTCGGTATCTGGAGAAATTTCTAACTTCGATACTATGCTTTCGAATCCTACCAATTCCTTCAACCAATCTACAGATTCTGGATAAATCGCCTCGTAAATAGTTGGGGTTCCAGCTGCAGCCCAGCAGAACCTCTCCAATCCATATCCGGTGTCGATAATCTGAAGTTCCATCTCCCTGTATCTCAGGCCCTTAATCTCTATGTCACCTTCTTCGTGCTCCTCCAGGTTCATGAAAACCAAGGTTGCCAATTCCAATCCACCGACGATCACCTCCAGAGCAGGTCCAGCGTTCCCGCCACCTGACCACGGATTCTCGACATAGGTCAATTCAAACGGATCGATTCCGAACGAGTCCACTAGCATCTCGTCGCAATACCTTACGCACTGATCTATCCAGTAAATTTCCTCTCCTTGTTTTGGCTTGTTGAACGCATGGTGGGCCATCATCTCAAATGTTGAGAGGTGCCTCCCTGATCTTCCAACTGCGTCGACATCTGTCAGCCTTATGCAGGGTTGACTAATTCCCAGTGGGTTTGCCGGTGGAGGGACCATGCCACTTGTCACATGGGGCTGGAAATCAGCTATGCTTGCTATAGTTAGGTGGATATCATCTCTCCACCTAGCTACAATGGGATATGGGTCCACCCTAGTGTGACCCCTTTCTGAGAAGAAGGAAAGAAATGACTCCCTCATGGAGTCCTTTAGTTCCTTTCCGCGGATTTCATATCCTTTAATTATCGGTTTTCCAATGAATGTGTAAGGGTCATCGGTGCTATCCCCACATGTAATCCTATTTCCATCCCTAGTCCAGAACCTAGCACCCGTGACCGTGCAAGTCTTACACACATGACCTGACTCTTCCCAGAAAGGAATGTCTATCTCGCCGAAGCTCACTAGTGACCCCCCTGGCCCTTCCATCTGACGCTTGGTCTTGAAGTCAATGCGGGAAATAGCCCCGGTGTGTTGAAAGGTGGTAGTTTACAGGAAGTAAAAGATGCAAGATTGGAGGGACTTTCTAGAAGAAGACGGCGAGTCCCTAATGAGAATAAGAAAACAAGGAGATATGCTGGTTGATGCAGTAATTGTATCCGATAGGGGGCACTTCGGAAAGGGCGATGCGAAATCTCTGGAGCAGCTGACCAATGCAGCCTCACTACCTGGAGTAATTGGGGATGCCTGGGGAATGGCAGACTTCCACAGAGGTTTTGGAATGCCAATAGGAGGAGTGGTCGCTACCGACATAGAAAACGGTGGAGTCATCTCCCCCGGGGGAGTCGGGTTCGACATAAATTGCGGTGTTCGACTATGTTCAATTGATCTTGGAATAGGAGATCTGGAGTCGCTAACTAGGAAGAAATCAGGAAGCGGGAGCAAGGAGTTCGGAAACAGGCTCAAGGCGAGAATACCTTCTGGTGAGAGGGGAAAAAGTGGGCACCCAATAACTGAAAGAGAGCTAGATGAAATTCTATCCGAAGGTGCTAAGGCGGCATCGGAAATTGGGATTGGCCATGATGAAGACCTCGATAGAATGGAGATGGGGGGGAATTTGGAGGGGTTTCCGGATAGTGTCTCATATGCGGCGAAAAGGAAAGGGCTCAATTCCCTCGGTTCGATCGGCAGAGGAAATCACTTTCTTGAGATTCAAGTAATTGACGAAATCTTTGACGAGGGTGCGGCTAAGGCATTCGGTTTGGAGAAGGGCAGATTGGCTGCTATGATTCATACGGGTTCAAGGGGATTGGGGTACCAGGTTTGCTCGGAACACGTCAGGGATCTTGAAGAGAGATACAGGTTCACAGAGGGAAAGTGGAGATCTGACGAATGGGGGTTCTCTATTGCTGACAGGCAACTTGCTTCTGCACCTTTCTATTCAAAGGAGGGGCAGGCGTATTTCGAAGCTATGAAGTCGGCTGGGAATTACGCGTTTGCAAACAGGAGTAGCGCCACACACCAACTGAGGAGTGCTCTGAAATCGCACATCGGTTCTGAGGTGGATGTGGAAGTAGTGTACGACATATGTCACAACATCGCCAGAGTAGAGGAGCACGAAATCCACGGGGAGTCTTGTTCCTGCTGTGTTCATCGTAAGGGTGCGACTAGGGCATTCGGTGGGGACCACAACGAATTATCATCAAAATTCTCAGGCATTGGTCAGCCGGTTCTAGTGCCGGGGGACATGGGTAGCTCTTCATTCGTCATGGCAGGACCTATTTCTGGAACTAACAGGGCATTCGGGTCATCATGCCACGGAGCCGGCAGGGCTCTATCGAGAACTCAAGCCAGAGAGAGGATTGACGGTGCTTCGGTGAAGAGGGACTTGGCTGAAAGGGGGATTTCTATTTATGAGACTCACGAGAAGTACCTCTCAGAAGAAGCTCCATCAGCTTACAAGGACATTGATGAGGTGGTTAGGCTTACTGAGAAGTCAGGCTTAGCTAGGCCTGTTGCTCGTCTAAGGCCTTTGATTGTGATTAAGGGTTAGCTCTTGGATGTGAAGGTTAGCTCGATATCATCCAGATCCTCCATAATGTAGCTCTCAAAGTCAGTATTTGTGTCACCGTTAACTGACATAGAAATGTCGAACTCTTCCCAGTCCGAGATTCCATTTCTGTTTATGTCGAATTCCCTGTCTTCGGTCAGCGAGGGGCCGTTTTCACGCGACCATACCTCGAAGAATGCCCCAAGAGGGACGTTCATCTTCGAAGGAGTCTCGATGTGCAAGCGAGTGAATGCTGTTTCCGAGGCATCGTGAACGTGGATCCATCTCATTCCCTCTCTGCAACCTACTTGGTCTATCCCAGTATTTGGGGGGATTTGTACGTTCTGACCATCCTTGGTAATCTTCAAATTGGGATGGTAGTGTTCTGAAATTCCGACGTCTGCGTGCTCCAATCCGCCCAAGCATCCATCCGAAACGTCCCAATCGGGTTCTGGTTCCAGGAATTCCGGTTGCAATATTGCTACAGAAAGGAACAATACTGTAGCAAGACCTCCAAGGGAAGCAAGCTTCATCTCAGTACTCATAGCACGCAGACCCTTCAACATGAATCTCGGAATAGGGCATTCGTATTCAACTATAGGGGGATAATCTGGCCTTCAATCACATTGAGTAACCTATCTTTGGTAGCTCCGGGATGGGATTTGCAGCTCCCGACTGGATCCCATCTGCCTCCTCCATTATAATGGTAAGAAGGGTGTTAACAAGAGCTCGGAGTTCCTCCAACTCCTGCCTAATCTCATCCAATGTGGCTACCCTAGACACCTCGCATCCCATCCGAGGAATCTCTTCCTCAGAGCCAACTAAATTGTAAGGACTATAAATTAAGCAGTAGTTTAATTGGGCAATGTCGTCATTTTCTAGTATCTGCGAATTGGCCATTTATCAGTAGTATTCTTCGTTTTCTTCGTATTCTTCGTCATAGTAGTAATCTTCTCCACCTGCGCCTCTCAATACGTAGAATGCTGCACCCAGTAGAGAGATTAGTAGCAAAAGGCCGCCAATAACCCATACCATTGCGCCGCTGGACTGGTTTTCGCTAGAAAGTGGGAGGACCTCTATTCCGGAAATCTCTACGTTCATGAAATTCTCATTCCCGAAATCCTCGTTGACAACTAGAACCAGCAAAGGAAGCCCCTCTTCTGATGTCTGATATTGGAATTCCGCCTTGACGCTCGAGCTGCCGGGAGCCAGGTAAATCTCCTCGAGTCCATTGATGAGTGTTGAAATCGAAGGTTTCCAAGTTCCGTCCTCTTTCTGCTCGTATAGTCCAACTGAAACCGTGCCTTCGCTCTTTCCTGGGTTCTGCCAGTATGTTACAACAGTGACCGTCTCACCAAGAATTGGGCTTCTAGTTGGGGTAATTTGGCTCCTCTGGAACTCCCCGAGGAATTCAACAATTCTTACTGTGGTGGATCTTGGGGAGTCGGGGCCACCGAGTCCTGTTACAGTGTTTCCAGCCTTATCGGTAGATGTAACCCAGAATGCCATCTTGTCACCTTCTTGGACAGAGAAACCCTGATTGGGCCGGAAGTCAAGCTGGCCCTGGAAGATGTGCCTGTCGTCAGTTGATGAGACCCATGCAAGCTCCCCCGAGTCTTGAGTGTCAGCAACTGGCTGTCCGTTTCTCTGGTACTCCCAAGAAACTTGGAGGGGGCCATAATTCAATCCTATGGCCTCAAGAATCGTGACAGTGACCTTGACGTCATCGAGGCTGTCTGACTCGATCACAGTTAGTGATGAGTCGGGGAATTGCTCGACATTGAATAGGACAGTTGGAGGTTGAGTATCAACAGTTACCGAGGCATCCGTGTTTTCGACGGAGTGTGAGTTCCCCGGAGTATTAAGAATAGATGTCGAAAGAGTAGTGGTGGGTTCGATGGGTTGGAAATCTGGCAAAGTCATCTCAATGGAGAAGTTCCCATCCAACATGACGTCAGCTGTCGATTCATATGTCCCACTTCCGTATGTCATTGACAGTAAAACCGCTGGTTCACCGGAATTTCCATCGAACTTCAGCCCCGATCCTTGGTGATAAACTGCCCCAGTAACTGAAAATGTGTCTCCCTGACCAAGGTAGAGTGATGTTCCTTGAGCAAGAACGGTGGGGGGCGTGAGATCCTGAATGAATTCGGGGACTGCTTCTAACCTATTGTCAAGGCTCCATGAAAGTGCACTAAGTACCTCAGACTCGATTTCGCTAAGACCGTCCCGAACGATCACCCTTGGCTTGCAAGGAAGAGAATCATCGTCGAATTCCCAGTCCCATGAGATTCTGAAGTTTACGCTAAGCTCGGTTATAGAGGAAGTTATCTGCTCTTTATTGGTGCCCAATGGGGAAACCATACTTGACTCTGATGAAGAAAGAATATCGTTGTAGGGATCGTACCAAATTACTCCTTCTTCCGAACCGTATCCACATAAGTGAATCGTGATATTATCTATGGTTCTGAATCCATTAGGCTCGTCTAGCCTTACCTTGAATGTGTGATCCATCCCTGGAAGCAGGAAGTAGTCTAGACTGTCCTTGGTGATTCTGTCTAGGGAGAAAGTAGACCCGACTGATGATCCGGTTCCTAGGCCCACTCCTGCGAATTCTACCATAACGTCCTCTGCAACAACGGCTGATGCCCACGAGTTCTCTGCCCCCGGACCTCCTCCTGTTCCTCCGTCTTGGTAGGTCAATCCTGCCCAGTCTGAACCCTCTATGTATATGTGGATTTGTTCGTTGTACATGGTCGAGATATCTATTCCGAAGAACTGAATCTGCTCCTCGCCTGTTAGCCCCTGGCTTAATTGGTTGTACTTCGACTTGTATTCTTCCTCATCGGCTATGCCGTCGCCGTTCGTATCGTCAATTCCCTCCCTCCAATAATTCAGGGTGATGTACTCGCCTCTTGCTTCTCCTTCGCTGATTGTAATGAATGGGGAGAAAGAGGTCGTTGGAGTGACCACCATTCCGTCAATGGGTTGAAGTCCGATCGGAGTTTGAACCTGAATGGGGCCAGCCACAGGAGGATTGGAGTCAATATTGACTTCAACAACTGGAAGTATGCCAGTAGTATCCTGAGCTCCGTTTGTCAGATCTCCTGGCCCGACTCTGGTCATCAGAGGAGATAGTGAAATTTCGCTAACTCCCGTTTGCGATGAGATAGACCCGAAGAATGATCCCCCTTCCCCAGACTGTAGCTGATACGTAGTTCCCGAGAGGTCCAAGGAGACGGAATAATCTCCTGCTGAGGGTCTTTTATCAAGGGTATTCTGGAATCTTACTGTGCCGGAAACATTGAGCTCCGAGCCCTCCAAGATGGGGAACGGATAAAACAAGGTATCCAAGGTATTGGAGATAAGTCTGCCATTTCCGTCTCGAACCTCGAACGAGTCGATCTGCAAGTCATTCTCGACTGCATTCATTCCTGCGCTCCCGCTTTGTGCGAAAGCTGGCCACAATGTCTCCCCATTTGCATCATTGGCCCTTGCTTCCCAAGATATCACGCCGACATCATCCCACGCCCAATCGACCATAAACATCCAGTGGGCTTCAATATCCGTGTAGCCATCACTATGAAGTTGCTCAATCACATAGCTGGATCCAATCTCTAGGGGAGCTAGGTCATCTCCGGAAATCTGGGAGAATGTGACCGGACTAGTTCCTGCTCCCCAAAGCCCGTCTGGACTATTCTGCACTCTGAAACCGACCGATTTACCTTCTGAATAAGTCCCAGTTAGGGTAATTTCCTCTATCTGGGAGTTATCGAACAGATGGCGATGGCTTGTTACAATTTCCACTATTTCCCTGTCTGGGAAGAGTGTGTTGGGTACAGAGAACTCCCTATTTACGAACAAGTAGTCATACACTATCGACCCGCCAATGGATAATGATCCATGGTCGCATGTCACGCTCACTGGCAGGTCTACTTCTGCTGAACCATCCTCTGGAAGAGATGCCATGTAGTCAACTATTCCAGCTCCAAGTCCTGAAGCGTTTTCGAAGAATTGGTAGCCTATTCCTATGCTAGAGAGGTAAACCGTCTGAGGGGAAGACGAAGATATTTCCAATGGTATCTCAATCCACTGCCTCCCTGTTGAAGAGTCGCTGTATGAAGGATTCAATAGCCCCATTCCTGAAATCTGAGCCTGACTCATGGAAGTAACGAATGGGCTAGTTCCGGACCCTCCTGAAATTGTTGAGCTCGCAATCGAGATAGTCACCGGAGAGTCGAATCCATCGGCATCTGGGGAGACTGCGACTATCCCGGTATTCACGGATGCTGTTTCTGGCAGCATCACAGTAAGGGATTCTGGGTTAGAACCATCCAATGCAAACATAGAGCTCCTAGAGTAAGACCCATCGATCGTTAGGAATGATTGCCAACCAACGTGACCAAAACCATATTCAGAAGAATGGTCGCTAAGTGGGAATTGCCAGTCTTCGGTGCCATCATCTAGGAAGTCGATCCTAGGATTTACTGCTGGATCTGAGAAGGTCGGAGTGATTGCTAGTACATCGATCCACTCGCTTGGAGGTAGGTTGACTGAAACCGAGTATCCAATCTGTTGAGTTGGAAATTGTATTGTCACTCCCTTTTGCGCGATGCCCAGAAGATTTCCTCGGACGTCATATATCGAGGTCAAAATCCCGGATGACAGGTTTCCTGTAATCCTAACACTCTTTATGGGCCTCGATGAATAGACAAAATCCGATGTAATCGTGCCTGTGACTGCGGTAGCATTCAGAACCCCTTCAATTACCTCTATTCCATTACTCAAGTCCCACCCATTGTGTCCAGAGTCCGCATTGAGAACCCTCTTCCCTCCGATATGGATTTTCTCGAGGATTGGTGTTCGCTCTTGGTTGTTAGAGCCCAAATCCACCCTGATCTTGACTTCAGGGTAATGTCCAGAGTCTATTCCAGCTAGGCTGAAGGGGAACGAGACGTTCGTGAATCCGGGAATTGGGTCCTCAGAAATTGCATCCAGAACTGTAGCTGTCAGCCATCCATCCTCATGTACCTGGCCTTCCACATCAACGAAGCCTAAGTTGAACTCATCATGATTGATCATGGAAAGTGTTGGGCTCATCCAATATCCCGGTGTTGCATAGTTTGCTATTTTCACTCCGGCATTGTCGATGAACCAACCCGAATATTCAACTGAAGAATCTGAGCCGAACGCGAACTTGAATCTGACATAGTCTCCTTTGTAGGCATCGAGGTTTGCTTCGAGATTCGTCATCCCACTATTTGAGGTCCCTGCAGAGCAGTGAACATCGGTGAAGATTTGCAACCCTGCTAGATTGTGCGACACCCATGTAGAAGCGGTTCCGGTGTACCATCCACCGGGATTAAAGAACTGCCAAGATCCGTTGTTTACCCTAATGAATACAGCTCCACCGTCATAGCCTGGCTCGGAGCATGCCCAATGGTCGAATGTGAAGTATGTGGTACCATTTGTGGAGATTAGGTAGTTCGGAGAAATGAGGCGAGCCTCGTCTATATCGTCATCGTAGTTTCCTGAGAACCCGATTCCGTAGGCATACGGGAACGTAGAGACTCCGGGAGGACCGGAGTTCTGAGTGACTCGATTAAGGGTGAACTTGCACGTATCACTGCTGCAGGTGTTTGCCGTCGTAGTTGTCCAGCCCGGGGAGTTAGATACTGTGGGGGGGTTTGCCACTGAATCCTCGAAACCGAAATCGACATTCAGAACGCCCTTCTCCAGACTGCTGTATATCCAGTCATCTGTGCCCGGATTCCCGCTTGAGTCATTCATCCCATAGTGAGACATTGAGTTCGCGGTGCTAAAATTGTCTAGGAATAGAGTGTTACCATCGAAGTCCGCCACTCTGATGTGAGAAACAGTGAGGCCCTCTCTATTGTCCGAAGGGAAGAATCCCCCATAATTTGTCCATGCGTTAGTATCGACCACTATTCTGAAGTCTACGCTGGGTTCTCCATAGTATCCAGGTGGGATGTCGAATGAAACCGACCGCAGATCATTGCTCTGGTCGGTGTAAGTTACGCCATCATCAGCGGCATATCCGTTGCCGGGGATGGGGGATGTCCTGCTTGAGCAGTCGGTACTGGTTGAGGAAGTAGCTGAGGAGATGTCCGCCCATGTGTTCCCATTCAGTGAGATCTCAATGCAAGCATTGTCGTAGGCTTCCCCTTGGAGGTCCCACTCCATCTTCAGCTCGATCTTAGATGTGGAGTTGGTCCCTGTCAGGTTCAGGTTTCTCTCTAGTGCCGCGTATGCATTGGGGCTGTAGTTGCAGGATGTAGCCGACGGGTTATAGCAGCCGTGGTGCCAGATCCCCAGATCGACCCCGTCGTTGACGATGTCTATGTTGTCTACGAACCAGCCGGGCCTCTCTGTGGTCGCATTGGGGTGCGTCCAGATCTGCATCCTGAACTGTATCTCGTCGGATCCGGCTATGTCCGGGATTTCGGAGAGGGTGAAGTTGCTGCTCACCCAGCCGCTGTGGCCGGGGGCGGCGAAGACGGGGACTGGAGCGGTTGCCCCGTTGGGGACTGGAGCATCTGTCGACAGGGTGCTAGGGTAGCCGCCCTCGGGTGCGATGTAGGTCCAGTTGTTCCAGTGGTTGTCGGACTTGGTCCTGTACTCCACCCAGGTCCCGTCCCCTCCTCCGGACGCGGTGCTGTCAACGTGGTACCAGTGGTCGAACGACATGTAGAACGTGCTGATGTACTCCGATTCCGGAAGGTTGGTAGGGGGGAGTAGGAGGTAACCGGAGGTTCCCGCCGGAACAGGCTGTCCTGGCATAGTCCCGGCAGAAGCACCGCCTTCGGATGGGGAAGAGGGCACTATCCCGTGGGCTAGTGTCTGCTCATTGCCCGAAAATGTACCATTTAGCTCAGAGAATGTAGTTGCCTGCCAAAGTTTCTCTTGGTGGCAGATGTATATTGTCTGATTAATTTCAGATTGGTCTAGGTTTCTATCCACATCTAAGTCAAGGCCAGCTTCTATCTTGAAGCCAGAGTTTGGGCAATCGGAACCATATGGGACCGAGGACATCACCACTGTATAGGAGTAGTTTGCTCCCAGAATGGCTTCTATGAATCCATCGGACCCATTGCTGTCACTGATTACAATTGAAGGAGCAGAGGTGTAATTACTCCCTCCGTCGGAGACAGTAGCGGAGTGAATAACTCCGGTCTGGTAGACATTTGCCGAGAGGGAGGCCCCAGAACCATTGGCTACTGCTACGTTGATGATGTCAGTGGCCTGATAGCCAGTTCCTGGGTTGTCTATGACTATGCTCTGAATGCTCCCAGTCGCGTTTACAGTGCCTATGGATGCCTGAGCACCTGATCCACCGGAGTGCGGGGCCTGTATTGCTACTGCGTCAAACCTACTGTAACCAGAGCCACCGTTCAGTATTGTTATGCTTTCTATGCCCGAACTTATCTCATACGTCCCAGAGAATCCTGAACCACCCCCTCCAGATGCTGAAAGGTTGCCTGGGGAGTAGTCGTCTCCCGGGTCGGTGATATTGAGGGATGTTACAATATCACCATTTGCGAAGGTCTCACAGAAAACTAGCTCCTCTTCTATCTCATCATTATCAAGGATCTGATCAAAGTCATGATCTACACCATGTTTCACAAATGCCCCTGGTGAGCCGCCACATCCTGAAAGGCTTGTTGACTCCCCCTGGGAGAAGACCCTTCGCCATCCTGGGAAGAATTTGAATGCCGAATTAAGAGAAGCCTCAATCTCGCCGACGTCGAAAGTACTAATGTTTGACCTAGATCCATCGTCTTCCAAAACCAACTCTCCGTTGTTGCTTATTTCCAAACCAAATAGTTCTCCAGACAAGAAGTCGTCTTGATCCCAAACTATACCAGGATCGGAAGACGAAGTAAGTGGGGAGTTGGTGACATGCAACCACCCATCCATGACTGTGGAATTTGCTGGAACGGAAAATCCGTCGACGACGACAGGTTCACCTTGGCTCCTGACAACTGTAGGTCCTGTCCAGTTTGAGACTCCTGCACTAGCGAAAGGCAGGGTAATCATAAGAAGTGACAATGCAAATGCGAGTCTTTCGCGGTAGTTTGCCATACAGGTATTGGGAGTTTGTTCAGTTATGAACCAATCTACAACAATATCATGCTGCAAGTAATACTGATGGAGCCACTGGGGGGAATTGAACCCCCGACCTTCGCCTTACCAAGGCGACGCTATACCGCTAAGCCACAGTGGCAACGGGGCGTCGGCGGTAGAGGCCGGTTTAATCGTGGCGGACCGGGATGTGCGTGTTTTTCGGAACGTCATTGTGAAAACCACAAGGCGGCTGCGACCCAGTAGCCGAGGTCGCATAGCCCGGTATTGCGCGGGCCTGGAAAGCCCGTGGGATTTTTCCCTCGCGAGTTCAAATCTCGCCCTCGGCGCCATTTATTCCTCTAGTTCGGCAATTATCGCTACTGAAGACGATTGTATTATTCAATGTCAGTGTCCTCAGGGCAATATGGATAAGGGGGCCGGAGGCAGTCCTGCAGATTCCGGATCAAATGCCATGGCTAGACTAAGCGACTTCCCGAAAGGGAGTTTTTTCTCCAAAATGAATCAAAGACTTGCAGGATTGGATTCATTAGTGGCAGAGATAAGGTATGATATATACCTAGTTTGGAGGTTCTGGGGCCCCAAGGAAGTCTCCATGGTCGTGCTGTGTTTCTTTGGATACCTATTTGGAACCTGGGATTTTGGTATTGGTGAGCTTTCTAGTGGAGGCGATTACAATAGATGGGGGGTGATTGGGGGGGCCGAAAGCGGATTTCTACACACCAAAGACTTGTCACTAATTCTTTCCCTGCTGTCATTGATTTGCTGGGGCCTTTTCATTGGAATGCTATGGACTAGTTATCCGATAATGAGGGAGAACATGATTTACCTCGTGATTGGAATGGCTTTCATTCAGTTTGGGTACATCAAGGCCCATGCAGAGAGTCCCGATTTCCCCTTTGGAGCCGGGGTCTCAGATTGGATTTGGGTTCTTGTGGTGAATCTAGTGATGTTCTTCCTGTCCGTATTTGTAGTTAGGAAAGCGGTGGTTGAGACGAGGGATGTGCACGTTCAGCATAGGCATTTCCATCCCGATCCTAGAGTAATCGAAAGGGCCTGGAAGGACCATAGGTTGGGGGCATGGAGTTTTGGAATTGGTGCATGGATTTTCCTTCTAAATGCCAGTGTTTGGAGTAGTACACATTCGGTTGCTCCTAGTCCTGGAAATCTAGAATTTAGCTATTCACTAGTACTGGTTCACTTCATTACTGGGATGGTAGCATCATTGCTTCTTCTTGCAATTGTTTGGTTCCCAGAGTTCATGCTAGGAGGATCGGGCGTTAGGATACAATCATCCAGAGCTAGGGAAGTAGCTGGTGAATCTGTATTGAAAAAGAGAGTTGAGCAGGGCAAGTGCCCCGTATGCAACCAAGAGACGGCGGTAACAAAGGGGGATTCAGGGGGTGTGACTGTGCCATGTACTAGCGATGGGTGCATGGGCAAGGGTGCGCCGGGATCTAAATGCGAGAAGTGCGAAACCATGATTCCATCCAGGATAGTCTGCCCCAATTGTGGTTCAAATACCCCAGTTGGGAGTCATTTCGGAAGGGTTGAGGTTTGGTGATTGAAGCTACTCCCCCACCCGAAGGAGATTCGTCGGGATTTGTAGAAGATGCCGGGAGACAAGATGCGTTCGGAACGGTTCTAGCAGTTACCCTTTCTCTACTAATTGTCCTAGCTTCTTCCATGGCCATTCTGTATGTCTGGAAGGGCGAGGACGGATTCATCATCTCAGGACCCTCGACAGCTCTCAAATCCTGGGAGTGGGAGTACAGGGGGATAATCGGGGCTAACAACGAAACTATCTCTGGATTGGACGGGAGTGGCGTGGTAGTTTGTGTCGTTGACTCTGGAATCGACTTGAGCCATCCTGACTTGAGGGGAGTGGTTCTAGGTGGATGGATGGATGCGATCAATGGCCAAGCAGACCCTTACGATGACGAGGGTCATGGAACTGCAATGTCTGGAATCATTGTTGCTGACGGGGGACTCAATGGCATAGCGAAAGGAGTGGAGCTTCTAGTTGCAAAAGCGATAAACGAGACTGGAGTTGGTAGTGATGAGGGCGTTTCACAATCTGTGGACTGGTGCGTCCAACGAGGGGCCGATATCATTTCTCTGAGCCTAGGAGGGGCTCAGGGATTCGGTTCCGGACTTTTTACCACGGACCAGCTAGAGCAATCCGTGGAGGATGCAATGGATAACGGAGTTTTCGTGATTGCCTCGGCGGGTAATGATGGTCAGGATGACGATGGCGATGTTGGATCGCCGGGTTCTGTGGAGGATGTAATTTGCGTTGGCGGCGTTACTCGGACTGGATCAATTTGGTCGGGGAGCTCAAAGGGAGACAACAATGGGAGGATTTGGCCCAACCCGATTCTACCAAGGAGCGACCCTGACATGAAGCCTGAGGTAGTAGCTCCTGGGCATGAGGTCCCAGTACTTATGGCAGGTGGAACTGGAAATTCGGAATGGTGGGGTTGGTCTAGTGGAACTTCAGCATCTACTGCCTGGGTAAGTGGCGCTCTTGCCTTGCT
>CEPK01016806.1_pt1 | contig 14000 bp, 14 predicted proteins | sample 356231 | NCBI WGS metagenome assembly CEPK01 (sample SAMEA2620259, study PRJEB7988) | marine metagenome | biome: marine biome (ENVO:00000447); feature: deep chlorophyll maximum layer (ENVO:xxxxxxxx); material: "saline water (ENVO:00002010), including plankton (ENVO:xxxxxxxx)" | depth 80 m
ACAGGTTTTAGTGACATCATCAGAAAATCTCCCTTTGGGCCGATAAAGGCTCATATGGAAGTCTCCAAAAATATTACTGAAGAATTAATTAACTTTTTAGAATCAGCTGTTAATTCAGATTGGAATAAAGCGACTGAATCTAGAAAAGTTATTTCACAATTAGAAAATGAAGCTGACGTTTTAAAAGCAGAAACCAGGGGCCTACTAACAAAAAGCTTGTTTTTAGCTGTTCCTAGAGAAGATATTCTAGATTTAATCAGATTAGCCGATGACATTCCTAACACCGTTAAAGATATTTCAGGATTGATGATAGGGCGTCAAATGGAAATCCCTACCGAAATAGCTACTTCATTCATGCTTTTTGCAAGAGAGTCTGCTTCTATCACCAATGCTGCCGGCGAAGCTGTTGATCACATCGATGAGCTGGTTCAATTTTCTTTTGGTGGAAATGCAGCAGATAAGATGCAAGATTTAATTGCCAAACTTGATCTATTAGAAAATAAGAATGATCAGACTGAAGTAACTCTTAGAGCAGAGTTGTTTGCTATAGAAAAAGATTTACCCCCAGTAAACGTGATGTTTCTTTATGACATTATCAACAAGATAGGTGAATTATCAGATAGATCACAACAAGTGGGTCATAGAATTTCATTAATAGCATCAAGATAAAAAAGGAGAAAGTAAATGGAAACAATTGCAATTTATGGACCTTATTTATTAATTTCAGCATGCATGTTTGGTTTCTTCATGGCATGGGGAATTGGTGCCAATGATGTAGCCAATGCAATGGGTACATCTGTTGGTGCGAGAGCCTTAACTTTGGCACAAGCTATTTTAGTGGCTTGTGTTTTTGAATTTGCTGGTGCCTATCTAGCAGGTGGAGAAGTAACTTCAACTATAAGAAAGGGAATTATTGATCCTTCTTTGTTATCAGGTAGTCCTGATCTTCTAGTGTTTGGAATGATGTCTTCTCTATTGGCAGCAGGTACATGGTTATTAATAGCTTCATATAGAGGTTGGCCCGTTTCAACTACACATTCTATAGTTGGAGCAATAGTTGGTTTTGCCGCTGTAGGTATTAGTGTAAATGCAGTGAGCTGGTCAAAAGTAACTACAATAGTGTCCAGCTGGGTCGTATCTCCACTAATTGCAGGAACAATTGCCTTCCTATTGTTTAAAAGTGTTCAAACTCTCATTCTTAATACCGCTGAACCATTTAAAAATGCTAAAAGATTTGTTCCTTTTTATATATTTTTAGTTGGTTTTGTCATTTCAGGAGTGACTCTATTAAAAGGCTTGAAGCATGTAGGATTAGAACTAAGCTTTCAAGAAAGCATGATTTATTCAGTTCTTATAGGAATCTTAATCGCAATTTTAGGATCCTTATTCCTTAGAAGAGTAAAAGACGAAGACCAGGAAAGAGGAGATGTAGTTTTTAATGGAGTAGAAAGAGTATTTGCTGTGTTAATGGTATTTACAGCTTGCTCCATGGCCTTTGCTCATGGTTCTAATGATGTAGCGAATGCCGTTGGCCCTTTAGCAGCTATAGTTAGCGTAGTTCAATCAGGCGGTGAAATAGCTTCAAAATCTGTAATGCCTTGGTGGATATTATTTTTAGGAGGTGCAGGTATTGTCGCTGGTCTTGCAATGTTAGGCTATAAAGTTATTGAAACTGTAGGAAAAAATATTACTGAATTAACTCCAAGCAGGGGATTTGCAGCTGAGTTGGCTGCAGCAACTACTGTCGTATTAGCATCAGGTACAGGCTTACCTATTTCAACAACACATACACTTGTTGGGGCTGTTTTAGGTGTGGGACTTGCTAGAGGTATATCGGCTATTGATTTAGGGGTCGTAGGTAGAGTAGTTATTTCATGGGTAGTAACTCTTCCAATAGGAGCCGGACTTTCTATTTTATTCTTCTATACATTTAAGGGTATTTTTAGTTAATCAATAGATATAAAACATAACTTATAGAAAGTGATGGAGCTAAAGGAATAGATAATTTAAAAAAGCTTTTTTGATTAGAATTTTTATAATAAAAAAGCCCTATAAGAATACCAATTAAAGAAGTAAATAATAGAATCATGGGTATGGCTTGTAGCCCTAAGTTTGAGCCAATAGCTGCTAATAACTTGGCATCTCCAATTCCCAGTCCTTCTTCTTCTTTTATATATGAGTAAATAATAGTAATTGAGTAGAAAATAGAAAATCCAATTACAGCTCCTAAAAATGAACTAATTGGATCTAAGTCGTTACTAAAGATTGAGTAGACAAAGCCTAGCAACAATAAAGAAATCGATAGACTATTCGGAATAATTCTATGCTCTATATCAATAACTGCAATTGATAAAAGAATTGAAATAGATAATGAATAGAATATAAATTCAATTGATGGTCCATTAATCAAAAAAAGAACTATAAATACAAGAGAAGTTAGAATTTCTATAAAAGGATAAATCAAAGAAATTTTTTCTTTACACTCTGCACATCTACCTTTTTGAAATATGAATGAAAAAACAGGTATGTTTCGATACATAGGAATTTTTACATTACATATAGGGCAGAATGATCTCGGTTTATAAATACTTAAGTTGTCATTCTGACTTGTTTCTAAACCTAAAATTATAGGAAGCCTGTAAATAAGGACATTAATAAAGCTACCTATCGAGAGGCCTAAAATTGCAACTATAAGATACGTAAAAACTATCAACATTCTTTTTTTATTTTACTATCCATTTTTCTTATAAGTTAATATCCATTTGAGCACCTCTCTGGTATAAAATGAAGATTATAGAATTCAAATAAAAATGAAATTAGATTTATCAAAAGTTAATGAGATTAGCTCTTTAGTGGTTAATCTTAAAGATGTTTATTTTGATAGATTTATCAAAATAGTTTCTACATTTCTTATATTTATAGCTGTATTACTAGCTTTTCAACAATTGTTTAAAACTATATTTTCTCCATTTTCAGTAGATGAATTTATAAAAGTACAAACGGTTAAAATAAACCCAAAAAAAGAGACAGTAGGTTATTTAGTAAATAATCCTTTTAATTCCAATAATAAAAACTATGTATTAAGCGAAGTTGTTATAGATGCACCAGAGACAACCCTAGGACTCACTCTTTATGGAATCACATTTTATGAGGAGAGCAAAAATAGTTCAGCTATTCTTGGTTTTAATTCTAATCAACAAAGAAGTTATAAAGTAGGGGATGAAATTAGTAACGGAGTATTAATAGATTTCATAGAAAAGGACAGGGTGATAATTAACAGAGAAGGCAATCAAGAAAGTGTAGTTTTTGATAATAAATCCATTATTGCCTTTACAGATACAAAAAAAGTTAAAACAAATAAAAAAAGGACAAGAGATCCTAATCCCATAAAAGAAGAAACTCTTCTTAATGAACTTTTTTCCTTTGTTCCCTATTATAAAAATGGCAATTTAAAAGGTTATGAAATATTTCCTGGAACAAACAAGAAACTTTTTGAAGAAAATGGCTTTCAATCAGGAGATATAGTTATTGCTGTCAATGGTATATCTGTAAATAGCCCCTCGATAGTAAGTACAATAAATACTAAAAATAAAGCCTCTATTGACTTATTGCGGAACGAAGAGAGTCTTTCTATAGAACTAGAGCTATGATGGTTAAATTAATTCCTTTATTACTCATACTTAGCTTTATTTCTTTTGTTGAGTCAGCAACTATTAATATGAAAGATGCAGATATCAGAGAATTTGCAGCAGATATAGCAAAAATATCCAATAAAACCATAATCTTAGATCCTAGAGTTAAAGGTAAAGTTACTGTAATTTCAGATCAAGATTTGGATGAGGGAGAAGCCTATGCTGTATTTTTATCTACTTTAAGAGTTCATGGGTTTACTGCAATCGAAAATAATAACGTGGTTAAGGTAATGCCAGAATCTGGAGGAAGGTCTGATTATTCTTCTTCAGTAGTATCCCCTGACACATTGACAACAGAAGTAATAAGATTAAAGCAAGCCTCGGCTAAGGCTTTAGCTCCACTCATAAAGCCCATAATTAATAAACAAGGCCATATAACAGCTTATGAAGCAACAAACACAATTATTCTTGCAGATTACATTGGTAATATAGAAAGAGTTAAGAATTTATTACTAAATTTAGACAAAAATCCAGGCGATACTTTCGAATTGGTTTCTTTACAAAATACCTCTTCTAATGAAATAACAAGAATATTAAATTCTTCTTATAAAGGTAGTAATGAAAATAAAAGAAACTTTTCTATACAATCTGTTGATAGTAGCAATTCAGTATTATTGAGAGGTCAATCTGGTGTTTTAGAACAAATCAAAAATGTAATTGCTAGACTAGACTCTACAACACCAAAAAATAGCAACCTAAGAGTTATTTATCTTAAATATGCAAACGCTGAAGATATAGCTTCAATATTAAAAGATGTATCAGAAAATCTGGAAACCCAAGGAGCCTCAACAGGATCTGTAAAAGAAAAGAGCACGAACATAAGTTTCCATAAAGAAACCAACGCATTAATAATTTCTGCTCAACCAGATATTATGGAATCTTTACAATCAGTAATAGCTCAACTAGACATAAGAAGAGCACAAGTATTAGTAGAAGCACTAATAGTTGAACTGTCTGATAATTTAGCTAAAGATTTAGGAGTTCAATATCTATTTAGTGGAGACGGCGAAAACCAACCAGTCGCCATACAAAACTTTGGAAATCAAAATCCTGATCTCATTTCTATAGTTGGATCAGAAGCTAATCAGGATTCTAATCTATCAGCGAATGCAGCCACTTCATTGCTTAATATTCAAGGATTAGCCATTGGAGTTGGAAAAATGAAAGATGATGGAGAAAGCTTTGCTGCAATACTAAATCTAGTTTCACAAGATGCAAATTCTAATATCCTTTCAACTCCATCAGTTATGACTATGGATAACGAAATTTCTTCCATTATAGTTGGTCAAGAAATTCCGGTTACAACAGGTGAAACTTTAAGTGCAAATAACTCTAATCCTTTTAGATCGGTAAACAGACAGGAAATAGGAGTAAAACTAGAAGTAAAACCTCAAATCAATGAAGGTAATGCAGTAAAGATGGAGATAAATCAGGAAGTTTCCAGTGTTTTTGGTCCAATTACTTCAACCTCTACCGACCTCATAACTAACAAAAGACAGATACAAACAACTGTAATGGTAGAAACGGGAGAAACTATTGTTTTGGGCGGATTGATTGATGATGATGTTCAAGAGTCAGAAAAGAAGGTTCCTGTACTTGGCAATATTCCTTTAGTTGGTAGATTATTTAAGTCTACCTCAACATCTAGAACCAAAAGAAACTTAATAGTTTTTTTGAGACCAACGATAGTAAGAGATACAGATGAAATCAGATCAATAAGTAACAGAAAATATAATTACTTTGAAGCTCTCCAAAACTTACAAGAAGAACAAGGTAAAGTTACTCCTGATATGTCGCAAATGAAAGATATCTTAGAACAGGGCAATTAAAAGGTGGTTTCTGACTTGCCTAAGCCTGAAACTAAGATCCCTTACTTATATGCTAGAGAACATAGAGTTTTTGTAGAAGCTGATACAGAAGAACTATCAATTATTAAATCTGAACCTAACGTTTCTATAGAAATATTTTCAGAATTAAGGCGTTTTCTAAAAAAACCAATCCAAATTGAATATATAAAAAAGGAAGAATTTGAAATTGAATTGGCAAAAGAATACTCTATTACCGAATCTTCCTCAGAAGTTATTGAAGGTTTTATGCCTGAAGAGGACTTAAACTCACTAGCCAATAATATTCCTAAAACCTCAGATCTATTAGATAGTGATAATGAAGCGCCAGTTATTAAATTTTTAAATTCTATTATTTCAGAGGCAATTAAAAGCGGAGCCTCGGATATACACATAGAGCCCTTTGAAGATTATTTATCAATTAGATTTAGGGTAGACGGCATTCTAAAGGAAGTTCTAAGGCCTTCAGGAAAATTGACACCTATGGTTAATTCTCGACTTAAAGTTATGTCAAATTTAGATATCGCAGAAAAGAGAATACCTCAGGATGGAAGAATGTCTCTCAAGTTGGGTGAAAAATGGATAGATATAAGGGTATCTACTCTGCCTTCAAATTTTGGAGAAAGAATTGTCTTACGACTTCTGGATAAATCTGAAATTAAATTAAATATGAATGATTTAGGAATGGATGAAGTAACTTTTACTAATTTTTCAGATTCTTTAACTTCACCTAACGGGATAATACTTGTTACAGGACCAACCGGTTCAGGCAAAACCACAACTTTATATGCAGCTTTAAATTTGCTAAATAACAGCGAAAAAAATATTTTGACCGTTGAAGATCCAATAGAGTATTCAATAGAAGGAATAGGGCAAACTCAAATTAATCCAAAAGTAGGTTTAACCTTCTCACAAGGTTTACGTGCAATTTTAAGACAAGATCCAGACATAGTTCTCATAGGGGAAATTAGAGACTTAGAAACAGCAGAAATAGCTATTCAAGCATCTTTAACTGGCCATTTAGTTTTAGCAACCGTTCATACCAACGATTCTGTTTCAGCTGTAACTAGATTGATTGATATGGGAGTAGAGCCATATCTACTTTCATCTACATTAAGAGGAGTTTTGGCCCAGAGACTTGTTAGAAAATTATGTAATTCCTGCAAGACAAAAGAGCACCTTAAAGAAAATTTTCTTAGTCTTAATTCAGGACATGAAATATATTCTCCTCAAGGATGTGATAACTGCAATAACTCTGGTTTTAAAGGCAGAACTGGAGTGTTTGAATTTTTTAAATCATCGAATGAAATTAAAAACTTAATCAATAAAGAAATAAATGAAAACGCACTAAAAGAAATAGCTTTTTCAGATACGAATTCATTATTAGAAAACGGCCTAGAAATGGTTAAATCAGGCAAAACATCTTTAAATGAAATTATTTCAATTACAAAGGAATAATAGTTGACCGCCTTTAATTACACAGCTTTAGATAAGAAAGGTAAAAGAGAATCAGGAACACTGTCTGCTGATAGCTTAAATGCAGCTAGAAGAAGTCTTTTGTCAAAAGATTTATCCCCTATAAACATAGAAGAAATTAACAATAAATCTATCTTTAGTGGTCTAACAATAAAGAAAATATCTACCAAGAGTCTAATACGAGTAACAAGACAGTTAGGAGCTCTATTGAAAGGAGGTCTTCCATTAGAAAGTTCCCTTTTATCTATAGGACAAGAAAGTAAAAGTAATGTAGAAAAAGAACAACTATTAAAAATATCTACCTTATTAAAAGAAGGAAAAAGTTTTTCTGATTCATTAAGAGAATTTCCTCAATCTTTTAGTAGATTATTTATTTCTTTAATCCAAGCTGGAGAAAGTTCTGGAAATCTATCTTCTTCATTAGAAAGCCTGTCAAATTACCTTGAAAGAAAGGAGAAAATTAAAAATGAAGTCTTAGGAGCTTTAGTCTACCCTCTAGTGTTATCAATAGTTGCCTTATCCATAATTTCATTATTATTAATTCTTGTTGTTCCTAATATAGTCAATCAATTTTCAACGTCTAATCAAGAACTGCCATTTTTAACTATAGCCCTTATTTCTATATCAAATTTTATCTCTAGTTATTACTTTCTATCTTTTTTGATTATTACTATGTCGATATTTTTGTATTTTAGGATCTATCATCAAAATAGTTTTACTAAATTTATAGATAAAACATTATTAAAAATCCCTTATTTTAATAACCTTTTAATACAAGCTGATGTTTCAAGATTTTTAAATTCTATGAGTTTATTAAGAAACGGAGGTATAGGTGTTTTGGACTCAATTAGTATTTCAACTGAAACTATTGCCAATGCATACTTAAAAGAAGAATTCTCTTCAAACTTATCTAAGGTAGAAGAAGGAACTTCTTTTGCTGAAGCTTTAAAGGGAATTGAGTTTATACCATCTTTGGTAATTCAAATGGTAGCCAGTGGAGAAAGGGGTGGTGAGTTAGAAGAAATGTTATCAAAAACTGCAGATTATCTAGATCAAGAGTTTCAGCAATCATCTAAAATAATGATAAGTATTTTAGAACCAATTATAGTAGTAATTATGGGTGGAGCTGTAGCTACAATAATAATAGCTATTTTATTGCCCTTAATACAGATGAATAATTTATCATTGATTAATTAAACATGAATAAAAAAGATAAAAATATACAAGGATTTAGCTTAATTGAGATATTGGTTGTCTTATTGATAATAGGCTTATTAACTACTTTAGTTGTGGTGAATGTATTGCCAAGCCAAGATAAAGCTAGAGTAGAAAAAGCAAAAGCTGATATAGCGATAATAGAAAATGCATTAGAAATGTATAGATTAGATAATTATAACTACCCAACAACAGATCAAGGACTAAACGTCTTAGTTAAACCTCTTGATAGCAACAATACCTTTTCTAACGTTTATATAAAAAGACTACCAAAAGATCCATGGGGTAATGATTATCAATATTTAAGTCCTGGAGATAATGGAGTTTATGATGTTTTTTCCTTTGGTGCAGATGGCGAAGAGGGTGGTGAAAATCTAAACTCTGACATCGGCAATTGGGATGAAAATTAAGAATCAGCAAGGCTTTACTTTAATAGAAATTTTAGTAGCTATAGGCCTATTAGCCCTGATTATGGGCATTTCAATGCAGATATTCACTGCCAATTCTAAAACTCTAATTCATTTAGAAGAGAAAGTTCTCTCTCAATTTGTTGCTGAAAACATAATGGTTTCTAGTTATTTATTTGAAGAAGAGTTGCTAAATGCAACTGGAAACGTAAAGCAAGGCAATAAAGAATTTCTTTGGAAAAGAGAAATAATCTCTCAAGATAATAAATCAGTACAAATAAAGGTAAAAGTCTTCGATTCCGAGAATAAGCGAAAATTATACGAACTAAATTCTTTTAGAGTATTAAATTGATGTCTAAAGGCTTTTCTCTTATAGAAATACTAGTAGTAGTTGGTCTTATTGGTTTGATAGGCATTCTGTCATTCTCAGGATTAAATAATTCAATTAATTTTAATTTAAAAAGCCAAGAAAAAAGTGATCATTTAAATAATCTAGTTAAATTTAACGAAATTCTAAAGAGAGACTTATTTCAAAGCATAAATAGACTTAATAGAGACGCCAGAGGAAATAGACTAGAACATTCCTTTTATGGAAATAATCCTGGATTAGAAGGAAGTTTTCTTAGTTTTACAGTAATCAATCGTTCTAAAATAGAAGGAATAGGTTCTATTAGGTATATAGAGTATATTTTTGAAGAAAACAACATTAAGAGGGTTGAATATAGTCATGGTGATCTCTCTGAAGATACTAACCTTATAGAAGATACATTGCTTACGAATATTGAATCTCTAGATTTAGTATTTGGAAAAAATCTAGATTGGTTTATAGAGTGGCCTAATACCCCGTGGACAGACAATAATGGATTACCTGAATCATTGAAACTTTCAATTCAAATTAAAGACATAGGTTTAATAGAAAGAAATTACTTAGTTGCATTTTAAAATGAAAAATACAAAGGGTAGTGCTTTAATTTTGGTTATATTGATTATCTCTTTAATTTCTATTCTAACTATAATTTCTTCAGAAAGAATAGTTAATACAACCAAAAACTCTTTAATATTTTCTTCACAAACTCAATCTTATTGGTATGCAATGGCACTGGAGTCTTCTGCTTCTAATTACTTATCTTCGAAGAAACAACTAGACAAAATATATGATGAGAAAGCTCAGATTGAAGATTTACCCAAAATAAATGTAAGTTTTGATAATGTAAATGTACAGGGCACAATAAGAGATCTTCACTCATGTTTTAATTTAAACATACTAGTTAGATCTAAAAATTCAGAGCTGATAAGAAATATAGAAACTATCAATATACTGAAGAGTTTGCTTTTAAATCTAAACATAGATGAATTTACTGTCTCAGAAATCATCGCTTCACTTTTGGACTGGATAGATTCAAATGATTTTACGGAAGATGTAAATGGCGCTGAAGATGATTTTTATACTAGATTAGATAGTCCTTATAGAACTTCCAATCAATTACTATTTGATCTTTATGAATTATTAAGTATTAAAGGTTTTAATAAAGATTTAATTCAAGCTCTACAGCCTTATATTTGCATAATACCTAACACTTCAGACACTAGATTTAATCTAAATTCTATCTCTAAGAAAAACCCTGAACTTTTGTCAGCCTTTTTTGATAACCAAATTAGCCTTACTGAATCATCTGAAATTCTCCAAGATAGACCATTAGATGGCTTTAAAGACATAGAGGAGTTTTGGTCTCATCCTCTTTTAGTAAATATACAAAAGAATAACAATATAAATAGCTACCTATCTTTTAGATCTAATTTTTATGAATTACAAACCAAGGTGAGTAACCCAATAAATTCTTATAGAATGGTATCTATCTTTTATATTGATGATTCTAACTCTGTAAAGGTTATAAATAGAGCGTCTGGTAGTTTTTAAAACATGAAAATACTAATAAATAATTATATAAATCTTATAAAAGCATTTACCAGTGATGGTGTGAAGGAACTAGATAGTTTTGATGATTTAAAACAATTTTGTGACGAAGAATTAGATATCTTTATCTTAGATCCTAAAATTCATAATAATAAGATTAATCTGCCTTTAGCAAGTCGTTCAATTCTTAAAAAGTCTATTCCCCATGTTCTGCAAGATAAAAGCCTTAATTTTCAAGAGAATTCACACTTTTCTTTTAATAATCCCTCTATTGATGGTGACACCTTTATTTCATTCGTTGATAGAGACTGGATAGTTAGTACATTTGAAGATATTAATAGAATAAACCTAAGCATTAATTTTTTAGCTCCTCTAGAATCTTGTGGTAAAGAGGACTGCGCCTCTATATTTGAACAAGATAAATATTCGACTGTAAATTTTTCTAATAAGTGGGGATGGACTGCCGAAACCAACTTGATAAATGATTTATTGGAAAAAGGTATAGAAGAATATGGTTGTTCTGAAGTTCTTTTATATACAGATCAAGAAGACTCAATCTTTTTGAATAAAATCAAAGATAAGGACCAGATAATTAAATTAGAAGAAGAATTCTTAAGCAAAATTTCCAAAGATAAAAAAATCAATCTACTTAGTGATAAGTTCAAGCCTAAAATTAATTGGGATAAAGCTTTTCGACCATATAAATTAGTATTTATATCCTTGGCTATAGTTTTTTTAACTTTATTTTCTACAAAACTTATCGAGATAAATAGCCATAAAGTAAATTCTAAAGAAGTAATAAGTTCAGCTAATGAGCTTTATTTTAATAAATATCCAAATGCAAATAATGAAGATCTTGATCAGTTTATAAAAGCTAATAAAAATTTTGATAGTAATGCTATTGAATCTAATTTTGTAGGAATTTTATTTAACTTATCTGGAATAATAAATTCTAACGACAAGGTATCACTGTCATCTATTATTTATGATTCAGTAAAAAGAGAATTTTTAATTGAAGTTGAGAGTCTTCAATTTGATGATTTAGAGGTTTTTAAATCAGTTATCAAGAGTCAAGGATTTATTATTCAAGAAGGTTCATCCAAGAGAGTAGGGCCTTCCATATTTAGTGAAATAATAATACAAGCATGAAGAGTTTATTAACAAAGTTAAACAGACAAGAGGAGATAATTATTTTTTCTCTACTAGGTCTAATCTTGATATCTAGCTTAATTCTGATTAATTCAAAACTTAATAGTTTAAAAAATGATGCATTTATTGATTTTCAATCTAGTAAGGCTTATTTTCAAAATATGCAAATATTGTTACTAAGGGAAGATCAAAATAAATCTTACGAGCAGATAGACTCTCAAAATTTAGCTTCAACTATAAGTTCTTTGGCGAGAAATAAAGGCTTATCAATAGATAGAATACAACCAGTAGATGATAATTCATATATTGTAACTATAAACAATGGTGAGTTCGTCTCTCTTTTTGGTTGGATGAAAGACTTGGACGAACAAAGATCTATTTCTGTAACCAAAGCTTCTATTAAAAGAAGCACTAGCAACCCTTCTAATAAGATAAGAGCTCAAATGGTTCTATCTCTTACTAAATGAAAATTAGGTATTCCGTTTTAGTTCTTTTAATCTTCTTCTTGGGATTAACTCTCATGGTTCCTATGAGAGCTGTTTCTTCTTACTTAAATAGCATAGAAGACGTAGCTGTTGAAAGTTCTAGTGGTAAGTGGTGGTCAGGTAACTTAAATAATATTTATATAGGAAGTAATTCAATAGGGGATGCAACGTTATCATTAAATTTCAGTGATTTATTACTAGGAAGATTAGAATTTCAAGTTTTAATTTCTAGTGAAGAGATAAATTTTAAAGGCAATCTAGGTAGATCGCTTTTCGGAGAAACTTCTGTAAAAGATGCTACATTTGAAATTGATGTTATAAAAGCTTATAACAAAGGGAAATCTATACCCCAAGCTATTTCAATGCTAAAAGGAGAAATAAATTATCTGCGATTCTCTTCTCAAGAATGCATTTCTGCTGAAGGAAGTGCTTTAGCAGAAGTAGTTGATTTATTGGGTATTTTTAGAAGAAATTTATCTGTTATTTCAAAAATTCAATGTAAAGATCAAAACTTAGAAATTGTATTTATGTCTCAAGAAGAAGGAGCATTAAATGGAGAAATTATTATTACTCCAGAATTAAACTATCAGTTAGAAGCAAGGTCAGAGAACATCACGAGTAAGATAAAAGAATTAACTAAATTAAGATTTAATCAAACACCGTCAATTAAATCATCCGGTTCAATTTTAGACCTAATAGAAAATTTATAATGTGTGGAAGATTTGCACTAAGAAATCCGCTAGCTCTTAAAAAAACTATTAAAGTAAATGAGATAGAGCCTAGATTTAATATAGCTCCTAATCAAAAAATTAATTTAATAGCGGATAGTTTATTACAAGCTAAATGGGGTTTTACGCCTTATTGGGCCAAGGAACCCTTTAATTTAATAAATGCTAGAAGTGAAACAATCTGGAAGAAGAAGTCTTTTAAAGATGCTAGCAAATGCTTAGTGCCAGCAGATGGTTGGTATGAATGGAAAAAAACAGATTCAGGAAAAATTCCTTATTTTCATGAGTATCGGAATGAATTATTTTATTTTGCAGGTATATATGGCGGTTATAGAGGAGAATTAGGAGTTGCAATACTCACTATGGAGGCCAGCCCTAGCCTTAAAGAAATTCATCACAGAATGCCTGTAATCATTGATGAAAACAGTAAAGATGAATGGCTTAATAGTAAGAACTTTGAATTTTCAGTATCTAGAATATCAAACTTAATAGAGACCTATGAAGTATCTACTTATGTTAATAATCCAGAAAATGATTCGGAAAGATGCGTAAAACAAACTTAAGGAGTATTTAAATAGGCCAAACAGGCTTTTTTAGCTTCAGCAATTGTTCTTGGACGAATAGATAAATTAACATCTAAGTTCTCGATCAGTATAGTCATGGCTAGCAAAGTTGCTAATCTAACTTTCTCTTCTGAATGTTTTATCTCAAGATTTTTCAAAGAAGAAATTAATGTTTCTATAAAAGAGTTTTTGTTTAAAGTAATTTGTTTCAAGTTCATACCGTCACATAAATTAAAAACTTCAACTAGGTGCTTATTTTTATCAAGATAAATGGCCAACAGATCAATATATATCTTTAAATACCATTCTAAATTTAGATCCGTTTTATCCTTAAAGTTATTATTTAAAAGCTTAGAAAATTTATCTAAGTGTCTAGTTAAAATTCCTATATATAAAGATTCAGTTGAAGGGAAGTATTTATAAATAGATGCTCGTTTGTACTTGGAATGTATTGATAAACTAATAAAGGTTAGAACATTTTTATCTTGAATAAGAATTTCTTCTGCGGAATTCAAGATATTTTCAA
>CEPK01039808.1_pt1 | contig 13941 bp, 10 predicted proteins | sample 356231 | NCBI WGS metagenome assembly CEPK01 (sample SAMEA2620259, study PRJEB7988) | marine metagenome | biome: marine biome (ENVO:00000447); feature: deep chlorophyll maximum layer (ENVO:xxxxxxxx); material: "saline water (ENVO:00002010), including plankton (ENVO:xxxxxxxx)" | depth 80 m
GAGAACTTAACCCAGCTTGCATCCACAGTAATTATGGACGATCCCTACGGGTGCGTAAACGGTGCCGATGCTTTAATAGTCCTAACAGAGTGGAAAGATTTCAAACTCTTAGACATGAAAGCGGTTGCGAAATCTATGCGCAACGCAAATCTTATCGACACTCGAAATATTTTCGATAGGAATGAAATGGAAAAGATTGGTTTCACATACGTTGGTATGGGAGTTTAATATTCTTTTCTTCGAAAAATAGCGGTTTCATTTATATAACCAATAATGTCAACAGATGAGCGAAATCCTGATGTTATGCATACTTGGTATCGGAATCGGTGGGTTTTATGCCATTCTTGCCACAGGAATCGTAGTTGGTCATAAAGGCTCCGGCCTTATAAATCTTGACCAAGGTGCTCTAGCTATGTACCCCGCATACACATTCGTAACTATGCGGGAGACAGGTGACATGTACTTCCCTTGGTTTGACTTCTTCCCGGGACCTATAGATATCCCCTATAAGCTAAGTCTTGCCTCTACAGGAGTAGGCGCGCTCCCATCTTTCTTAGCAGCAGTATTCATGTCAATCATCTTGGGCATCATTGTCCAGATGTTGATATTTGGGCCTCTTAGGAACAAACCTCCAATATCTAAAATTATCGGATCTCTTGGAGCTCTCATTTATTTGACGTCTTTGGCAAGTTACCAATTTGGTTCCAAGTCAAGACTCGTAGATGGGGTTCTTCCTGAAGGTATTTGGCAAAATCCTTTTGGTTTAGACGGAGGGATTGAATACAGCAGACTTCTGCTAGCACTAATCGCACTTATTATTGGTGGCGGACTGGCCATTTACTACAAGAGAAGCAAAATGGGGTTACGCACACGTGCTATTGAGGACTCTGAAATAGGCGGAACTCTTCTCGGGTTCTCGGCTAACAAGATCGCGACAGTTAACTGGCTGATCTCAACAACAATCACTGGAATTGCAGGAATACTTGCGCTTGACTTCGTAACTCTGACACCGACCAGGTACACACTATTTGTGGTTCCAGCTCTTGGAGCTGCATTATTCGGTAATTTAACTTCCGCTTGGATGGCGACGATAGGAGGGATACTCCTTGGGGTATTCCAATCGGGAGCAGCAGGATTCACGCTCAAAGGATGGTGGCCTGCATGGATCCCAAGCGAGGGGCTACGTCAAGCTATACCTTTGCTGGTTATTATTGTGATCCAATTCACAAAAGGTTACAGATTACCTGTAAGAGGAACACGATTTGCCGACAGACAACCAAGAGCGCCAAAACCAATTCGTTGGAAAACGCTATGTACAGCAATTGTATGTATCGCTATCTGGGTATTGTTCACAGGGTCATCTGTTACTCAAGGACGTTTGATCACAAGCACCATTGCAGCAATTTTGATGCTTTCATCCGTAGTGATCATCGGCTACCTAGGACAACTCTCACTGGCAAATCTAACTTTTGCAGGTGTAGCGGCATACCTTTCCAGTCGATTAGCTGCAGATGGATCTGTGTATGGGTTTAGTGCCTTCGCTTTGGAAGGCCCTGGCTTGCCTTCCCCTATTGCAATGCTTTTGGGTGTATGCATTGCAGTTGCAGTGGGTCTCCTCATCGCAATCCCTGCCGTACGAATACGGGGATTACAACTTGCCGTAGTGACCCTTGCAGGAGCTGTTGCCATCACAGAAATAGTCATGGGGAACGAATCACTAATAGGAAAGGGCGCCCAATCTAACCTCTCGGTACCGCCGCCACAATGGTTCGGAGTCGACATAACGGTTGACCCGTCAATTAGCAGAGACCGCCCAACACTCATTATCTTTTGCTGCATATGGCTGCTTCTTTGCATTACTGCAGTTGTTGGTATCCGTAATGGAGTGACAGGACGAAAATTTTTAGCAGTACGGTCTAATGAGAGAGCAGCGAGTTCCCTAGGGGTAAACGTAGCCGGCGCAAAGCTTCTCGGTTTCGGTATAGGCTCTGCCCTTGCTGGTGTAGCAGGCGTTCTTACTGCCTACCAGCAAACAGTTCTACAAATCTCAACTTGGGACGCACTCTCAGGAATCGGGAATGTCTCGCTGCTATTCCTCGGTGGTGTCGGACATATTGGAGGTGCAATGATTGGAGCATTACTTACACCTGCAGGTTTGCTTTCAACAACATCAAGCGAAGGGCAAATACTCCGCACAACAGCATCAGGAGCTCTTATGATAGCAATAGCAATTTTTAGATCAGATGGTCTAATCTCTTTGACAGACCCGATCAAGAAAAAATTGACGCAGTCAAGATCTTCTTTATTTAAACAGAACACCGAAGTGACTAAACAGTAGAGACACGAAGAAGGACAAATGCCAAAATTTGCACAACAGCAAGCAGAAAAAACACCAAACACAGTGGCGATGATTGATCCCTACAAATCGCTTACATGGGAAGAAGTTGACGACATAATAAACCGAGCAGCAAATATTATTCTCGCTAGCGAATTAGGCGAAAGGCGAAGAATTGCAGTTTTCGCAGAAAATGCTGCTGAAACTGCACTAGCGCATCTCGGCGGGTTATTCGGTGGAGCCTCATCCGTCCCGGTGAATTTTCACCTAACAGCAGATGAAGCAAGCTACATACTCAAAGACTCTGAAAGCCAAATCTTGTTTATAGATGACAAAACAGCTACTAGAGGAATAACTGCAGCTAAAGAAGCAGGAATAACTCAAATAGTCGGATGGAATTGCGAGACATATCAAGATGTCACTAATTGGGATGATTGGCTAATGAACGGATCACCAGATCCCTCGCCCGATGAAGTAACCCCGCTCCCAAACTTACTTTATACATCCGGCACCACTGGCCTCCCTAAAGGGACTGAACTTCCTCCGACAATGTTTGCCGGCGGAACAACAATGACCGAACACATCGAGGGCCTAAGCCAAAGCGGCTTTGCCGCATTTGGGACACACCTGGTTGTAGGACCTATGTATCACACAGGCCCCCTATCCGGGATGAGACTCCTCACACTTGGAATACCATCCGTGATACTTGGAAGGTTTGATGCTGAAACAACTCTCGCCGCAATTGATAAATATAAAACAGAATCTGCTTTGATGGTGCCAACGCATTTCGTGCGAATGCTTGCTTTACCTGTGGAAGTGAAGAAAAAATATGATGTTTCGTCAATGAAATTTGCCGCACACACCGGAGCAAAATGCCCTGTTGATGTCATGCACGAAATGATTGAGTGGTGGGGGCCAATATTTCGAGACGCATACGGGGCAAGTGAAGTTGGGACAGTTTGCGCCATCACAAGCGAAGAATGGCTTGAGAACCCTGGATCAGTAGGAAAAGCAATTCCGCCTTTCACGGCTTACGTACTCGATGAGGACTTAAATGAGTTACCAACAGCCACAGAAGGAAGACTATTTTTCCGAGATTCAACGGGAAGAGGCATCATATACCCCAACGATCCCCAAAAGACTGCGCAAGCAAACCCCGAACCAGGCCTCTTTACATTAGGCGAAATCGGCTATATCAACGAAAATGGGTACGTATTCATTACCGACCGCTTCAGCGACATGGTTGTTTCGGGTGGCGTCAATATATACCCTGCCGAAGCAGAACAAATTTTGATAGATCATCAAGAAATAGCGGATATAGGCTGCATTGGGATTCCCCATCAGGACCTTGGAGAGGAACTCATTGCGTTAATTGTTCCAAAAAACCCCGCTTCCCAACTTGATACAGAGGAAATAGCTAATTGGTTGCGAGACAGACTTAGTCATTACAAATGCCCTCGCTCCTACGTCGCAGTCCCCACATTACTGCGAAATACAATGGGGAAAATTAACAAACGAAAGCTTCGCGATGCATATCTCAATAATGAACTAAATTGATTTATGACAGATACAAAACAAATATAAATATTAATGACTGAAACAAAAGTACTGGTAGACGAACCAGCTGAGAGAATCCGTAGATTCACGTTAAATAGGCCCGGAAAGAGAAACGCTCTGAACGATGAGATTCGTGAAGAATTATTTCAGCAACTCCGAAAGGGAGATAGAGATAAAGATATATCTGTAATGGTCATACGAGGATCGGGTGAAGCATTTTCTGCAGGATATGATTTGTCTCAACCCAATCATGCGGTTGAGCGGTCCATTGCGAAGACTGATGGTTGGTGGTCAAGGCACGTCGTAAATAACTGGTTTGAGATTTGGGATATGTCAACTCCGGTCATCGCACAGGTTCATGGATGGTGTCTTGCAGGCGGAACCGAATTGGCTAACGCCTGTGATCTCATCTATGTAGCTGATGACGCAAAAATTGGTTACCCGCCAGTACGGTTAATGTCTCCTCCAGACATGCAATGGCAAACATGGATGATGGGAATGAGAAAAGGCATGGAAGCGCTTTTGACAGGAGACCACATGTCTGGCCTTGATGCAGTTGCTTCCGGAATGGCAAATAGATCTTTCCCCAAAGAAGATCTTGACGACGCAGTAGTTGAAATCGCTGAACGAATAGCAAAAATACCAAACGACCTGCTTGCGCTAAATAAAAGAGCAGCTCATCGAGCCATGGAAGCTGCAGGAATACGCAACGGAATTCGTGCGACTGCAGATATTCAGGCGCTTGGGTTTCATCAGAACTCTTCTAAGGATTACATGAATAAATTAGGAGAAAGAGATCTCAAAGAAAGCCTTAGTGAAAGAGACCGAAAGTTTGGGGATTACAGAGAAGAAGACTAGACCAATAATAAAGTTTACGAATTCATTACATTTCCCTAAAAATTTCCAATTTGGCCAACTATCGGATAGTTTTAGCACGTCTATTGATTAGTGACGATTGTCACATAATAAGATCAATAAATACCGGTCTAACAAATGTTGGACTTTGAAAATAGAGGGGGAGGACCCTTGAGAAAAAGCAATTTATTAAAGCTTCTCTCAATTATCTTCGCATTTGCCTTAATCGCAGGAGCTTGCGGTGGCGATGATGACGATAGTGGGAGTAGCAGCGATAGCAGCGTCTTAGGTGAAGACAGCTCGGAAGAAGAAGCTTCAGCTTCAGCTTCAGCTTCAGAACCCGCTGAAGAGAAAGATGATGATCATTCCGATGATGATGGACATGATCATTCCGATGATGAAGATCATTCCGATGATGAAGCATCAGCTGGAACAGCTGACGACTCAACCATGGGTGATGGTGCTGAACTTTGGGAATCAATCGTTGATGGTGGCGAAGTAGAAGCTGACGAAAGCCTTGAGCCAATCCTTATTACACTGGTAAACATTGAAGGTACTCCAGTAGGATCCTTCCCTGAAATCCGTGAAGGTGCTGAAGCAGCCGTCAAAACAATCAATGAAACAATGGGTGGACTTAACGGACGTCCATTCGAACTAGATTCATGCGTACATGGACTAGATCCAAACGAAGCAACCGCCTGTGCAAACGAAATTGCCGATGCGCAACCAAACTTGCATATCCAAGGTATTGACTTCTTCAACCCACTGTTATGGCCAACACTTGTAGGTGCTGGACTTCCAGTTCTGCAAACAGTACCAATCTTCATTGAAGACTTTGATACTGAAGGTATTCTCTCAACTGAAGGTGGATGTGTTTCTTCATTCCCAACAGCCATGGAATACGGCGTTGAAGTTCTTGAAGCTGACAAGTACGTAATCATTTACTCTGATACAGCTCCAGGACTCGTTTGCTATGACGATACTGAAAGAAGAATGATTCAGCAGCTAACCGATGAAGGAAAGATCGGACAAGATGACTGGGTTGGTATTCCAGATGCTTCTGGAGACCCAACAGACAATGATGCTGTTGTTCAGCAAGTCCTAGACTTCATCGAAGGCTCATCAAACCCATGGGTTTACTTCGGAATCCAAGCTTCAGACTGTAACGAAATACTTTCTGCTCTAGCTGCTAATGGATATCCAGGTGGAATTGTTGCATCAGGATCATGCCGTGATGACTCAGTTCTTTCAAACCCTGCATCTGCAGGCGTTCACTTTGGAAGCAACCTGGGAATTACAGACAGGCCTGACCTTTGGTCAGACTACAAGATCAAGTACACAGCTTGGAGAGATGCAAGCTTTGATCGCTATGGCCCAACTGTTCCCGACTCTGCATTCCTTGAAACAGCGCATGATGTTGTTATAACTGGTCTACTACAAATGATCATGTTTACCGATATGGGTGGAGACATTGACAATGATCCAGCAGGCTTCATTGACTTCCTTGCTTCACAAAGCAACATGCACAGGGCAGGTAGTGAAACTTCCTTAAACTGCACAAACAACTCTGACGAATTCGTCTCCGTTTGCGCAAAGGACATGAACTACTACATCTGGGATGGCCCAGGAGGACAGTTTGAATACGGCCCTCTAGGACCTAACAACCTAGATGCTGCAGAGCTTATCCTAAGAGCTGCAGAAGGTAACCCTCGACAATAGGGACCGAGAATATTATTTAGCTAAAAGCTAAAAAAGTAGGTAGCGGCGCAACTCTTGAGTTGCGCCGCTACTTCATTAAGGCTATAAATTTAAAGCGGACGTTTAACTTCACAAGTTATGTCTGCACAAAAGACAGAACAGGAATCGGGGGAATCTATGTCAGCACTACTTGTGGCGTTAATCGCTGGCATTGGAGCAGGTGCTCTTTATGCCATGTTAGGGACAGGAATCGTTGTTGCTTTCAGAGGGTCTGGGGTTATCAACTTTGGTCACGGAGCAGTAGCAGGATACACGGCCTATTCATTCCACGAATTAAGAGTAACTGGGAGCCTCTACCTTCCATGGTTTGACCCTATTCCAGAATTTGGTTTCCTGAAGACACTCAGACTTAATAACCTTCCTGTTCGAATTGATATTTTTGACGTTACAGATCCCATATCTGGGAAGCCCAATCTTGCGCTGACAATAATAATTTGTCTCCTAATGTCAGCTTTCTTGGGTCTACTGATGCATTTCTTGGTATTCAGACCTTTAAGAAACTCACCTACGCTTGGAAAGGTAATCGGATCAATCGGTGTTTTCCTTTATCTAAGTTCTATGATGGCTGTTCACTTTGGCGGCCAAAATCGTTACGACGCAGGTTTCTCTGGCTTCAATAGCACGGCTGGTGCAGTAGAGAATTTCTTAGGCCTTGGTGGAACAATCCCAAGATCAAACTTTTTCCTATTCGGTGCCGCAATAGTAATGTGCATAATCGTTTGGGCCCTATATCGCTTTAGCAGATTCGGAATCTCAACCAGAGCTGCTGACGAAAATGAAAAGGGTGCAGCTCTCCTAGGTTATTCTCCTCAATTTCTGGCAGGAGCCAATTGGGTACTAGCTTCCATTACAGCAGGTGCTGCTGGAATACTTTTCCTTCATAAGACACAACCAGCACAAATTGCCTTGTTCGTTGTTGGCGGGTTGGGAGCAGCTCTCTTTGGTAACCTGACCTCGATACCAGGGGCAACTGCTGGCGGGCTCATCATTGGAATGATAGCTAGCGGCGGTGTTGAAGTAACCACATACGACTGGTGGCCAGAGATACTTCCAGCCAGTGGTGTGAGAAACTTTGTGCCACTTCTCGCAATCATTCTTGTTCTATATCTCCGAGGAGACAAACTGCCTATCAGGGGTTCAATCAGTATCGGTAGACAACCAAGAGCCCCCAAAACTAATAACGTATCCATAGGCGTTATTGCCGCATTAGGAATAGCACTTCTTCTATCAAATATTTTTGTGTCAAAATGGGAAGCCGTCCTAACGACAACGCTCATTGCAATCATCTTCATGTACAGCTTGACGGTGCTAATAGGTTTCTTAGGGCAGATTTCACTCGTTCAATGGAGCATCTCAGGTTTAGCTGCATACGTAATGATCAGATTGATGGCAGATGGCACAAAGATCCGTGAAACAGACTTTGTTACGAACACAGGTTGGGGATGGCCAACAGTTTTAGCTTTTGTCGCAGCGATAGTGGTAGCAATAATCTTCGGATTATTAGTTGGTTTGCCAGCTTTAAGAATTAGAGGTGTGCAACTTGCCGTGGTAACCATTGCAGCGGTGATCGCAGTTGAAAATCTGCTCCTAAGAAATCCCCCACTTATGGGTGATGGATCAGTTTCAGTGAATCCAACACCATCACCTAACTGGTTTGGCCAGTACGTCGGAGGATTTAACCCAGATACGGCTAGAACAGACTATTGGAAATTCAGTCTCTTCTTGATTATCATCGCCGGTCTCGTCGGAGTTGCTGTTGCCAACCTGCGACGCGGTCAAATAGGCAGACGGTTTTTAGCGATTCGCGCTAATGAGCGTGCAGCCGCAGCTGCCGGAATAAACGTAGCAAAAATGAAACTGCTTGGATTCGGAATATCATCTGCTATCGCGGCAATCGCAGGCTGCATGATCGCCTATAAACTTCCAGGTCTACAAACAGACCAGTTTGAAATATTTGGTGGACTAGCATTGCTAGCCTTTGCTTACCTCGGTGGAATAACAACTGTTTGGGGGGCGATTGTTGGTGGTTGTCTAATCGCTGGCGGATTACTGCCAGAGTTCCTGGGCGTTCACTTTGAATCCATTGATACTGGACTTATCAATGCCGTTGGTGCAATTGGACTAGTCGTAAACGCCAAGGTCACAAATGGAGAGGGAGTAGCGCTCCTTCAAACAGACTTAGGTAAGAATACTTTAGCGATGTTGCGAAGACCTCCTGATGATGAAAGCAGCGAAAATCTTAACGATGAGGAGGCGAAAGTATGACAAACATTCTGGAAACTAAAGACCTAACAGTTACCTTTGGAGGTCTAAATGCCTGTGATCATGTCGACCTTGCGGTGCCCACAGGTAAATTTGTAGGCCTAATCGGCCCTAATGGTGCTGGAAAAACAACATTTATCGATGCAATAACAGGGTACGTACCTACGTCCGCAGGAAACGCAGTTTTTGATGGGGTCGATATAGGAGAAATGAAACCCCATGAAAGAGCACAAAGCGGCTTGGTCAGGACATTTCAGTCATTAGAGCTATTTGAAGATCTATCTGTAAGAGATAATCTTCTGGTAGCTGCCTACCCTACTCGTTGGTATACGTTCATCTCAGACATGTTTCATCTCACCAAACGAGATGAAGATATTGAATCTCGCGTTGATTGGGCACTTGACATCATGGGATTAAATGATGCCGCTGAATCAATGCCAACAGATCTACCCCATGGTAGAAGGAAGCTAGTTGGTGTCGCTAGAGCTTTAGCAGCCAAACCTAAACTCATTCTTCTAGATGAGCCAGCTGCTGGATTAGATACTGCTGAAAGCCAAATTCTGGGTGGCCACCTTCGAGAATTCCTCAATCATGACATGTCTGTCTTCCTGATTGACCACGATATGGGACTCGTTCTCAGCGTTTGCGATTTTATCTATGTCCTTGACTTTGGGAAGATAATTGCTTCCGGCACCCCAGCAGAGATTCGGGAAAGCGCAGCCGTTAAAGCAGCATACTTAGGTGAACAAGCAGGCGAAATTCAAGCTCAAGAAGGCGAACGAATGAGAGGCCAACAACAAGAAACAGGTGAAGTCAGTGACTAATTTAACCACAGAATCATCATCCGAGAATATTTCCAATGAGAACAACCTCGTAGAAATAAAGAACCTTTCTGCTGGCTATGCTGGTGTCGCCGTGATTCGAGGCGTGAACCTTCAAGTTGGAAAAGGCGAGGTAGTTGCCTTGCTTGGCCCAAACGGGGCTGGCAAAACAACAACACTCTTAACGACCTCAGGACTCTTAAAGGCACTTGAGGGGTCTGTTACAGTTCTCGGCGAACAATCAAATTTCGGTGCACCACACAAAACAGCAAGACTTGGTTTAGCACATGTCCCCGAAGACCGATCCTTATTTTTCGGATTGACTGTCCAGGAAAACTTGAGATTAGGTCTACGTGGAAAACGAAGTGAACAAAACGCAGGCTATGAAGCTGCTTTAGACCTACTTCCTGCTCTAAGACCATTAATGAATAGACGAGCCGGACTCTTATCAGGTGGAGAACAACAAATGCTCGCCATGGCTAGGGCTTTGGTCTCGAATCCAAAAGTTCTCCTTGTAGATGAAATGAGTTTAGGATTAGCGCCAATTATTGTAGAAAGACTCCTACCTATTGTGCGAGACATTGCAAATGAAACAGGAGCAGGAGTTCTCATTGTTGAGCAGCATGTTCACCTAGCGCTTGAAGTAGCTGATCGAGCTTATGTTATGAGCCATGGAGAGATCGTGTTAGATGGTTCGGCAGATGAACTCATTGAAAGACAAGATCTATTAGAAGCGAGTTATCTTGGTGGAGAAATCGACGAGGAGACATCATGAACCACAACCGTTTACTTGGCTATGCTCACTTGCTCATGGCGGGTGGGTACCTTGTCTTTACGTTGGTAGGACCGTGGGCTAAACGAGGTGAAAGCTACGGAGTCTTCAGTAGTGACGGAGGTACCGGATTTGGGATCGTAGGCTTTATTCTGGCTGTCATCCTAGTTATCCTCGCTATCTTTAGGGTAATTGGTAGGTCCGAGGTCGTCAAAGGACTTGGCGTTGAGCAATTAACATTGGTCGTTGGCGTGGCAGCATGGTTGAACCTCATATGTTTTGTGGTTGGATGGTTGCCAATCTTTGAATACGGAGAAGGACGCCGTAGAGGTGTCCCAGGAACTGGTTGGGGTGTAGTCGGAGCATATTTTACAGTTTCACAAATCCCTTTACTTCTCTCACCTCTAACACTAGGAATCCCCAGCCCAAGTAGAGGCATCAAGTCACTTGATGACAAAAGACGGCAAATCTTTTCTTCAATCACTGTAATCTGTGGAGTCGGCTTGATCCTATTTCCATTTCTCGCTTGGGTAACAAGCGGTTCAGTTGAACTATCTGCCTTTGACGGCAGAAGCGGTAACCCAACCTCCGGACCGAGATTTGGCTACCTTCTGTTCGCAATCGGTGTAGCTCTCGTAATTGCTGGACTCATGAGACTGAGACCAAAGGGATTAGCTGAGCCCGGCCCAAACCTTTTATTATCTCACTGCTTATTAGGAGCCGCTGTTCTAGCATTAACCATGCCTGTAGGAATTATCATCTCTTGTTTCCAAAGGAGTGGACTTGATATAGGAATTGGCACCTGGTTAACACTAGCCACGTGCGTGGTGCTAATACTTCTAGGAATAACAGAAAATAAATCAAGAAACGCAGTCGGAGTATAGATAACCTTTCTCTACCACGTATCAATCATCGGGCGTTTTTTTGAGGCGCGTTTCTCTGCTGGGCCAGCCGCCCGTAGAGCAGCCAAGATCCATTGTCGCGAGTCTTGTGGATCTATAACATCATCGATTTCAAAGTGGTCTGCCATGCTTAGACCTTTACCAGCCTCGTACATCTTTTCAACCAAATTTTGGTACGCCTGCTCGCGCTCCTTCGGTTCATCTATAGCTTCAAGATCTTTTCTATATCCTAATTTGACTGCGCCTTCTAAACCCATTCCGCCGAACTCTCCCGTAGGCCATGAAATGGTAAACATGGGAAACTTGAATCCCCCAGAGGCCATAGCTTGCGCTCCTAAACCGTAGGCTTTTCGCAGAACGATAGTGCCAGTTGGAACTGAAACAGACCTAGCAGTAACGAACATTCTGCTTACATGCCTCACTAACCCGCTTTTCTCAGCCTCTGGTCCAACCATGAACCCTGGTGTGTCGCACAGGCTAATAATGGGAAGGTCGTGTGCATCACACAATTGCATAAATCTTGAAGCTTTATCTGCCGCATCGGCATCAATAGCTCCTCCAAGGTGACTTGGGTTGTTCGCTAAGACCCCAACTGGTTTGCCTTCAATACGTGCAAGAGACGTAATAATTCCATTGCCAAAATCTTTCCTCAGTTCTAACACTGAATCCACATCAAACAGAACATCAATCACTTTCCTTATGTCATAGGCACGTAATCTATTCTCTGGTATCAAATGACGAAGCAATCGCTGATCTTTCACATCCCAATTGATAGTTTCTCCTTGAAAATACGAGAGATATTTCTTAGCTATTTGAACCGCCTCTTGTTCATCTTTCACAAGAATATCCACTACGCCGTTGACTGTCTGAATGTCCATAGGCCCTACCTCGGATGGATGATATGTCCCTAAACCACCACCTTCAATCATTGCGGGTCCGCCCATCCCGATATTTGCATCTTCTGTTGCAATGATTACGTCACAACAACCGAGGATCGCTGCATTCCCAGCGAAACAATACCCTGAGGTGATACCAACGAGAGGAACGTCACCTGAGAGTTCAGCCCATAGGCCAAAAGCCAGACAGTCCAAGCCTGCGACTTGAAGGCCGTCAGTGTCACCTGGTCTACCACCGCCGCCTTCAGTAAAGAAAATCACTGGAAGTTCCCATTTCTGAGCAATCTCAAATAGTCGATCTTTTTTCCGATGGTTCTGACCGCCTTGCGTTCCTGCTAGAACTGTGTAGTCATATGAAATAACAACACATTGTGTTTGGCTTTCATCAAATAAGTTTGAATTCACCTCAGCAAGGCCACCAACCATACCATCGGCGGGGGTATTCAAAATGAGATCCTCCACTGATCGTCGCTTGCGTTGCGGAGCGATAGCTAATGGCCCGTATTCGGTCAATTCTCCCCCATCGGTAAGGTCAGCAATGTTTTCTCTTGCTGTTCTCTGTCCTTTTATGTGGCGCTTTTCAACAGCGCTCTTGCGTCGATGATCTCTCCCAATTTCATGCCGTTCTATGGTTTCCGCAAGATCTGGTCGAATATACGTTAAGTCATGCGAATCGCTTGCTTGTTCATTCAGTGAAGGTGTCTCTTGTAGCTCATAGGAAAACAGATTTTCAGATTCTGAAACCATTTGGCCAATTTCAATGCAAACCTTTGTGATCACTCCTCCAGAAGTCGCTAGGACTTCATGTTCCATTTTCATTGATTCCAACAAGGCGACTCGCTGACCTTCTGAGATTTGATCTCCTACTTCTACATCAACGATTAATACTGTTCCTTGGAGAGGAGACTGAAGATCCAGACTCACTTGTCAACTCTCGTCTGCTTGTTTGGGCAGTTGATTTATATATGTTGGAAGGTCAAAATAGTCTCGCCATAAAGTAATTTCTTGATCTTTGATCTCAAAAATCCCTGCGCAAGGCATTTCAACCCAACCATGAGGCCAAAGAAACTTATCCATTCGCTCATTCATGACTATTGAGCCCGAAGCTGTTTGGCGGATTGTGATCCAATCTATTTCGGCACATCTTTCCATCATGGGTTCAAGTTGCGCAAGAATTGATTCGCGCCCAAAAGTCTTTCCCATCGGCACATTATCGTATTCACAATCCTCTGAAAGAAGGTTAGTGGCGGCAATTAAATCCTTCCGGTTAATTAGGTCAATGAAGGTAGTTACTATCTCTTCGGGTGTTGCATTGCTCATGGCGCCTCTCCATCCCAACGGTCCCAATGAAGAACAGTCTCTAATGGAGGTCTTTTTGCAGGCTTGAAATCTGTACCCTTTGAATAACCACAGGTTATGAGTGCACATTGCGTGTAACTTTGATAGTCAATCCCAAGGATTTCAGCTGCTTGCTCTTCAAACATTAAATGGATTGTTGTCCAAGCTGTGCCTAAGCCACGTTCTCGGGCAGCTAGCATGAAGCTCCAAGCTCCAGGAAGAATAGATCCAAGCATAGCCGCAGAGGCCATTGACGGGAGACCTTCAAAGCGTCCAGGCAAAATGGGAATCATCATTACAGGAACTTTTTCGAAGTTCTGAGCAAGGTAAGTTGCTGAGTCAAGAACTCTAGTCTGTTGAGATATACGGTCCTCATCAGCTCCCTTATAAGCCGTCTCGACATTTCCCTCCATTTGGGTATAGAGTTCCCATCCTTGCTTATACA
>CEPK01181230.1_pt1 | contig 13904 bp, 16 predicted proteins | sample 356231 | NCBI WGS metagenome assembly CEPK01 (sample SAMEA2620259, study PRJEB7988) | marine metagenome | biome: marine biome (ENVO:00000447); feature: deep chlorophyll maximum layer (ENVO:xxxxxxxx); material: "saline water (ENVO:00002010), including plankton (ENVO:xxxxxxxx)" | depth 80 m
TAGTATGTTTTATTGGCTATTCTACAAATTCAATGTAGCCATCTAAAAAATCTTCAATGTCATCAATGATGTCCTGATAGGTAGAGTTCTGCCATGATTCTAATTTATTATTGATATCCTCTTTTGGAAAACTCAATCCCTTCATCACCTGAACTGCTTTGTTCATGATGTTAATTGCGTTACCATCTGGACCTGATTTGCTTATGACAATATACTCACTAGACATTTTCTTTTACCTTTCTCCTCATCTGCATTTCTTTTACTTTTTCATCTTTGACTAAACGATTAATTTTACTATTACACTTTTCCCAATTATCTATAGATTTTTTCATGTCAATAATGAAACCAGTTCTAAGGTCTTTTAGATACTCTAATTTAGTTTTATTTTCTCCTAGTAATATCCACCTCATATCTTCTTCGTCTTTTTCAATAAAAGCATCAATTATTTTTTCATAAATGTGAAATTCAGTTGTGTGCTTTTTCTCAGTCATTTTCTTTTCTCCTTCTTTAAAATGATAATCCAATTACGAGTATTATGTAAATTGTAAAAAAAAGTAGGAGACCAGCTAAAGTCTCCTTGATGATATATTTGATTTCTCCTTTCATTTTAGTTGAGCACTCCATGTGCATTTAAATGTTTTGTGAATTTGTCTAGAACTGTGTTCCAGTATTTTGCACCTTGAATGAGGTCATAATCATATTCAGGGTCTAAATGATTTTCTCTATAGTCGATTTGAACACGATTATCTAAATCGGCATGAAATGTTTCTAGAACATCTACATCGACTAAAGTAGATGGTTTAATTTTCTTACAACCTAACCTCATTAAAAAATTTATATATCGATCTTTAAATTCTTTTGGTTCGAGGCTGTCAGCACAATCTATTAGATTGCTTAATTCATTATAAGTGTAGGTATCCCAATGTCCTCTAAAGTGAACTCCAAATTTAATTTGCTTGGTCATATTATTCTCCTTTACCTATAACAATTTCAAAAGCCTTATCTAATATGTTGCTTGGTTCATCATCAGTTTTAAAACCAGCCTCTTCACCAAATTCAAAACTTGAAGAGAAAGATAATCTATCTTCATAGCCGTATCTGTTTAATGCTTTTGCTATTATTTTAGGGTCTGAAGAAATAACTTCTAATTTCCCAAAACCTCTGCCACCTCTATATGACCAAAGTTCTAACTTACCTTTGTCAGCTGATATGTGTGAAATTCTTACTGTCATTTTCTGGTTCTCCTTCTTAAACAACTTCCTTCTCTATATTATACATATAGTAACTATTACTGTCCAATACAAGATGCAAATGGCAAAAAAAACCACCTGATTTACACTTTTTTTAAGGATTCTAAAGATGCTCTGAGTCCTATTTTAAGCCTCATACACTGGTATATCGAGTCTAGGCTATGGTAGTGCAAAAAAATCGGATTCGCCAATATTTGGCTGGCATACCTTGTTTTTAAGGCTGAATCATCACCATCTGTAGAGCAAAAAAAATCCCACCAGCAAAGCCAGTGGGAGTAGTTATTCCGAGTAGAGAGGTGAAATTATTTAAGATTTTCTCTGGAGATTCCTTTACTTTTCTCGTAGCTCCTAAGCGAACCTAAACCGAGAATCGAGGTCGTTAATGCAATCAGTTCTCCAGTACCGAGCTGGACCATTTCCATCTCAGGCATCCAGATTTTGGCTACCCAAGTTGCAATTGGTAGGATAAAAAATTCAGTCAGGAGACCGAGACATGCGACCCACAAAAGTGCTGGTCGAGCACCAGCTACAAAAATGGATGCATGTTTTGCCTGAGCTTTTGCCAGCTCCAATTGTGCGATTGTTTCCTGATGACTTTGCTTAGATGCCATCGTTGCAATCTCATGAGCTAGACGATTTTTCTCATCTTTGTCCTCGACAAATTTGTCCAGTAATCCAGAAACTGGACCAATAAGTTTATCTAACATTAGAGGTCCTCATGTGTTTTTATATCGATGCACATAGGTACAACCCAGTGAACATTTGGGTCCGATAGTGCCAGTTTTGCTTTGTCTTGTGAGACCTTAAAACAGATTTCTTTTGTTGGCTGTAAATCTTTGCTTTGTGCCATTACAGTACAACTATTTGCCCAAGGGTTTGAGCAAACTAATAACATTGCCATCCAGCTCATTTTGTTTCCTTATTTAACCATCCTAGAAAACATGCACTGAAACAGCCAAAGATGATGCTACAGAAACTAGTTTGTTCTATTGTGGGAGATTCAAGAGAGATCATAAAAGAGGTTACTTGCCAGCACATGAGGCTGATAGCAACCATCATGAATCGAGGTATTAATTTCAGGGAGTCTATTTTGTTTCCAATATTTTCTACCATTCAAGTTTTCCATTATGTTTGAGATAAAGAAGATAAACGATGCCAACAAATCCACCGAGAGTGACTAAAATAATAAGACCAGCAAGTATGCCTTCTTTGATTTTTTCAACCATTTTCTCATGTTCTTTTTTTCGATATTCTCGGTTTTTTCTAGCCTCGGCACAAAACTTTACATAGTCATTATAAAGACCACCTCGACCATAGAGTTGCATCATTTGTCTAAGTTCTTCTTCTTTTTGTTTTAGCTCTTCAAGAGCCATAAATTCTTCTAGATCATTTGCGTCTTTTCCAAGAAACTTGGACCAGATAGAATTTTTTTTAGCAGTAGCTGTCTTGGCTAAATGATCTTTTGAGAAAGTAAACTCTGAGATGGCTTTACCAACTTGAGTCAGTTCACGACCATTTTGCACAGCTTTCTTAATTACAGCAAATGCACTATTTGCGACAGCTAGTTCTGCCAGCATCCCCCCAGTTCTCCTAATTTAAAATAGTTTTGTAATTAAACTCATAAGACCCATTTCGATAATCAAAAGGATGCTTATACCACCCATGATAAAATACCTGATCTGTAACAAGCTACGTTCAATTGAGTAGATAGATTTTTTTAAGTTTGACTGAGTATCATCTATTTCTTTTAAACGTAACTGGCTTTGCTCCATAGACCATTCTAATCGATTTATCCGAGTTTCAATGCTCGTATCACTCATCCGAGTTGCCAGTTTTCCAATGGTCCTGAGTTGCAATCCAATTATAACATTTAGCTAGAATGTCAGCACCATCCATAGCTACAACGTCATCTAGTGGAACATTATCCCAATGTTTTTCTGCTAGATGTCCATGTCCTTTTTCAGGCTTGGCATCATAAACACTCATCAAAATATCAATTGTATATTTTACTTTTGTTATATCTATGTCAGGTCTCGGCATAAATTCGTTTACTCTACGTATCCACATAGATTCAATTCTATGGTAAGCACCATCCTTTTCGACCATTGGACTACATGAGTAATTTACATGGTCAAATTTATCCATTTTTTTAATTAAAGCCATTTTTACCTCTCAGCATTTACAATTATTTTTTAAAATTTTAATTTCTTCACTCAGTTCCTGAACTGCCTTAATCAGTGGAACGATAAATTGCTCCATATAAACTTCCTGAACACCAAATTTATCTTTTCCCCAGCCTTTAAAGTTTTCATGACCATACTTGTCTATAGTGGCTTTTACCTCTTGAGCAATTAATCCTCTTTGCCATCCTTGTCTGTTAGCTAAATTTTTAGGAATATCATCTTCAGTTTGAGTAGCACCATCATGTCCATCTTCGCCATATTGTAATGGCTTGTAATGAGACAATTGAGGGTCACTTTTATCAATCTCTTTGTAGCTCTTAAAATTATAAATCTTGGTATTTAATTCATTTATAAAATCTAGACCCATATCATTATCAGATACGTTTTTCTTCAGTCTTATGTCAGAACTTGCTGATGCCCAAGATAGGGTTCCTGCACCATTACTTTGAAGTTGCTGTCCAGAAGATGTAGCATCTGAACTTGGAAAGGTGTAACTTTCACAGAATCTAATAGCATGTGTAGTACCACCGATACTTATCTGGCTGTCAGCTGTAGATGATTGTGCAGTAAATAAACCTTGTTTTCTTGTAGTGATATACATAGCACTCTTATGAGAAACTGTAACAGTATCACTTGAGCCAATAGCAACTGAATATTCATTTGTGGCTCCCATACCTCGACCAACAGCAAGAGCACTTGAGCCATTCATTGAGGCACCCATTGGAGTAGAAAAAGCACCACCATATCCACGCAAGGCTTTCGTATCAGAACTTGCTCCACAAGCTGTAGCAGTATTAGAGCCATATTGAGTTACAACTTGTCTACCAATAGCTGTGGACTGATAAGCATCTGCATGTGCATAATATCCAATAGCAACACATTTTGCCATCGATGGAATACCATAGTAAGGCTGACACTCAGCCTCAAAACCGATACCGATATTATAGTCACCATAAGAGTGACCACCTGAACCAATCATAATGGTACCATTACCAGTATACCCACTATAGTTAGTTTGAGGTGCTGTACTGGCATTAGTAGTATCAATTACGATAGTTGGGTAGGAAGAACCACCCCCACCACCACCACCACCACTAGAAGGAGTTTGCCAAGTTACAGTTCCATTACCTTGTGTTGTAAGAACTTGACCACTAGAACCATCTGCATTTGGAAAAGTGTATGCACCTCTAATTGTAAGACTATAAGTTGAGGATGCACTAAAACATAAACCACCATTGTACCTAAACTCAACACCACCTTGTGGTATACATTTTATATGGTCTTGTCCGTATGAATCGATGATTTTAAAAGTAACTGGATTACCTGATGAAAAACCATTTCTAATGTAATTTGTATTATCAGAACTATTGTGAAAAATAGTAAAATCCTGACTACCACCAAGTCTAATGGCATTTGTAGAAGGTCCACTAGAAGATGACTGGTCAGCAATATCTATTGGGTTTGGTACACCTACAGAGCTGAAAGAAAGGTTGCCTGAGCCATCTGTAACAAGTGCTTGTCCATTACTGCCAGTTCCAGTTGGCATCACTAATTGATCTATTGTAACTGTGCCTGAACCATCAGGTACAATTTCAATGTTACCATTGCTTGTACTTTTTATCTGATGACCATTAACATCTAAATCTCCACCAAGGGATGTAACAGATGGAGTGGAGTTGCCTATATAGCTCATTATTTACCTCTCTATTATGTTTGTTCCATGACACTCAAAACTAGATCAATTGAGCTAGATGCAGATGATGTCACTTTGATTGAATCATTAGGCTCTAAAACTATTTTTTGATTTCCCCCAACTACTACAAGTGAGCCTTCAGTTGGTATTGGAGCATTTTTAACAACGTAACTAGTAACACCAGCTGAATTGTCTGTTACCTGAACATTGCATTTTATGTCTGCGTTTGTTGTATTGGCACAAGTCATACCAATTATTGTTGCAGTTACAGAACCCCCAGCTGTATATTGAGCCGAGCCTGATGTTCCTATATTTTGAGTTACGTCATTTTTAAAAGTATTAGCCATTATTTTTTACCCCAGTGCTATTGCCATTGCTATTGCGTTTTCCTCTGCTATAGCCTCGACCTGACTTTGTGTCAGACCTCCACCTCCACCACCACCTGAAACAGTTGTCGGTTTCCAATATGAATTTGCATTATCCCAAGTCAGGACCTGACCATCACTTGGACTGGATGATGAATAAACATTTGAGAGGCTGTAAAGTGATTGACCAGTGATACCAGTTAGATACCCAGCTGAGGCATGATTTCCCCATCCAAAGGCTGTATTCCAGTTGCTGGAGTTGTCAGTTAGCATGGCATAAGAACCAGCTCCAGTACGTGTCATAATACCATTAGAACTAAAGTCACCATCAACTACGACATCAGAGTGAGATGTCTGAGATGTTAGGTATCCAGCACTTGCGTGATTACCCCAGCCATAAGCTGTATCCCAATTGCTAGAATTTGCTAATTGAGAATTATTAGCCAGCTCATACCATGCGTTTGCGTGGGAGTAGAGTAATTTTCCGAGGGAGTGGTCGTGAATTACACAACCATGATAGGTTGATGCACTTGGATATACACTGCTATTTGCATACACATTAGCAAAAAGTACCTTACCAGTAGTCGTAAGATCGTTGGACCCAAGTGAGACATTTCCAGTGAAAGTTGCACCAGCCAGAGGTGCATAAGTAGAACTTGCAGAACTGGTCGTTAGATAGCCACCAGATGCATGATTTCCCCAGCCATAGGCTGTATCCCATTGCCCAACTTTAGTGTCGGTAATGTTATTAGTACCCATGTCAATGACGTTACCATTGGCATCTAATGTGCCAGATAGCTGAGGTGAATTATCGTCAGATAATGCTGTCATACCACCTGAGGCTGTAATCTTAGATGTAACCCATGCAGTAGTTGGTATCTTTGTAGAATTATCACTAGATGAAGGAGTTGGTGCAGTAGGAGTTCCAGTCAAAGCTGGAGAGGCTAGTGGAGCATAAATAGAACTTGCAGAACTCGTTGTTAGGTAACCAGCTGAGGCATGGTTTCCCCAACCGAAAGCTGTGTTCCAATTTGAACTACTATCAGAAACTATTGAGTACGTTCCTGAACCATTAGTTGCCATTAATCCAGCTGAACCAAAGTCACCATCAACCAATACATCTGCATGAGATGTTTGAGATGTCAGATAGCCAGCTGAGGCATGATCTCCCCATCCATAGGCTGTGTTCCAGTTTGAGCTATTGTCAGTTACAATTCCATAATTACCAGCACTGGTCCTCTTTAAAATACCATTAGAGGCAAAATCTCCATCGACTACAACGTCAGCATGTGAGGTTTCAGTAAATGAGGTCAAATAACCAGCACTAGCATGATTACCCCAGCCATAGGCTGTATTCCAATTTGAGCTATTGTCAGTGATTATGGAATAGGTTCCTGAACCATTAGTAGCCATAATGCCAGCTGAACTAAAATCACCATCTACAACAACATCAGCATGTGATGTCTCAGATGTCAGGTAACCAGCTACAGAGTGATCTCCCCAGCCATAAGCTGTGTTCCAGTTTCCTGAACTACCACCAGTTACATTAATTGTTCCAGCTGATAGATTTCCTATAAGAGTTGCAGAACCAGCATTGACTGCATTTGAACCAATATTAATAGCTCCAAATCCACTACCGATTGAACCACTAGTTAACGCACCAACTGTAGTTAGGTTTGAACTACCAGCCTGAGGAGAGTAGGGTACACCAGCTTGTAAACTTGCTAACTGAGAAACTTGAGTATCTGTAAATGCATTTGTATTGGAATTGCTTTCATAAGCAGTTTTAATTTCTGAGGCTGTTTGATCAGCTGTAGCATTAGCCTCAATGTTATTTAATTTTGTAAGTAAAGCATCAGTTAGTGCATTTGTGTCAGACTCAGCCTCATACAGAGTTTTAATTTCAGCTCCAGTCTGGTCAGCTGTAGCACTTGTTTCAATACCAGCCAGCTTTGTAAATTGAGCATCTGTAAAGGCATTAGTCTCAGCCTCATATAATGATTTAACCTTAGCACCATCTATACCTAAAGTTGTTAATGCAGTATTAGCATCAGCATCGTCAATTAAGGTAAGACCAAATGAAGAAACAGCTGAACTATTTAACTTGGTGGCAATGCTATTAGTTACTGTAGTAGAGAAATTGGCATCTGCACCAAGTGCATCACTAAGTTCCTTTAAGGTATCTAAACTTGCTGGAGCACTGTCTACCAGATCAGCGACAGCTGTACTTACAAAAGCTGTAGTAGCAATCTGAGTTGTATTAGTTCCAGATGTAGCTGTAGGAGCTGATGGAGTTCCAGTAAAAGTCGGACTAGCTAAAAATGTAGTTAATGCAGTCTGAGCATCTGAGGCTGATGTAGATGCATTACTAGCCTGAGTTGTAGCTATGCCAGCTTGTGTAGTTGCAATGCCAGCTTGAGTTGTAGCTATCCCAGCCTGAGTAGTAGCTGTAGTGGCATGTGTATTAGCTGTATTCTTATGAGTTTCAGCTGTATCTCTGTAGCTTTGTGATAAATCTCTGGCAGTTTCTGAGGCTGTCTTTGCAGTCTCCGAGGCTGTCTGATTAGCCTGAGCTTTAGCCTGATAATGTAAAGCTGAATAAAGACCTGATGTACCACCATTAGTGCTAGTAAGTGTAAAAGTAGAATCCTCAGCTGTAATAGCATATTTACTAGCATCAGCTCTGTGGTCACTTGCTGTATCTCTAGCAGTTTCTGAGGCTGTCTTAGCTGTTTCAGCATCAGTCTTTGCAGTCTCAGCATCAGTCTTATGTGTATTAGCTGTAGTTGCAGAATTGGATGCCTCAGTTGCTTTTGTCGTAGCTATTCCAGCCTGAGTAGTGGCTGTCGTTGCCTGAGTTGTAGCTATGCCAGCTTGAGTAGTAGCTGTATTCTTATGAGTTTCGGCTGTAGACGCATGTCCAGATGCAGTATCTCTAGCTGTCTCAGCTCCAGTCTTAGCAGTCTCAGCTGAATTTTTGTAGCTCTCAGCATTGTTCTTATAAACCAGTGTTTGGTCTCTATAAGTAAGAGCTGTATCTCTTGCACTTTCAGCATTAGTCTGTGCAGTTTCAGCTCCAGTTTTAGCTGTTTCTGAGGCTGTAGCTGATGAGGCTGACTGACTAGCTTTAGTAGTAGCAATACCAGCCTGAGTAGTAGCAATTTGAGCCTGAGCTGTAGCATTAGCTACCTGACCTTCAATGTCAGCTGATTGAGTTGCAGTAGGTCCAGTAGTGGACCAAAAAGAACCTTTAGGCATTAATATTCACTCCCAGCATATGGTGTAGACATTTGAAAGAGACCACCTTTCATCTCTTCCGATTCATTTTGAGCCATAAGTTTTTGCACTGCTACATCGGCTCTTTGTTGGAATAGTTGCATCCTTTCATCGACATAGTAGTCACATAGATAGGAGCATGTTTGATAAGCTATCAAATCAGGTGCAAAAGATGCTAATGCTGGCTCGTCACTATCGGATGCGAAAAATGTAAGAGTACCATAGTAAAGCATAGAAAATGTTTCATTCTGAGCTACTACTGGTCTCATAAGTAAACTGGACCTAAGTCTAGTATAAATATTCTGTGTAGTGTTTGTGTCGTAATTATAAAAGTCAGCAATTGTTTTTCTATTTACAACTTTATCGTTACCTGAAGAATCTTTTCTGATTACTGCAATAGCCTCTAAATAATCGTTAGGTATTAAAAAACTTTCAGTACCAGATGGATTAGCACCAGTAAAAGTTGTTTGCCTTTCCATATTAGGTAGACGTAAATCTCGCTGGATATACTGGAAAGATATTTCCATGTATGAATCTATTAGACTATCGGTCAGGTCGGTACGATTCATCAGGTCTTTGATGAACTGCCTCAGGGAAGTTTTATTCATAATTACCTCAATAAAATAAAGAGTTTCAAAAATCGCAGCGATCTGATTTTTTAACTATCTGGTGGGTCTGGAAATGTAATTGTATTTGGGTCAGTTACATCTTTTGTTATGTCTCTGAGCTTTTGTCTGTATTCTGCCCAAGCTGGTTTTTTATCATCAGGAAGATCAGGTAATTGGCTAAAATCTGATGCTTGTAATAATTGATTTCTTCTAGTTCTTACTAGGTTCCATTCACTAGTAAATTGTATTTCTTGCAATTGTGCGTCTGATTTTTTTACTGGCTTTCCATCAACACAATCATATTCAGCTGGTTTGTATTCACCTTCCCAGTAATGTTTATAATGTCCTGAATCAATTGTTTTGGTGCTTGCGTTTAAAACCATTTCTATTTGATTAGTGTCAGGATTATAAATTGTGATTGTTTTATGCATTATCGATAACTCACTATAGCAACGTGATTTGTAACCATTCTAAAGCCTGTCCAGTTTAACTTATATCCAGACACTTTTTGTTTTACTGTGTATGGAAATATACTTGAGCTGGCATTTGTTAAATCTAAATGTGCAACCAATTGCTGATGACTAGCTGAACCATAACCAGTTGTTTCTACCCATTGTTGAGGACTAGCATTTGTCCAACCAGAACCACCACTAGGCAAGGTCGTAAATGAATATAAACTGCTTGCATTTGGAACTAGCCATTGACCAAATCTTGCATAAGTTCCAGAACCTATTGTGCCTTGAAAATCCATAATGGCATACATTATAATTGTGCATGGAGCATGAACAACTACATCAAATGAGTTAGGCTGAATGTATGGAGTATAATAGTTGTAACCAGTGCCACTATCAGAAAAAGCATATGCAGTTTCAGTAATATTATCGACTGCTACCTTAGCAGTTTCTACTGCATTAGTATCAAGCTCATTAGTATCAACACCACCACTCCTAATAGATAATTGACCACCAAAGGTACTAAAATTAAATCCACTAACATTAAGTTTATTTGCACTAAGAGTATTAATCCTAGCCTCATCTAAATAAACGACACCACCAGTAACCACAAATGGTGCTGTCAATCCAGAACCTGATGAATCAATAATTTTAAATTTATCAGCCTGAACTGTGAACTCAGATGTTGGAGTTGCATTATTGGCTGTACTAATTAAGCCAAAGCCTGAGACATGCCCATTGTTATTAATCTTTACAGCATACTTAGATTCAATTCCATTTATAGAAGTTGTATTAGTAGAAATAGAAGAACTAAATCCATTAACTGTAGTTGTTAAACTGGTAACACTTGATGATAAGGCACTTACATCACTGTTAAGTTGAGTAACAGTTGTATTGGTAGTATTAAGGCTTGATGTTAAATTAGTTACATTCGTATTCGCTGTTGCAATGTCACTAGTATTTGTAGCAATATCACTAGTATTTGTTGTAACAGATGATGACAAATTCGTAATGTCTGTAGCTTGAGCTGATACTGTAGTAGATAGTGTATTATGACTAGTAGTCAGATTAGCTAAATTTGTGGTCGCAGTATTGGCAGTATTATTTGCAGTGTTTGCTGTAGCAGTGGCTGTGTTTACTGAAGATTCTAATTGAGTTATTTGAGTAGCTACAGATTCACCATCTGCGACTTGAGCTGATGCTACAGATAAAAGACTAGCACTTTCACCAGTTAAGGCTTGCTCAGTTAATTCAAGCATTTTTTTACTTTGCTCAGTGTAAGTAGCCAGCTTTCTTAATTCAGTATCTACATAATAAGGGAACCCATCCCCAGTCACTGGTCTAGGACTGGGTATATAAGGTCTAAGTTTTTCAGCCATTATCTTCTACCTTGTGGAACTACATCAAGATCAAAACCTGATATTTCAAAATCTACTTTTTTATCAGTTTCCAATTTAAAACTTAAATACCGACCATTCATTCTAGTATCTAGTTTATAAGCAGTAGAGCTATCGAAAGTTTGACTAGGGTCATATACTGGTGAATTACTTGGAAATTCATGAGAACCAAACTGAAAATAAATAGAACCATTTTCTGTATTTTTGACAAAACTTTGAGGTGTAATTTTTCGTATCATTTTACGACCTTCAAGGTCAGTCAGCTCATCCATATCGATATTAGCTTTTGATACAAATGGAGTTGTTTCCATTTCAGTATCAATTGAGTAAGCAACTAAGCCATCTTGGATAAAATCTAAGGCTGTCATTTTGTACTGAGTAATATTATCATCAGTGCTTGGTCTATGTAGAAAAACTAATGCATCATTTCTTTGACCTTCAGTGCTCATGTAAGAGCCACTAAAATCCTCATAAGATAAAGCACCAGTTACAGCATCATCATAAGTTTTACCTTTTTGTAAAATACTCATTGTACCTGATACAGCATTAGCAATATCACAAAAGCTCCAAGTATCAGAAACGTAGTTATAAACTACAGCCTCATTACAAGAATCTGCATTAGGATATTTAACCTCATCGTTAGTTGTATTGTAACAGAAATAAACTTGCTTATTAGTTACATCATGAGACACAAAACATTTGGAAATTAGATTTTTATTTAATCTTTCATAGACTTTATTTCGTACTCGACCAGCTGAGATTGATTTCCTAGCTGTACCATCGAACATATATATATCACTATTGCCAAACACAAAGTGAACACCAGCGACCTCAACGACACAATTCGCATTTATAATTCCTTCATCATCATAAATTTTCATAAATGAAAAGATAAATGGAGACCCTACAAACTGCATTTTGTATATGCTTTTGTCACAGTAAATTATAAAGTCATCTCTTAAAGTCAGACCATCAATTATTTCTGTTTGCGTATCTGATAAAATATTTTCTCCAGAACTACGTGTTTGGTCAGTTTCATCCCAAGTAGCTGGAACTGTATTGTATGGTGTAACATCCGACCATTTGATCATTGTTGGATATTCAACACCAGCTTTGTTTACATTTAAGGCTAGTAGAAAGTCTTTGTAACCTCGGAGAGCTTTACATTTTGTCGTTGCTCCGACCCAGTTTGTGAGGTCCTGAAAATTAGTTTGACCTTTTTTGATAAACATGGGAGTTCCATTGCTGTTATTGGCATAGAGGACTCCAGCTTGTTTAACAGTTGTCCATGTTCCATTAAGAGGCTGGTAGTTATAATTTGGTATGGAAACATTTGTTACACTATCGTTGTTAAATCTTAAAACTCGACCAATATTATCAAAAATTAACATAGTCGTATTACTGTCAAATTCAGTCATGTTGACAATATGCTGTGGCTGGTAATCAGCCTCTACATGGTCTCCAGTACCAATATGACAATTACCAAAATTCCATGAACCTGAACCCATAGTAGCATCGCCAAATTCAATGGATGTAACAGTTTTAAAATATTCATCTGTAGCTACAACATCACCAGTTTCTTGAGGCAATTGTTTAATAACTGATGTTAATGCATTACCAGCATAATCAGTGCCATTAACTCTAAAATAAGTATTTGGTGTACTTGGAGTATTCCAGCATGTAATTGTAATTTTTCTAGGTGTAGTTAATGTAACTGTAGCACCTACAGAAAGACCAGCTGTTAAAGTACCATCTGTTAAGGGATACTCACCAATAAGTTTAGTTGCTGTTGGCTGTCCACCAATAATATTTTGACCACCTGGTCCACCATAGGATGAATCCATTGTATCTTTTCCTAACGCAATTGCATCATTAGGACTATAAGTTTGAGTAGGGTCTGAGTTGCCTAAATTTCCAATAGTTCTATGAACTGGAGCACGTTGTATTTTACCATCGACAAATCGAACATTTCTAGCATCTTCAAAAGCCATCATAGGTAAATCATAAGATGCAACATCAGTAACCATGCCGACTTGCCCAAGGTTACGAATTTTTTGAACTGGCATGGAGCACCTCTAAGTTTTCATTATAAATGCAAGAGCATAATAAAGTGGTAATGTATCGACAGTATGTGTGTGACCAAGTTCAGCTGAAATAGTATGTGTATGACCTAAGCCACTACCTATTGAACTTGAGTTTACAGCATTAGTAACTGAACCAGTGCTTACAGCTACGTTACCTGAGGTCGTACCATAATTCTGGCTTGTTTCCCCAGCATCTTCAATTGTAACTACGTGATTATGTGTAGGTAATTGAGCCTCAGTAATGGCTGTAGAACCAGTATTTCCACTGTGATTATGAGCACCAGCTGAACCTGATGTAACACTATTAGCACCACCAGTATTTCCAGTTGTATAGCTGGACCCTGAACCAACAATAAATCTGTTTCTTAAATCAGGTGTACTGTTTTGACCATCACATAAAACCCATCCAGTAGGTATAGCAGAATTTAAACCTGACCACATAGCTATTATTCCAGCTGGTATTAGTGTAGCTAATGAGTTTGTATGACTTGTAATTGTAGTTTCAGCTGATGTTAAACGAGTAGCATAAGCATCTACCTCTGTATTTGTAGCTGTAATAGGTCCACTAAAATTTGGAAAGGTAGTTTTTAAAACAG
>CEPK01038123.1_pt1 | contig 13894 bp, 6 predicted proteins | sample 356231 | NCBI WGS metagenome assembly CEPK01 (sample SAMEA2620259, study PRJEB7988) | marine metagenome | biome: marine biome (ENVO:00000447); feature: deep chlorophyll maximum layer (ENVO:xxxxxxxx); material: "saline water (ENVO:00002010), including plankton (ENVO:xxxxxxxx)" | depth 80 m
GAGATCCGGAAATGCAGGAAGCTCTGAGCTCCTGTGCCCAAGTAGGACCTCATGACCATCTCCAGATTTCCTACTGAGCATCACCGAAGCAGATGGAATGTGAGGCCGGGATTCTATTTCCGGTATCTCTGCCCCTTCTGGCAACTCGTCCATGCCCACTCGAAGGCATTCGATGCTTCAACCTCGCTACGATAACGATTGAATACGCATGCTAGCCTTCGGAAAATATGGCTATTAGGCCCCCGGAGACCATAGAGGAGGAACTGGAGATAATCTCCCAGGCTCTGGAGGCTGGAATAGATCCCTTTCCACCAAAGAAAGAACCGACTAGGTGGGCCAAACTGGCATTAGGATGGTTCATGATCATCATGATGGTAAGCTGGGTCTCCCAGCTTCTATTTCAGTACGTGTAGGGATATAGATTGGTAGTCCCTCCCGGATTCGAACCAGGGTCATGGCATCCAGAGTGCCATATGATGGACCGCTACACCAAGGGACTGGTGTAACACGGACGAGGACCGGATATTTCAAGAAAACCGAGCAATCAGAAATGCCCGCTCACGATCTGAAACTCTCATTCACATTCGCCAGACTGTCCTTGCTGGGACGTAGGAGATCTTCGGATAGTTCCACTAGGGGAGTTTCGCTCAGCCCCAGTGTGTCGGTTGCTGTCGGCACGTTCTCGTCGTAGTATAGAAGCCCGGTCACATGCCTTTCCGCCTTCTCCGATTCGTGTATGGCACTGAGTGCTGAGACTGCGTCGGTGTAATCGTGATCGGCTGCCACCGTCTCAAGCCTCAATGTTGAACCATCGAACAGATTAACCTCCCTGAACTCCCCCTCAGGGACCTCCACCTCCTCTATCGGGGAGAAGTGTGGAATGTAGTCCAGAATATGCAGAACCTCGTCATTAGCCTTCACATAGTTGTACGATTTGTACGACTCGTCATTGTTGGCGAAAGTTACACAAGGAGATATCACGTCAATGAATGCCATCCCTCTGTGACTCATTGCCGCTCTAATCAGTGCTGTCAACTGCTTCTTGCTGCCAGAGAATGAACGTGCTACGAAACTGCATCCTAGGTTTATGGCCATCGCGCAGAGGTCTATAGGTGCTTGTTGGTTTGCCACCCCCTTCTTCTTCTTCGAGCCTTTCTCGACGGTTGCGCTGTACTGTCCCTTAGTGAGGCCGTAGACACCATTGTTTTCCACGATGTAAACCATGTCCAAGTTCCTCCTGATTGCGTGGACGAACTGGCCTATCCCTATGCTCGCGGTGTCTCCGTCACCCGATACCGCCAAGAAACTCAGGCCCTTGTTCACCACATTCGCACCTGTGGTAACAGAGGGCATCCTTCCGTGCACAGTATTGAATCCATGACTCTTCCCGAGGAAGTATGCTGGGGTCTTAGAAGAGCATCCAATGCCACTCATCTTCGCGATCTTCTCTGGCTGGATTCCATTCTCCCATGCAGCCTGGATTATGTTATTCGAGATCTGGTCGTGCCCGCATCCGGGGCACAAAGACGACTTCCCACCGGTGTACTCCGATTTTTCCAGCTCTAGAACGTTAAGCCTGACCATCAAGACACCCCCTTCAGAACTTCTAGGATCATATCGGAATATACTCTGGCCCTCGGAGGCATTCCATCACTGTATGCTACGCTGTGGATCTTGGGTATCAAATCAGCGGGGAACTCCTTGCGAATGATCCCAAACAACTGCCCATCTCTATTTATCTCCAGAACAATCGTCTTTTCGTGCCTTCCGACGAATTCCTCCACTTCGGGATGCAGTGGGAGGGACCTGACTCTACATGTGCTTACGGAAAGCCCGTTCTCCTCCAGCATGTCATCGATCTCGACGATGGTATTCTCCATGGATCCATAGAAAATCACACCTATCTCCTTGTCCTCCTCCTCTCTGATTATGGGTCCAGGGAGATGCTCCCTTGCACCATCGATCTTCCTCTTCAGCCTCTCCATAGTGTCGTGATACACCTGAGGGTCTTCCGAGTATATCCCGTCCTCGTCATGACCCGTACCCCTGTACAGGATGGGGTCCAAGCCACTACCGGGCAATGTCCTGTATGCTATCCCGTCTCCATCGACATCACGGTACCTGCCGTAATTTGCAATTGCATCCAACTCCTCCTGGCTCCTGATGACTTTGCCTCTGTCCATGGGCTGATCCGGATACTGGAAGCCAGATGTCACCCAACGATTCATCCCCAAGTCCAGATCGTTGAATCCGAACACCATCGTTTGGAACCTCTCGGCGTAGTCGAAGGCCCTCCAACCGAATTCGAAACACTCGTCGACGGTTCCTGGGATTAGTACGATGTGCTGTGTATCCCCATGACTCGCCTCGTATAGCATTGAAAGGTCGCCCTGCTGGGTCCTGGTCGGCAATCCAGTAGAAGGCCCAACTCTATTCACGTCCCAAATGACACCGGGGACCTCAGAGAAGTAGAACAAACCGATGAATTCAGACATCAGAGAAATCCCCGGACCACTTGTGCAAGTCATGCCCCTCCCTCCAGCCCATCCAGCACCAAGCACCATGCCAGCTGCAGCTAGCTCGTCTTCGGCCTGAATCACGGCGCAAGTACTCCCTCCTTCCTCGTCACTGCGAAGCTCTGGCAACCATCCGATAATTGACTCCGCAAGAGATGAAGAAGGCGTGATCGGGTACCATGATAGCATGCTGACTCCCCCATATATCGAGCCAAGCGCAATCGCCTCATTCCCCTCGATTAGGAAAGAGTTCGGATCCTTCTCCCTGCTCTCGACGCAGAATTGGCAATCGAACTCCCAGTTCTCTGCTGCGTACGACCTCCCCTCGGAGATGGCTAGCATGTTCAACTCGACCGCTTTCTCCTTTCCCTTGAATTGAGCTTTCACGGCCTTCCCTATTGCGCCCTCGTCAATTCCTAGGAGGTGAGCGACAGCCCCAACATAGTACATGTTTGCTATCAGCCTGCCGAGTTTGGGATTGATTTTCCTTGCCATCTTGGTCATTGGCATTCCTAGAAGGACGCAGTCATCCCTGTCCACCGGGAGTTTGACATCCTCGTTGTAGACGACTATAGTTCCAGGCTCAAGTGCCTCTAGGTCTTTCATCCATGTGTCCTTGTTCATGAGGACCTGGATATTGGTGGCATCTCCCGGTGCTTGGTAGCCCTGATCGCTGACTCTGATGATGAACCACGTCGGCAGACCTGAGATGTTGCTTGGGAAGAGATTCTTACCGCTAACTGGAATACCCATCTCGAACATCGAGTGAAGAATTATCAGATTGGATGATTGCGAACCCGTCCCGTTGGCGGTAGCGACATTGATTACGAAATCGTTGACGATTTTTCCCATTGCTTTCTTCGTCCCCAGTGCTTCCAGTAGGTTGCTCGCAGGGCATCGGCGAAGTCTCATGGTCTTATGCGTTACCATCCGAAAATGAGCCAATTCGTTACACCATCACTTCCGTTGCAGTTTTCAATGAGATGGCTGTCGCGAGCCCGTGCCAATTCCAGCAGAACTGCAGAAAGCGTGGGACGAGGCTGCCCAGATGATGGATGAAAAGAATGATCCAGAAGGAGCTCTGGATGCTCTTAGATCTGCTTGGAGCAGCATTGAGAACGAGGCTCAGAGGTCCAAGACACTAGCTTTGGCAGCAGACGCCGGAACAGAGCTGGGTGTCATTGACCAGAGGAACCAGAAGTCACACTGGCAGAAGGCATACAAGAATTACAACAAGTCACTTTCCATCGATCCTAAGAACAAGGAGATTCGAAGGAACATGAACAAGCTCGCATCGATGATGGACGAGAAAGCAATATCCCTCGGCCTAGGCTTCCAGATGTTCGATCAGGGGAACCCAACCCCCCTTGGCCTCCTTACAATGGTCTTATCACTGGCTGTGCTCTTGGTATCTATCAAACTAGTCTCAGAGTTCCTCGATGACGAATCAAACCCGATAGTGGCCCTCGAGGTACAGTATGTAATCAATGGCCAGTCGGTCACAGGGGACATACAAATCGAGTTGTACGAGGATGCCGCACCAATGCACGTTGAGAGCTTCCTGACCCACACAGAGAACTTTCAGTATGACGGTGTTGAGTTCCACAGGGTCATTGACAACTTCATGATTCAGGGTGGAGACATTGAGAACATGAGGGGTTCCGGAGGTTATGCTGCAGATTACTATGGTTACTGCAATGGGGAGCCGATGCCAGAGAGCGAGTGCCGGCAGAAGGAGGATTACACGATTCCTTTCGAGCACGACAACGGCTTGAGGCACACAGCTGGTGCCATTGCAGCCGCTCATGCCGGCCTAAACACCGATGGGAGTCAGTTCTACATCATCCCGGGAGACTCAGGACACAGTGGGGCATGCCATCTTGACGCTGATGGCGAGAAGCAGAATTCAGTCTGTGTCGAAGTACCAGACAAGGATTGTACCGCCCCAGGAAAGTCTTGTCACACCGTGTTTGGCTATGTGATTTCAGGGATGGAGCATGTTGATGCAATCAGCCACGTTGAAACTCAGAACGACTCCCCGTTAGATCCTGTCAGGATTATTTCTGCTAGAATAGTCTGATTGGGCTGGTTTTTTTCCAAGGTGAACTTCATGTACTCCTTATCAGGAGAAATTACTCGGTGAGATAATGGCGGAAGAGAATCCATTTGATGCTCTGTCAGAGTTCGAGAGAAACGATGGTTCACTGGCATCATTCATCGACTTGCATTCTCTGGAGAAAAACGGTCTTTGCAAATTGTCCGAGATCCCATTCTCAATTCGCATTCTCCTTGAGTCGGCATTGAGGAAATGCGATGGTTTTCTAGTCAACGAGGACGATGTAAAGAGAATCGCTTCATGGTCTCCGGATATGAATCCAGAGGAAATCCCATTCAGTCCTAGTAGGGTGATACTGCAAGACTTCACTGGAGTTCCTGCAATTGTTGACATTGCTGCGCTCAGGGATGCGATGAAGGAACTTGGCGGTGATCCAAGCAAGGTCAATCCCCAGGTCCCCGTTGATTTGGTCATCGATCACTCCGTGCAGGTCGATGTTTCCGGGCTCTTTCCCGACGCTCGCGAGCGAAATCTGGAAATCGAGTACGAGCGTAACTCGGAGAGGTACAAGTTCCTGAAGTGGGGGCAACTCAGTCTGGACAACTTTCGCGCAGTACCGCCCGGGAGGGGGATTGTTCACCAGGTAAACCTAGAGTGGATTGCCAAGGTAGCTAGGGAGGAAGACGGAGTGTGGATCCCGGACTCCCTCGTAGGAACCGATTCGCATACGACTATGATCAACGGTTTGGGGGTACTTGGATGGGGAGTTGGAGGCATTGAGGCCGAGGCCGTCATGCTGGGACAACCGATCTACATGCTGCTGCCAGAAGTCGTAGGATTCGAGCTCATTGGCTCTCTAGAGCCGGGGGTAACGGCCACAGACATGACACTTAGGATAGTCGAGATGCTAAGAGAGCACGGCTGCGTGGGCAAGTTCGTTGAGTTCCACGGCCAAGGCCTGTCCAACCTCAGCCTCCCAGACAGGGCTACAATCGCAAACATGGCCCCGGAGTATGGTGCAACTTGCGGCTTCTTCCCTGTCGACCAGACTACTCTGGATTACATGCTTCTATCAGGTAGGGACCCGAGTCACGTGGAGGATGTAAAGAGATTCATGGAGGCCCAGGGGCTTCTCTATCATGAATCGACGACCCCCACTCCTAAGTTCACATCCAAGCTCTCTCTCGACCTGTCAACAGTAGAACCATCTCTTTCCGGGCCAAAGAGGCCTCAGGACAGAGTCCCACTCTCGGAGATGAAGTCACACTGGAGAAAGAGCCTGAATGCCCCAACCGGGCATCAAGGACACGGCGTAGACTCCAGCAGGAACGATGCAATGTCCCCAATCGATGGCCGAGACTGCGACTTGAAACACGGAGACGTCGTAATAGCCGCCATAACCAGTTGCACGAATACCAGCAACCCAAGCGTGATGATAGCTGCCGGATTGGTCGCTAGGAACGCTCGTTCTAGGGGGCTTTCAATCAAACCCTGGGTCAAACCAAGCCTAGCTCCTGGAAGCAGAGTTGTTACGGAGTACTACGATGCCTCTGGACTAACAGAGGACCTGGACTCTCTCGGATTCAGTGTAGTTGGGTACGGATGCACGACTTGCATAGGAAACTCGGGACCCCTCGACCCAGAGATCGAGGGAGCGATTGACGATTCGGACCTAGTAGTAGGGAGCGTCCTCTCCGGGAATCGTAATTTCGAAGGAAGGATCCACCAGAAAATCAAGGCAAACTACCTTGCTAGCCCACCGCTAGTCGTGGCTTACGCACTTGCAGGTACGTTGGACGTAGATTTCTCAGAAGACCCCCTCGGACATGATCCTTCGGGAGATCCAGTGATGCTGTCAGACATCTGGCCTAGTGACGATGAGATCCGCTCCACTGTGGAGGCAGCAATCGGGCCCGAGATGTTCGTTAGCAGATACTCCGACGTCCTGAGCGAACCCAGATGGGACGCCATTCCAAGCGATGCGAGCGAACTTTTTCCATGGGACCCAGAATCAACATACGTCCGACTCCCATCATTCTTCCAAGGAATTCAGCCCGAGCCATCTCCGATCGATCCAATTGTAGATGCCCGTGTCCTAGTCATGGTTGGGGATTCTGTGACAACCGATCACATCAGCCCAGCAGGAGCGTTTCCAAGCTCGGGTCCTGCCGGCCAGTACCTGGTGGGTAAGGGAGTACAACCACGTGATTTCAACTCATTCGGTAGTCGAAGGGGAAACCATGAGGTGATGGTCAGGGGGACTTTCGCAAACATTCGGATGAGGAATCTGACGGCTCCGGGTACGGAGGGGGGCTTGACCACCCACTTCCCAACCAATGAAGTGATTTCGATACACGAGGCTAGTGAGAGGTACATCGAGGACTCGACACAACTAGTGGTGATAGCAGGCTCACAGTATGGCTCAGGAAGCAGTAGGGATTGGGCGGCCAAGGGCACGCTCTTGTTGGGCGTTAGAGCTGTGATAGCAAAGTCATACGAGAGGATCCACAGGTCCAACCTAGTTGGAATGGGCGTACTTCCTCTGGCATTCGCCGAAGGTTACGACGCTGAGTCACTGGGACTAGACGGGTCCGAATTCTTCGATATCCCCGCCTCAGGAGACTTGGTCCCCTTCTCGGAGATCCAAATATCCGCAAGGAAGGAAGACGGGACGGAGATCAACTTCCCCGCCACAGTGAGACTGGAGACCCCAGTAGAGGTCGAATACTACAGAAATGGCGGAATACTCCAGACGGTCCTTAGGAACTTAGCAAAGGATTGAAGTCTGACCAAACCAGAAAGGAGACTATAGCATGGAAGGAGATGAACAAGAATCAGAAGAAGAAGGATTACCTGGACCGCCACCAGACCCTTCTAAGATCCCCTCAATAGTTAGGAAGGTTGGGGACTTGAACATGCAATCAGAGGCAGACGAACACGGCATTTCGAAGAAAACGGACCCCGACATCCGGGCGATAACCGAATTCTTAGACGAAGTCGAGGATCTAGAACCCCTGAGCAATAACCTATCTGGAGACCCAATGGCAGAATCATGGTTGCAGATTCTTCTGACTCTTATCGTGAGGGAACACGGCCACTCTTCTCTTGGAGTCAGCACCATCGAGCTGCTAGTGGGGGAACGCATGAACAGAGAGGGCATAGACCTCGAGATTTTCCTGGATAGGCTTTGGATTATGGGAAGACTCGAGAAGGTCTATGGGGGTGCCGAAGTGAGCTATTCGCCCAACCCAAGTTGGCTTGAGATGAAGTAACCAGAAGGGTATTCTTCCAATGCAGCAAAAAAACACGTTTCGGTAATGCATAAGAGTGGCCGGAAAGTCCGGACTTACATGATGAACGAAAGTATGACTGGAAACCATGAGCATGGAAAGAGAAGGAGGGCCGTGGGACTAGTGTTCCTGATGCTAACCTCACTCTTCGTTTCGGCGATTCCGTACGCTTCTGCTTCCCACACTACTCAATATGCCGTACAGAGGGACCCTCTTTACATCTCAATAGGCGATTTGGACTGCGACGGAGACAATGATATCGCATCAGGTAGCGGATTCGGACACTTCATCAGCTTCCTCTACAATGACGGGAACGGAGGATTCGCAGACAGACAAGACGTTCAGATTTCAAACAACGACTCATTCAGGGCCGGATTCCGAGACGTGGCCGATGGGAACAGGGTCGAGATCGCCGACGTCGATGGCGATGATATCAACGACGTGATCTACTACCAGCAGAATGTAAGGTTCGTCGGCGAGTCTTTCATCAGGCCTGCCAACCTTACAGTCCTCAAGGGGGATTGCGACGAGAGGGTAAACGAGTGGGAGGAGATGTTCGACACGATCACAGTCATCAACCCATACCTAGCAGATTTAGACGTCGGGGACATAAACGACGACGGTTACGCCGACGTAGTCTTCTCCTCGACAGACGCGACGTTCGCTAACCAGTTCATCCAGATATACAAGGGCCCCAACTTCAATGTGAACCCACACCCGCCCATTTCAGTCCCCCTGACTAGCGGGTACTACCAATACCTCAAGCTCGGGAATTGGAACGAGGACCTATTGGAGAACCCAATCACAGGTGAACCGGTTCCAGGGGAGTGCGAGGATCTCGATATCTGGCTACTCAGGACTCCTCCATACAATGCAGGAGTTGGCTACTCAGCAGGAACCTATGACAACATGACCGTTCTAGAGTTCGACTGCGTAACGGGGCAGTATCCGAACCCTATGGATCCAACTGGCTCAGGAACCATTCACGAGTTCACTCTAGATGCAGAGCACGACTTCCCATTGTACGGCCTGGACATTGCCGACTCCACTCCGGACGACGACGTCAACGAGATTGACATCATCGCAGCCGTCGATGGAATCACGGGGAACGTCTCTTACGCAACAAAGACGTCCTCTGGCTGGGACACTCAGAACTACGTGGGCTTCGGAAACTACTTGGGCGCTTCAGTAACCATAGCAGATGTCAATCAAGATGGGGAACTAGACTTCTTCGTCCCCACCTCACTTACGCTACTGGACACCCAGGAGTCAACCGTTCAGAATCAGACATTCTTACTAAGGCCAAATCTCCGTGCCCTGAACACGGTCCAGATTCTACTTGCTGATCCAGACAGCGAAGGATACCTCTCACCCTTGTCCTTCGATGTTGGTAGGAGGCCAACTATGGCAATGCCTGGACAACTCCAAGGTGCAGAGGGCAGCGCTCTCGAAGTGGTCATCGGTCAGGAGGATTACACATACAGATTCTCTAACAATGCCATGTGGTTGGACACGCAAGGATATGCAGGCCAGGGGGATTACCTATCTGTGCTCGTTCTTGATAACTACGACTTGGGAATCACCAGAGTGGAAATAGAACCCTCGGTAACCGACCCTGCAACCTTCCAGAGTATCGTAGGAGAGGGAAATAGATGGGTCAACGTGACTGTCAAGAACACAGGTCTGATGCCCATTTCGGGAGGCAGCCTCGATGTCGATCTCGAAGTCAGGGAAGTCCTTGGAGGGACTGACACTGTCATCTACTTCAATGACTTTGAGTCAGAGTCGGCAGAAATCAACACCGGAGGGGCCTCATTCAACAAGTTCTCTTACACAGGCGAGTACGAATCCGGAAACTCCTCATGGCACATCGACGAGAATAGGTATTGGATCAGTCAGGACTACGAAGAATACGATGTAGTACATTTCAACAATAGCGACTACCAGTGCATGCCAAACGGAACTGACCAGTGCCTCGCGGTTGACGGCAATCCAGAGGAGAACAACGAGTCCTGGGATGGGCCCGTCGCGTACCCATACTGGGAAGCAGAGGCAAACCCGACGAACTACTTCTGGTCGGGGGTCGAGTACACATACGAGTTCGATGATGGGAACTCAACAGAGGATACTGGATACTACAACCACATGGACGAGGCACTGATACTCGAGGGAGTAGACCTATCTGGAGCCGATGCCGCATTCTTGGACATGGATGCGATATGCAGTGCTGGATTCTTCGAACTCTTCTTGGCCGAGCCATACGACGTAATCGAGAGATGGCTGTACGAGGACTCCTGCAGCATCGAGGTTTGGAGCGATGGGACCGGTTGGGAAACAGTTTGGAGGTTTGGAGGCTGGGACAACGAGAGAAAGTACAGAATCGAGGAGAGGGTATCAAGCGCACCAGATCCCGAGTACAACGACTACAATGCCAACTTCTTCGGGGATTGGCATACCACGATGTGGAACAACTATACCGAGGCAGGTGGAATCAGGGACTCATGCTCGTTGCTCTATGGATGCTGGGAGGATGGAGGCTTCGATCAGAAGGCCGATTCCATTGACCTCACCCCATATGCGGGCCAGACCATAGATATCAGATTCCGATTCAGGAGCGGACTAGAAGGCTCAGTAGGGCCAGAGGGCTCAACAGACTACGTCGGCCTGGATGGATTCGCGATCGACAACATCAGTATTAGGACCAGGGACGTTAACTTTGGAGACTCCACTATCGAGAGCCAACAGCTGACAAACCTCGACCTAATAGCAGGTGAGTCATTGCAGGTCCAACTAACTGCTGACTTCGTAGATAACACAACCTACTACATCTCAACCGTTCTCTCCAACTTCAACCTCGGAGGGGGCCAAGGAGACCAGGACAGCACTAACGATCAGACCCGGTTCCAACTCACAGTCAGGAACCTCTACGATCCAGGTCTGTTCGAAGAGCCATGGTTGGATCTGCTGAATGGGGAAAGGTACGCATCGGGGCAGATGCCGGTCACCATCGGGGTTCAGAACTGGGGCAATACTTTCGTCGACTTCGATGTTGAAGCCAAAGTCAGAAACGCTCTCCCAGAACTGATAGCAGCCGAGGACTTCTCTGGCTTCCAGCCCATTTGGGAGGATGATGGGAACGAAAACGGCAGCAGACTGGACGACTCCAGCGGTTCTAACGAGATGCTACCCCAGAACCAGGGCGTTTTCAAGAATCAGGCCTACTGGCTGGGACACCCAGATGATGGTTACGGAGACAGTTGGAATGAGACACTGACTCTGGAGCCAATCGAGATAACCGATAGCGGAGCCGACTTCACATTCCTCACATTCGACTACTTCGCAGAAGGGGATCACATCTCGGATAGGAATGGTAACGTCCAATCCGTCAGGGACTTCTCATACCTCGAGGCATCCTGGGTTAGGGATGGAGAGGTGTACCAGGGAATAATCTACGGCAGTTGGACCGATCTCAACGAGAACGGACTCAGGTACGCGTTCAACCCTTACACTGAGACCATATACAACTACTGCGAGGACTTCGACCAGAATGGCCTCTACGAGGAAGTAGAGTACGCCGGAGACCACTCAGGTGGGATCGGCGAGGACGGCTTCGTCTCCTGGTTCGACTCTGACAACCTCGTAAACACGGCCAGGATCGACCTGACCCATGTCCACTTGCTCAACCAGACCGCCGAGGACTCATTTGCATGGACGGACGAATGCACCACTCTAGCCGGCGCTGATGTCACCTTCACATGGAGATTCTACTCCAATGATGACGGAGTAAACGGGAATGCCGGATACGCTGGCTTCGCAATTGACAATATCAGGGTCGATGACTACACATTCACCGATGATGGTTCATACACCCAGACTGTAACTGGTATGGATGCAGGCCAGAAGAGGGTAGTGGAGATGGGCACTCATGACTTCGAGAGAGGACTATACAGGATAGACCTGATGACTCTATACAACAACACTGACAACACATCTAATTGGTTCGACAAGCCAGAGATCAGCCAGGCTAACAACGTCTCTACCATACTTTTCGAGATTGCAAATGCAGACATCACGCTTCTTCAGGCAGATGTTCTAGACTGCGTCGCAGATGCAGTCTACTCGTGCGTGTATGCAACTAACCCCCAGGGGCAGAAGTCACACGACTTCGCCGTCCCAATGCTCAACGGGGTCATTGAGGGAATTTACGAGGTCACTATGAAGATAGTCGACGAGGAAACAGGTCAGACCGTCTACGAACAGACCTCCGACAACGGACCATTTGTGCTAGACCCGCATCAAAGGTCGCAGGCCAATTGGTCGGCACCTTACGACCTCTGGTTCGACTCCCACACATACAACATCAGCTTCCAGTCCACCCTGATCGAGACAGGAGAGGGCTCAGGGAACGAGCGATACTTCGAAATCCAATTCCTTGACAACATAGATGTCGCCATCCTTTCCAACCCGACCGATCAGAACAGGCTACAGAGGGTTAAGCAGGATCTCTCGGCCATGAACAAGACATACACCCAGTTCGAGGTTGAGGACTGGGGCGTCTATGGGATGGAGGACTGGTTGGAGCACTACTCCAAGGTACTCCTTCCATGGCAGACGGACTACAGCGTAGAGTACGGGGACTATTACGAACTAATGGGTACTCCAAACCCAGAAAATGCCGACATCACACTGACTGAGTCCCTAATAGAATTCATGAGAGAAGGAGGGACCCTGCAGGTACACCTGGGCCCGTATTACTCAGATTACGATGACATCCAGAACCCGAATGCACCCGATAGGCTACCATTTGGGATGAACGTCGTCATGCGCGACCACTTCAATAGCACCGTCGACCATCGAATACTGTCTGAGAACGTCAGCCTAATCGATCCGTTCCACCCATTGATGTCCGGGATCAACCCCTCGGCACTGGCGGGAATAAACGGAGGTACGCATGTGGCGCTTTCTGCATTGGATCTCAATCAGGTGAAAACAGAGAACATACCTCAGGTCTGCAGTGACGGTGCAGCAGGAGGGACCGAAGGAGGGAAGATCAGCGATGGGGGAACATTCCACACCATCATCCGTGACTCCGAGAACCCAAGCCAGTCCCTGCTGTCTACCTGCAACTACCATCAGGGAGGGATGATCATCACCACCATCGATGTCGAGAACCCTGCAGTGTCTCAACCGTTCGGAGACCCAAACTTCCCGATGCTGGCAAATCTCCTGGACTTCCACCTGGCACCATATCCGGATGGATTCGAGATAGCCGGCGAGGGCTTCGAACTCACTATTGATGGAGAAGCCCAATCGATGGACGTATTGACAGGCGCCTATGCAAGGACAGCAATCAAGAGTTCAGCAGAGCTCGACTTCGGTTTCGAGACGGATGTCACCGGCATCCACGCTGACTGGCTGATCGAGTCAGCCAATGGCGAGGCCGTGACTGGATGGGACGGCCAGGCACTGGGGAGTGATAACAACCACGTCCACAGGCCAGACTCAACAGAACCGGTCACCGCCACGTTCTGCGTCCCAGACGAGAACGCAGAACTAGGATGCAAGATAGACGCCGAGTGGAGGATCTGGCTATTCCTGCATGACTCGAATGGCAACACTAGGATTACCAACATCTCGGTTTACACCAATGACATAAACGCAGACAGCACCCCTCCAGAGGCTCACATAGAGATCATCGAGGACTCGTCATTCACCGAATTCGTCGAGTTCGTTGGGTACCAGCAGACTCCCACCGGGAAGCAGGATGCAGATGGCAACTGGATCATGGTTGACTCGCCGAAGTACCGTGTCAGGCTCTCTGATACTGGTGACACCAGCATCAGCTTCTCCTCGGCAAACAGCAGTGACGTCGGAACCGGAATCGGGAAGTTCAGCTGGTCCGTCAACGGTGATGGGGACAATGTGCACGTCTACGAACTTCCAGGTAGTGAGGTGGAGTGGACCTACACGTTCAGGAACCTGACGGCCGGACAGAACACGATAATGGTCGAATTGACCGTATACGACAAGAG
>CEPK01100901.1_pt1 | contig 13872 bp, 12 predicted proteins | sample 356231 | NCBI WGS metagenome assembly CEPK01 (sample SAMEA2620259, study PRJEB7988) | marine metagenome | biome: marine biome (ENVO:00000447); feature: deep chlorophyll maximum layer (ENVO:xxxxxxxx); material: "saline water (ENVO:00002010), including plankton (ENVO:xxxxxxxx)" | depth 80 m
AGATCAATATCAGTTCCAGTGCCAAAATCATATTTATGCCAAACATCATTAATTCCAATATAGATAAATACAATATCTGGATTCAGCTTTAATACATCCTCTTTGTATCTGGTGAGAAGGTCGGACACTTTATCGCCACTAATACCTCTTCCAATTAATTTTATATTTTCATCAACCTCTTCCTGAATCAATGTAATATACCCTTTAAAATTTTCTGAATTGATAACAGCATTTTGGGTTATTGAATCTCCAAGAAAAACAACTTGTTTTACATTTTGATTACATGAGGTCATAAATAATAATATAAACAACAATATATATTTTTTCATGTTTGCTAAGTTAATAAAATGTAAAGAGTTATAGATAAGCTTAAGCCAACTAATCCTTGAATAAGGGTAGCAATAGTGAAATATCTTAGCGCATTTTTTAATTGTAAATCTGAGTATTTAGATACTACCCAAAAATAACTATCATTCACATGAGAAACTGTCATTGCACCAGATCCAATAGCTATAATAGTAAGCACTTTTCCAATATCAGTTGTGATTCCAAAACTGGTTAATAATGGTGCTATAAAAGCAGCTGTGGTAATTATAGATACAGTAGAAGATCCTTGCACAGTTTTTATAACTGCGGACATTATAAAGGCAATTATAATACCTTCAACCCCATTTATTTGATTTGTGTTAAACAGTTCTATAAAATTGGATGATCTAAGGATAAAACCAAAAGCTCCTCCAGCTCCAGTAATTAATATTATATTGAATGAGTTCTTAACTGCTATACCAATCCAATTATATAGTTGATTTACCTGTTTTTTTTGTATATAAAATAGACTTAGAAGAGAACCAATTAAAATTGCAATCTCTGGTTTCCCCAAAGTTATTATAAGATCTGTCAGAAATGTATTCTGCAAATTATAATAAGGTGACTCAACAAAAGAATATATTGTAATTAAAACTATTGGAACAAGAATTGGAGAAAATATTAAAAATTTGTTTTTTGAAACATCTAAGCTTTTCTCTTCTGTTTTAACAATTGGAATATTGTAATACTTTTTTAGAGATACCCTTGTCCAAAGGTATCCCATAATTGAAACGATAATACCAGTAAATAGTCCAACAGTTAATAATAATCCAATCGGAGCATCAATTATTTCTGCTGCAGCAATTGGGCCAGGAGTTGGTGGTACAAAAACATGCGCTGAGAATAGTCCAGTTGCCAAACAGATTGATAGAATTATTAATTTAAACCCTGTCTTTTTACTTACCTCTTTTATAACAGATGATAATAATATAAATGCGGCATCACAAAAAACAGGAATAGAAATTATAAACCCAATCATATTTAATGAAATTGGAGAATTTTTAGTTCCCAGCATGTCAACAAAAACATTTACCATTTTTTTTGTGGTTCCTGTTTTTTCAAGAAATATTCCCAGGATTGATCCAGCTAATATCAGCGGTCCTATTCCAACTAAAATATTTGTAAATCCTTCTACTATTAGATTAATTGATTTTGTTATATCAAAACCAAAACCAATTCCTGCAATAAAAGCAGAAATTAATAATGAATAAAAAGGATTTATTTTAAACTTAATTGTAGAAAATAGTATTACACATATTAATCCTATAAACAGTAAATAATTCATCTATTATTATTATTATTTCTCTATCCTAATTAATTAAATTTTTAAAAATAGTATAGTATTTAAATATTTTTTGCTTTTAGATATTCATTAATCTCTTCTTCTACTAATTCTTTAGCATTTTCCATACAATAGGTATCGCTATGCCCTTTCTCTGCTAATGCTATTACATTTTCTACCCCTAAACTTTCCCATTGATTTTTCTTTAATAGGTTTTTCCCACAGATTAACAATATTGGTATATTAAAAGCTTTTAATCTTTGAGTTAGACTATATACTACTTTTCCATTTAAGGTTTGATGGTCAATTTGGCCTTCACCTGTAATTATATAGTTTGCTCCTCCATCTAGTACCTTATTTATATTGATAATTTCAAAAAGAATATCTATCCCATTGATAAATTTGCCTTCTGTTAATAGTTTCAAACCATACCCACAGCCTCCTGCTGCTCCAGCTCCCTTAATTTTAGAGTAATCCTTTTTAAAAAATTCTGATAATACTTGATGTACAGAATTACCTCCAGATTCAAGTTTTTCTATCTCATCCTTATTCGCTCCCTTTTGTTTAGCATATGTATATGCTGCACCCTCTTCTCCAAATAGAATATTTTCCACATCATTTACAATAGACCATTTAACTTTTTTTATTTTATTTCTTATGGAATCTAATATAATCAGCTTTTCTATTTCTCCAAGATTAGATCCATTAGGCATAATTTCATTATTGTTTTTATCTAAAAAGGTCACACCTAATGCCGCAAATATCCCTAATCCTAGATCATTGGTACTGCTTCCACCAATTCCAATAAAAATCTCCTTAACACCCTTATCTAATGCATCATTAATCTCAATACCAGTTCCATATGTTGATGTATATAATGGGTTTCTATTATTTTGAGAAAGATTCATAAGTCCTGATGATTTTGCAAGTTCTATATAAGCCTTTTTGCTTTTTTCATCAATTAAATAATATGAATTTATCGGATTATTTCTACTGTCTTTACTATTAATCTCTATTCTCTTAAAATCAATTATCGACTCTAGGGATTCTAAAAATCCTTCACCTCCATCTGAAATAATATATGACTGAAATTCTGCTTTAGAGTCAAAACTTAATATCCCTTTTTTTAATGCATTAATTACCTCTTCTGAAGTTAAAGAACCTTTAAACTTATCTGGCAAAAGGATATATCTCATTATTTTTTTTCATTTCTAGTTAATTGTTTTGCACACATATATCCAGGAGTGCCCGCTACACTTCCGCAGGGGAAACTTCCAGCGCCACAATAATAAATATTATCATAATTATAATACTTATAGAAGCTATTAGAATTTGAACTAAATGTTCTTTTATCAAAATTCTGATTTCCATCTAGAGTCATATGATCTATATTTCCCTCTGGAAAATAAAAGGTTTCATGTAGATCTTTTGGTGTAAGGAACTTAGAAAACACAAGGTCATTTGGATTTTTTATATGAGGGATAACTCTTTCAATAATTTTTTCTTTAATATTATTTAGTTTGTCAGCTGATTTATCAAAAGATAGATTTTTTGTAAAAAGAATAATTTTATCAAGATGTTCAGGATTATTCATTTTTCTTTGTGCACCTCCCTCTGCATACACTTGAATATAACCTGGACAGTAATCATCTATTTTTTTAGCAGCATTCTGACTTGCATTCTCAAATTCTTCTAATGTATTAGTTGAAAAAAAGAATCTAAAAGAAGTGTCATATTCAGGGTTACTTTCTGATTCAACCCATTTAACAGGATTTTTGAAAAAAGCAGTTACTTTTCCACTTGATCCTAGGTAATTTAGTTTTGCGTTCTTGCTTTTAACAGTTTCATTATTTAATAATTCTCCTGGGACTTTAGGATCAGTTGCAAATAAAAGATGATCATAGTTGAGCTCATTGTTACTTCCATTAGAATTGTATGAAATTTTCCCTATATCTGTATTAATATTTTCAATGTTAGCATTTAAGCAAAAATTTACTCCAAGATTTTTATTAATCTCAGTTAGGTTTTCACTGATTTTCCAAATACCATTTTTAACATACCCCCAGTACCCTTCAAAAACTGAACCTGAATCCATGAGAGGAATTGTAAAAGCTGTTCCTGGTTGGTATATAGAAGCAGGTCCACTTTCTATAACTGTCATGCCCATATACAATTTTGTTTTATCAGATGTAAAGTAATGATCAAGTAATTCCTTTGCAGATCCCCTAATCCAAAGATTAGTAAGATTTTTCCCTAAAAAATTTTCAGCGATATCAGTTGATGGAGAGATAGCATTCTTATATAGATGTTGAATAAACTCTATAACCTTATTTTCATCATTTCTAAATCCAAGCGTATCACCTTTCTCACCCCATTCTTGTTTAAGCTCAATTTCCAGCTCATTATGATTTTGAAATATTTTAGTACTTTTTTTTGAGTTAGGGAAGTAAACAAGTTTTGGTGTTTTAGGATAAAATGTTTGTATTGATTTATTTAAACCTGTTTCAGAAAAAATAAAATCAGGCATCATTCCTAATACAGTTGGCCCATATGCAAAATCAATTCCTTTATTCTCAATAATTGCAGAGTCTTTGATACAAGCACCTCCAGTATATGGATTTTTATCAATAACAGTAACATCATAATTTTCTTTTGCCAAATAATTTGAAGCTACTAATCCATTTATTCCACTACCAATAATTACAATTTTTTTCATCTATCTATACTACAATCTAATATATTATAATTGTTAATATAAAACTAAAGATATATTAATGAAAAAAGGGAGACAATTTCTTGTCTCCCTGATCCATGGTTTATGGTTAGTCCATGGTATAAGTAGGTTAAGTAAAATTTATTAAACTTTACTCGCTATTTTTTATTTCATTGCAAAATCAGCATATGCTCCAGTTCCATGCTCTGCAATATCTAATCCTTCTAATTCCTCTCTTTCACTTACCCTTAGTCCAGCAATTGATTTAACAAATAGTGTTATAATGGTAGTACAAATCACACAAAATAGTCCAACAATTCCTATGCTGGCAAATTGGACCATGAATTGATCAAAACTAGCCGATGCACCAAAAATACCAACTGCTAAAGTCCCCCATATACCTGCAAATAAATGGACAGGAACTGCACCAACAGGATCATCAAGTTTTGCTTTGTCTAGAAGGGATACACCTAGTACAACAATTCCTCCACCAATTGCTCCAATAAGAATCGCTTCGTTAGGTGACATCTGATCAGCCCCTGCAGTAATAGCGACAAGTCCACCTAGCACACCATTCATAAACATCGTAAGATCAAGATTTTTATATAACACTCCTGAAAAAAATGCAGCACCAAGACCACCTGAAGCTGCAGCCAAACATGTGGTAACTAATACAAGAGATGTATTAGCAGGATCTGCAGATAATACTGATCCTCCATTAAATCCAAACCAACCAAGCCATAGTATCAGAACTCCAGCAGCTGATAATGGAATATTAGATCCAGGAATAGCTTGAGGTTTTCCATCAATATCAAATTTTCCTTTTCTTGCTCCTAGGATATATATAATAACTAAAGCCCCCCATCCTCCAACTGAGTGAACTAATGTCGATCCAGCAAAATCATAAAACCCAACCTCATCAGTTAAAGTTGAAAGAAATCCATATCCCCATTGCCATGAACCAACTATTGGATAAACAATAGAAACATAAATAAGAGTAATTAACATAAATGAGCTAATTTTTATTCTCTCAGCTACTGCTCCTGAAATAATAGTACCTGCAGTTGCAGCAAACATTCCTTGAAAAAGGAAGTCTGTCCAATATGTATAACCCTCATTATAGGATAGGTCAGCAGCTGCAGCTAAATCTAATCCAAAACCTCCAAATCCTAGAAATCCACCACCTATTATATTAAACTCCCCCGGATACATTAGATTAAATCCAATCAAACAATACATAATTAATCCCATTGTTATAATGAAGAAATTTTTGAAAAGAATGTTAATTGTATTCTTTTGTCTAGTAAGCCCAATCTCTAAAAAGGAGAATCCTAAGTGCATAAAAAATACTAATGCAGCACAAAGCATCATCCATACGTTATTTGTTGTAAGTAATTCCATTATCTCTATTTAATTAAATGATTTAGGCCCTGTCTCTCCGGTTCTAATTCTATATGCTTCCTCACAGTTATATAGGAAGATTTTACCATCACCAATTTCACCAGTTGCTCCAGAATCTATTATTGCTTTAATTGATCTTTCAACAAATGAATCAGACACTACAATTGATAATAGGGTTCTTTCAATATCTTTTGTTGAGTAAGAAATACCTCTATATACTTTACCAATTTTTTCATTTCCTCTTCCTGTAACATCCCAATAACAAAAAAAATTAACTTCAATATTATGGAGAGCCTCAACTACTTCATCAAATTTTGCTTTTCTTATGATTGCTTCTATTTTTTTCATGATTATAATAATTTAATTTAAATGCTAAATTAAATACTAAATCCGAAATTCTTTTTTTTAATAGGTAGTAAAAAATTATTAGAGGATAATTTTTTCATTTTTATCAAATTAATAATTTGAATATTAAGATTTTAAAAATTTGATAATTTAAAATATAGGTTTTTAGAAATGTGTTATAAAAATGGGTTACCAGCTTTTTAAACCTAATAACTTTTCTCCCAACCCATTTAGCTGTGCAGTTTTGTATTTTTTTTGTTCAAACTTTCTAGGGTCTCCAGGGAATGCATATCCTTCAGGAGCAATTCTATTTTTCCAGGAATCTATTCTCCAATTTCTTAACTGAGTATTATCTTCTTCTGCTGGCATCATTGAAATGTATTGAGCTATTCTAACCTTATCACTTTTATTTTCTCGAATCCCATGAGCAAGTAAACTATTAAAAATCAAAAGATCCCCTGCCTCCATTTTAACCTTTACTGGATTGAATCCAGTTATATCTGGTTTAAATTTATCTCTGTCTTTAGGTTGAGTTAGCTTCCAGGTATGAAAATCACGGTATAATTCTGGTACACATTGAAATCCTCCCATATTCTCATCAGTTTGATCTTCTAGAGCAAGAACTCCTTGTACATTGACTGGATGTTCATCAGGATCATAGTCCCAGTGAATAAATGCTTTGTATTCATATCCATCTCTGATTGGAAAATTTAAATTAGCTCTATCAATAGTTACCCATAATTTTTCAGTTCCCCAAATATCCACAAATGCGTCATAAACTTTTTGAGTCATCCTATTGTTCCAGAGATGCTGATTATTATAACATTCAACCATTCCTGTACCAGCTAATTCTTTCATTTGCATTTCTGCCCTTGGGGCTTCATACCATGTATCAATGTTATTTGGGTCTTTTTCTTCAAATTCCCATAAAAAGTCTGCAGTTTTTTTTGCTTGTTCCTTAGGAACAGCATTTTTAATTACTATATAACCGTTATGAATCCAAAATTGCCAATCATCTTCACCTAGAACTCTTAGTTTTTGTCCATTAGACCTATCGTTTAGTTTATTTCCACTAGTTTTTGTAGTTGAGGGATTACCAGGAATGTCGAGATGTTCGTTTTTATATACTTCTTGCAATTTTTTAATATTTTAAATGTCTAACAGTTTCTGCATTGTCTTGAATCTTATTAAGTGAGTCAATACCAATTTCAATATGTTTTTTATCAAATTGCTTTGAAGTAATTTCATCTTGCTCTAGCGTCTTAACTCCTTCTGGAATCATTGGAGAATCAGATACTAATAAAAATGCTCCGACAGGAATTTTATTATGAAATCCAACCGTAAATAAAGTAGCGGTTTCCATATCTATAGCATAAGCTCTGGTCTTTTTTATATAATCTTTAAAACTTTTATCATATTCCCAAACTCTTCTATTAGTTGTATATACTGTTCCGGTCCAGTAATCAATTTCATGTTCTCTAATTGTTGTTGATATTGCTTTTTGAAGTGAGAAAGATGGCATAGCTGGAACCTCTGGTGGAAAGTAATCGTTTGAAGTACCATCTCCTCTAATTGCTCCTATTGGAAGAATAAAATCACCAATTCCAATTCTCTTTTTTAAGCCTCCACATTTTCCTAAAAACAGAACAGCCTTAGGATTAATTGCTGATAGTAAATCCATTATAGTTGCAGCATTGGGGCTTCCCATTCCAAAATTAATTATAGTGATATTATTTGATGTAGCGGAAGGCATATGTTTATCTTCCCCATCTATATTACATTTCATAATTTCTGCAAATCCTTCAACATATTTGTCAAAGTTTGTAAGCAAAATATATTCACCAAAACTATCTAATTCTATGCCCGTATAACGAACCAGCCAATTATCAACAATTTCAGATTTTGTTTTCATTGATATACCTTTTTTGTTGCTCAAAGGTACTATATTTTAAGCAATTTGTTTGAAATTCAATTACTTAAAGTCTACCTCAACAATAACTTCATTCTTTCGATTCAAGAATTTATATGGACTATCATAGTATAGAATTTGGGGAGGCTTGATGGAGTTAATATTATTTGAACTTAGGACGTCTTTTAGCTTTTCTTTATAAAGTCTTTCCTTTTTTTTATTGCTAAATCCTCCATATCCTATAACTGCAAAATATGAAGGGGAGGAAATATATGCTTCTACTTCTTTATTATTTGGAATCGGAAAGGTTCCTGAATTGTATTCTTTTGGTAATACAAATTCCATCATTTGTTTGTCTTCTGACATATATACTGGAGTAGTCATAGCAATTTTTTCACTTCGGTTATTGTTCCCGGCTATATATTCAAATAGTTTTCTGAAATTATTATTTCTAGAGTAGTTTGATTTTATTTTGATTTTTGCTGCTTCAGGGTAAAACCGAATCTCAACATCATCAAATTTTTTAACTACTTCGTATACTTGGGTTTCATATTTCTGAGCCATAATATTTAAAGCATTAAATAAAATTATTATTAATCCTAGTTTAAATTTATTCATAGTATTAAATCTAATAAAATTTCATAAAATCTTCTTTGAAAATTTTATTCAAATAAAACATTAATCCATCACAATCTTCTTTATTAAATATAACCGGAGGTTTTATCTTTATTACATTATCATCAGGTCCGTCTGTACTCATTAGAATGCCAAACTCTTTCATCCTGTTTGCTAAATAATTAGCATGATCTTTTAAGGGTTTTAGTTCCTTGTCAGTTAATTCAATACCTAAGAATAATCCCTGTCCTCGAACATCACCAATTATAGGATATTTTTTTGCTAGCAGTATTAATTGATCTTTTAAATATTTACCAGTTAAAAGTGCATTTTTTTGAAGATTATTTCTCTGAATAAAACTTAATACTTCTGATGCAATTGAACATGAAACTGGGTTTCCACCAAATGTGTTAAAAAACTCCATTCCATTTGCAAATTTATTAGCCACTTCTTCTCTACATACTACGGCGCCAATTGGATGACCATTACCAAAAGGTTTACCAATAGTAACTATATCTGGCACTACATCATGAAGTTGAAATCCCCAGAAGACTTCACCCAATCTTCCGCAGCCAACTTGAACTTCATCAGAAATACAAAGTCCACCTGCCTTACGAATATATTTATAGGACTTTTTTAAAAACCCATCTGGTAATTCAACCTGACCTCCGCAGCTAATTATTGGCTCAATAATAAACCCTCCAACTCCTCTTTTTTTAGAATGTATATTATCAATACATTTTTTCACTTCTTTAGAATATTCATTACCAGTCCTTGATCCTCTATATTTCCCTCTATAAGAATCTGGAATTGGTATAACATGAGTATTTTTTGGAGCACCTCTGCCCCCTGTTCTATCAAATTTATATGAAGAGATATCTATGCATTTATTTGTATTTCCATGATAACCCCATTGAGAAACGATAATATCTTTTTGGCCTGTGACTTCTGTGATCATCCTTATAGCTAATTCGTTTGCTTCGCTTCCTGAATTAACAAAATAACAAACTGATAATTCTTTGGGAAGTGTATTAAGAAGTTTATTAGCAAGGTCATTAATACCCTCATGGAGATACCTTGTATTGGTATTCAAAATAGCCATTTGTTTCTGCCCAGCAATAACTATTTCAGGGTTTTCATGTCCAACATGAGCAACATTATTAACTGTGTCAAGATATAATCTTCCATTATTATCCATCAGATATTGACCTGCACCTCTAACAATTCTAATAGGTTCATTATAATGAAGTTTTAGGCTTTTACCAAGGTGCCTTTTTCTATAATCTATTATTTCATGATTGGTAATTCTTTTTTTTGACTTAATACTTTTTGATTTAAATAATAAGTTTGGATCTGGACAGATCTCTTTCCATATTTCTATTTGATTATAATACATTACTCCAGGAAAATCAATTTTGAAATCCATCATTGATAACATTACTTGAAAATGAAGATGAGGAGGCCAGTTACCATTCTCTGGATAGTTGCCAAGTTCTGAAATTTTTTCTCCTTTTTTAATTTTATCTCCAATGGAATGCTTAGTTGCACTCTTAACAGAGTTATGCCCATAAAGTGTAAAAAATTCAAAGTCTTTCATTTTGTGTTTTAGAACGACTAGTCCTCCATATTCTTTTTCTCCTTCATCATTTATTGCAATTACCACTTCTCCATCTATAATAGCATGCACAGGAGTTTGAGCTGGTAGCCAAAAATCTAAACCAATATGTATAGTCCTGTTCTCATTACCGGAGTTGCCCTTTTTCCCATATTTATCTGTTGTATATATAGCCCTAGGTTCTAGATAACCACCAGCTAAAATTTTATCAGGTAATTTTTTTTGAAGTCTTTCAATTTTATGTTGAAATATTTCAAGATCTCCAACTTCAAATGGTTCAATAAATTTTGTTGCAACACTTAAATCTATTTTTTCTAACTTATTCTTTTTTATTGTCGGGAATAATTTAGCTATTGAGATTGATTGATTAGAACACCACTTTTTAAATTTATCAAAATCTGGATGGGATCTAAAACCACAAGATTTTCTAAAACTATAAGTTGCAAATTCAGAACTAATATTATACCATTTGTTTAATAATTCCCATGCTTTTTTTTCACTAATTAAAAGGTATTTATTCCCTGGTTCTTTAGTTCTGTTGATTGCAGATTTTGTTACAGATATTACAAGCTTCATTGCAATCACATTATATAAATGATCAATCTCATTTTCTTTTAATGGATATACACTATGGTATCCTGATACTAAAGGTAAAGCTGCCTCTAATGGATCGTTTTGATCCATTATTGCATATGCACATGCTGTACCAACTTCATTAATTATTTGAGTATTTACAGCATCTCCAAAATCCACTATAGATCTAACAGATGGGCTAATGAGGTCTTCTGAAACAATAATGTTATTATCATTTATATCATTATGTATAACAGCTTTTCTAAGTTTTTTATAATCATTATTTTTTAACTCAAACTCTTTATGAAAATATTTTAATATTGTTTTTTGATCCTTACTAAAAAGATTTAAATGTTTTTTTGTCCAAAGTGATTGTGCAATATCCCATTCAAATTTTCTATGTGCAATTTTATGATCAAAGCCTTTTAGCAACTTAGTTATATTTCCACTTTTCTCTCCTAAGCTATAACGTAAATAATCCAGTTGTGGGTTAACTGAACTCCATAATCTCCCAGGAATCCATTTTAAAAGTCTTAATATTCTTTTATCTCCATGATTATCTTGAATTTCAGTTATATCTTTCCCTTTTTTATTTAAAACTATTTTAGAAACGGGGAGATTCTTTTTTTTTGAATTAATGAATCTTAAAATTTTAATTTGAAAGTCCAAATAATCGGAAGTTGAATTTGGTCTTGAAATTTTTAATATGTAATCCTGTGAATTTTTAGTTGAAATCTTATAATTAATGTCAATTTCTCCTTGAAGCTTTGATGCAGATCCTGAAATTCCATATTCCTTTTTGACTATTTTTTCTACTTCATTTATTGGAAGAACAAGTTTTTCATAATTCATAGTCTAAAAATAAAAAAATGATATTAACTTCCCCGAAAATAAAACTAATTATGGAATGGTATGTTAAAGTAATCCAATCGTACTCTGATTTTAATGGGAGATCAAGAAGAAAAGAATATTGGATGTTTACTCTGTGGAATGTAATTTTTGCTCTTCTGGCTATGTTCTTAGATTATACATTTGGTATTGTTTACCCATCGGTTGGATATGGCCCATTATATATAGCATATGGATTATTTGTTTTTATCCCAGGTCTTGCAGTCGCAATAAGAAGACTCCATGATGTAGGAAAAAGCGGGTGGATGTATCTTGTAGCTCTTATTCCAATTGCTGGGGCAATTTGGCTAATTGTACTTTTTGTAACAGAGGGTAATGAAGGGAATAATGCTTATGGTCCAGACCCTAAAGAATTAGATGACTAAGGTGCAGGGTTAGGTATTTTTTCTTGTGCTTGATTAATCTCAGCAAGTATCTCTTTAGATAATTTTGTATTAATGCTATTTATATTTTCCTTGAGTTGCTCCATATTTGTTGCTCCAATAATATTGCTTGTAACAAATGGTCTATCATTAACAAAAGCTAATGCCAATTCTGTAAGTGTTAAGTTATATCTCTTAGCAATTTGATGATATAATTCTGTTGCACTTTTACAATTGTCATTTGTATATCTAGCCATATTTGGAAACAAATCAAGTCTACTGTTTTTAGGTACATTCCCATTTCTATATTTACCTGTTAGAACGCCAAACCCAAGTGGAGAATAGGCAAGCAGTCCAACATTTTCTCTTTTACATATTTCACCAGAACCTATCTCAAAAAGTCTATTCAATAAAGAATAAGGGTTTTGAATAGTAATCATTTTTGGAAGTTCACTTTTAGAATATTCTAAAAATTTCATTATACCCCATGGATTTTCATTAGACAGACCAATATATCTAACTTTTCCAGCATCAATAGCTTTTTTCAATTTAAGCAGTATCTCTTGGAAGTTGTCCTCCCACGAATCATTAAAGTATTTAAAGTTTCTAACTGCAAAATAATTAGTGAGCCTTTCAGGCCAGTGTAACTGATACAAATCAATATAATCTGTCTTAAGTCTTTTAAGACTTTGATCTAATGCTGTTTCTATAGAGTCACCTTTAAATCCGGTTTTTCTTATATGGGCAGTATAATCTCCAGGACCAGCTATTTTACTAGCTAGTATTATTTTCTCTCTTGATTTTCTGCTTTCTAACCATTCTCCAATATACTTTTCTGTAGTAGCATATGTTTGTGCAGATGCAGGAACTGGGTAGAGCTCTGCAGTATCAAAAAAGTTTACTCCATTTTCTAAGGCATAATCCATTTGTTCAAAAGCTTCTTCCTTGGTATTTTGGGTCCCCCAAGTCATAGTTCCGAGACAAATCTTACTAACATCAATTTCTGTTCCAGGCAATTTATTGTATTCCATAGGTTAAATTTTAGGTAGCTGTAAAACTACAAAAAATAAAATTTTGAATTGTCCCAAATGGTGTTTTATGATCCACTCTTTTCGATTCAACTTTTTTAAAATTTGAGGTTTCAAATGTTTTTGTAATAGATATTTCATCATATTGACAGATTTCCAGGCCACTACACTTTGTTGGGCCATCAGTTGAAAATGTTCCTATAACAAAATTTGTAGCATAATTAGAAACCATTTTAGAGTAGTCTGCAATGCTGCCCTTAGAGGTTAGAAAATGAAAAACTGCTCTATCATGCCAAAAGTCATATTTTTTAATAGGTTCAAAATTATTAATGTCAGAAACTATCCACTGTACTTTATCAGATTCTTTTCCAATCCTTTTTTTAGCCTTCTCAATAGCATTTTTTGATATATCTAGTACAGTTATATTATCATATCCCTCTAATAATAAATAATCTACAAATCTACTCTCACCTCCTCCAATGTCTATAATTGAGGATTGCTTTGAAAGTTTGAATGACTCAAAGAAATCAATTGAAGTTTGAGGCCTCTGCTCTGTCCATGAAACTTCATTAGGCATCTTATTTTTATATATATCCTCCCAGTGTGATTTTGTATTAAAATTCATTTACTATACTTTATATATATATTAAAAATATTTGGATAGAGAAACTCAAAGTCTTTTTTCTAATTTATTTTACTAGTCAATATAGAATATTGTTTTAACATTTTATAAATTTATCAATACTAAATATAA
>CEPK01111612.1_pt1 | contig 13845 bp, 11 predicted proteins | sample 356231 | NCBI WGS metagenome assembly CEPK01 (sample SAMEA2620259, study PRJEB7988) | marine metagenome | biome: marine biome (ENVO:00000447); feature: deep chlorophyll maximum layer (ENVO:xxxxxxxx); material: "saline water (ENVO:00002010), including plankton (ENVO:xxxxxxxx)" | depth 80 m
ATTAACACTGATTGAAAGTATGATTTAAGTGATATTTGAAGTTTACCTTCTGAGGTACTAGAATTTGAAAAATGTGTACCTAAATTTTCATATGGATCAGAATCAAAAATTAATGGTTGCTCACTAATTACAGCGCCAACCAATGGTTCCATTCTAATTAAATATGACTCTAATGAATCATCTTTTTGATATAAAAATAAATTTGCATATCGAATAATAGAAAAAGATGGTAGGGAAAGTGAATCAAAAGGAACATTAATTATTGATCTATACCCTCTTCCTCTGTTTAACATAATTGTATTATCTGATGTTTCCCCAAGATTAGAGTTGTTTATTGTTGATATATCCTCTGCGACATAAACGATCCTTGTTAAGGTGTCAATTAATGCTTCTTCTGCGCTAGAGCTATTTTCTGATCTGTAATAGATTTCAATCTTAGGATCTAAACTTCCAGCGCTATATTCGCGACTAAATAACTCAATGAATGAGCTATCCAATTCATCTAAAAATGTTAGAGAAAAAGTCCTATGATAATTTGTAGTATCAGTTAGAAGAGGTATTTGCTGTGTTAAATCCCATGATAATACCGATTCTTGAAAAAAACTAATAGTATCAGAAGTATCAGATCTAACACTAATATTTGGCGTACCTAAATCATTCCAATTAGAAAAGTCCAAATCGTAAAGATTAGCACTATGACTATTTGACTCGCTGAATATTGAATCAGAAATAAAGTATAAATGCAAGCCTAAATTACTATTAAGAAGGCTATCTTCAGCATACACCCTTAAAAAAATACTATCAATAGTTACTAAGGAATCTAAAAACGTACCCCATCCTGTGGGCGGAAATTTTAGAAGTGAAGAAGGAAATGAGAAATTTTGGCTATTGCCAATATATAATTTTTTATATGCGCTGATATCTGGAGAAATTTGATATGTAAAACCTGTAATATTTTTTAGTAATAAAGTATCGAGTGATAAATCATTTGTCGACAAGTCTGCCTGAATTGGGTCTTCAGAACAGTTAGTAAAAAGTACAAGCAAACTAGATAAACCTATTGCAGTTATCAATCTAGTAAAATACATTATATTAATTAGGATATTATTTATTATTTGGAAGTCAGTTTAGAAATAATCTGATCTAGAGCTTTCGTTACAGAATTATAATCAATATTCTCATCAATTTTTTGCTCAAATATTGTAACTTTCTTTTTGTTATCTTTAAACGCAGTTTTTTTGAGAAGTTTAGAGGATATCTTGTCCCCCGGACTATCTATGATCAAAATTGCATCCGCACTGTAACTAGAAATATCATAAATGTTCAAACTATTACCTTTTAATTTTGAAGGAACATTAACTCCAACGTCTATAATATCGGATTTTTTTGCAGCTGAATATTCATCTAAATCATGAATCACCAAAATAGTTTTAATGTCCTTATAAAATTCATTTATACCTTCAAACTCCTGCTTGTAAATAGCAGGAATTAAGGCAGATTGCCAACCATTACAGACAAATATATCCGGAACCCAGAATAGATGAGGAAGGGTACTAATTACTGCCTTTGAATAATATGCATATCTTTCTATGTTGTCAATAAGCACTCTTCCATTTTTGGATTTGTACAACAAGTTTGTTAATGGTTTAAACCAATATTCATTTTCTAGAAAATAAACCTGTACCCTTGTTTTTGGAATAAAAGCACTTTTCGCGCTTGCTATTTCTTCCTCTCCACGAAATTCAAATGGTATTTCTCTAAGTCTAATCACTTCTCTTAGTATATATTTTCTTTCACTAATGAAACCATATTTTGGCAATATCGTGCGAATATCGTGCCCTATTTCTTGTAAATGTAGCGGGACGCTTGTTGAAAAACCAGCTAGATTGGATACATTAGCAAAGGGTATGATTTCAGTCGTACTAAAATATATTTTCTTTGACATTAATTATTTTCGATATTATTTGGTTATTAATCTAGGGCCAATTTTCGAAGTGCGTCTTTTGCTTTTGGATAATACTCACTACCTGGAAAATAATCAATGAGACGCTGAAACTCTTCCTTCGCTTTTTCTATACTTCCCATGCTCTGATATGATAACCCAAGTTTTAATTGGGCATCATCGTCTTTATCTGTTCCAGCATAATTAAATACTTTACTAAACTCAGCAATTGCTCTTTTAAAATCTTTTTTTGAATAATAACATTCTGCCAACCAATATTGACAATTATCAGCTAAATCATTTGTAGCATCTGATGATACCAATTCAGAAAAACCTTGAATTGCATTATCATACTCCTGGTTTTGAAAATGACCTAGGCTCTTCATGTAGTGCTTTTTATATTTAGCAGCATTAAACTGTGGTTCTGGATTTATTGATCTTCCTGATTTCATATTGGACATTTCATTGTAGCTACTGGTTAATGTAACAATTTTATTTTCGATCATAACAAGTTTATTATAGATCTCAAGAGCAGTACTATCCATAAATCTTGCCTGATTTTCGAGTTTGGCAATTTTATTATTCATGGTATTTATTCGTTTCATTATCACTACAGTTATTGAGTCTTGCTGTGATTTACTACTTACAGCTTGTCTAAATGCTGACATTAATTCAGGTAGCAATAATCTATCATTGAACTCCAATGAGTCTACTAAAACTCTTACTCTGTCAATTTTTGCATTCAACCTTCTCAATTCCTTATCATAGTTTTTTGAATTTTGAGCATTCAAACCCGATAACAGCAGAATAAAAAAGCACGCAATAAAATTTAGAACTATGTATGATTTTGTCATATAAACACCAAATTATTAAGTATATCTGATATCTTAATTTACCCGTTAATCACTCTAACAAACAATATCTTATAAATCTTATAGTTTAATCAGAATAATGAATACTAAACCTCATGATTAAGCCAACCATAAGATAACATGTTATAAGAAAAGTTCCCCCAGCAGATATAAATGGTAGAGGTAGTCCTTTTACAGGAATTAACCCAACTGTCATTGCCGTATTTACAAAAATATGAGCCAAAATAATAGATCCAAGTCCAATTAAAATTAAGCTAGAAAATTTATCTTTTGATAAGTAAGAATATCTAATTATCGTATTTAGTAAATAACCAAAGGTAATTAGTATTATGGTAATAAATACAAAACCCAATTCCTCACCGATAACGGATAATATAAAATCAGATTCCTGAACAGGTAAAAACTTAAGATGAGTTTGAGTTCCCTCACCCCACCCTTTACCAAAAAACCCTCCCGAACCTATAGCTGTTTTACTTTGTATAATCTGATAAGCAGCACCTAGAGGATCCTTTTCTGGATATATAAATGTTAATACTCTATTCTGTTGATATGGGTTTAACATATCCCATATTGGTCTCGCAAGTAGTCCAAAAAAGATATTTCCAAAAAAATAGCTAACACCAGCTATTATTTTTGTTTTAGCATAAAAAATAATTATGCCCATTACGAATGCCCATATGGAAAATAGTATAACATTAAAAGCAGATAGAATAGATAGAACAGGTGCAACTAATAAAAATAAATAAAATGGTCTTGCACCAGCCCAATACAACATGGGGAAAATAACACTTATCATTACTAATGAGGTTCCTAAATCTGGCTGATTTAAAACAATTAATGCAGGGAAAAGAGCAATAATAATAGGAAAAATAATAGAACTAAATTTTTGAATTTTCAGATTGTTATCTGAAAGGTATCTTGCGATTGCAATTACTGAAAAGATTTTAGAAAATTCACTAGGTTGAAAGTTAAAGGGTAATCCAATGTCAAGCCATCTATAGGTTCCAGCATGGGGTTTACCAAAGAATGGAAGAAGCACAATAATAACTCCAATACCATATATAAAATATGCGTATTTATGAATGATATACTTTGGTGTAACAATGGAAAAAGAAAAACTGAATAATGCAATAAACAGAAAAAATAATTGCTTATAAAATGGGCTTTGGCTAAATATAGTATTTTGATGCGAGATGCTATTTAAGGCTACTAAGCCTATTAAACTAAGAAATAATGATGCGAATAAAATTTTCCATGGTGCATCGTTTACATTTATATTTTTATAAAAAATCATTTAATCGCAACAATTTTTTCATTAATGAGTTTTTTAAACACTAATTTTGCCATTGGCGCAGCAATCGCACCTCCTGATCCTGCATTTTCTAATAAAATCACGATAGAGTATTTTTTGTTTAAATATTCTGCCCAACCAGTGAACCATGCATGATTGTCTCCATGTGGGTTTTCTGCTGTCCCTGTTTTCCCATAAACTTTTAATCCATTAATCAAAGGATCTGATTTTCTTCCTGTTCCATTTTTGCTTATGATTGCAGAACTAAGACCATCATATACTTGCTTCCAATGTTTTTCTTCTAATTCAGGCTTAGAGTTTTTAGGCAAATTATCAACCATAACAAAATGACATGAGGGAGATTTACCTCTAGTAGATATTAGGTTTATATAGTTTAATACTTGTATCGGGGTAACAAGAATTTCGCCCTGACCTATAGCCAAGTTTAATAGAGTTCCTTTACTCCATCCATATTTCCCATATCTTTTTTGCATATAAGCTTTATTTGGGACTAAACCTTTTGATTCATTAGGTATGTCTATGTTTGTTTTGCTGCCAAATCCAAATTGCCTAAAAACTTTATACAGTTTATCAATATTAACTTGCTGGATTGCTTTATAAAAAAACACATCACACGACATTGCCATAGCTTGAATAATATTGACTTCACCATGCCCATCAGTAACCCAACAACCATAAATTCTATCACCAAACTGGTAAAACCCAGGACAAATATGTGTAATATCTTCATCCAGGTTTCCATATTTTAAAATAGAAATTTGAGAAATCATTTTTACTATTGACCCTGGAATATAAGTCCCTTGAATATATCTATTTATTAATGGAGTATCAGGATCATCCTTAACAGATTTCCATTTATTTTCAGTCATCATACCAGTAAATAAATCAGGCGCATAATCTGGTGCACTAGCAGCTGCTATCACCTCTCCAGTTTGTGGCATCCCAACCAAAATAACACCTTTTTTATTTTCCAATAGCTTCTCAATAAAAATTTGAATATTGAGATCTATTGTTGTTTGAATATTTGATCCTGGATCTGGTCTAGTATCAATTAATTCTGAGGCTGAGCCAACCTCTCTCCCGGACGCATCAACTTCAAAAAAATATGTGCCACGTTTACCCATAAGGTAATTTTCATATTGTTTTTCTAGACCAGACCAACCCACCAAGTCACCTAACTCATAAAGTTGTTTATTTAAAAGATTTTTCCTTATCTCTCTATCAATTTCTTTTACATAGCCAAATAAATGAGGAGCACGTACACCATTTGGAAAAAACCTTTCAGGAATCTGGTCATAGTAAACACCTTCAAGTTTTAGTTTATTTTCCTCAAGGTTACTTAGTTGTAAAAAATTGATATCTTTTGCTAGTCTTGCTGGTACAAATCTACCTCTATAGTATTTTTGATAATTTGAACGAATGATACTAGAATCAGATTCAATATAGTCAGCTATTAAGTTAAATTGTTCTCTTTTATTATTCATTTCCCCTGGTATAGCCGTTAAAACATATACTGGATAATTATCTACAAGTATTTCGCCATGTCTATCAAGGATGAGACCCCTTGGAGCACTTTTGGTCACTTTTCGTATCCTATTGGTATTCGATTTTAAACTATAAATTTCATGTTCAATTATTTGAATTTGAAAATATCTAGCAATAAGAATGAAAATCATAAGCCAAGATAAAATTCTAGCAACAAGGTACTGATTTTGGGAGACAATATTATCAGATTTAAGCATTCATTCTGCCTAAGCCATTTTATAAATTGGAAACATTATTTGCAAAATACCTAAAAATGTAAGTGTGTATAAAGATGTAAAGATCCATTTTAAAAAAAATTTAAATGGATCTTGAATTAAATATTCTTGGTAAACTATTAAACTAAAAATTAGAAATTGAGCAAGTATAATTGAAATCCATATGATTGTAAAATAAGACTTGTTCAGCTTGGTGCTTTTTCCTTTTAAAAATCCACTAAAATATCCTGTTGTTGTGTAAATCAATGGCGTTAAGCCAAAATATTGATTTAAACCGGAGGAAAGATCAATAATTAAACCCATCAAGAAACCTACCGTTACGCCATTAAGTCTGCCATCTTTAACTGCAATATATAGTATAACTATTATACAAAAGTCTGGATCAACAGTACCCAAAGAGAAAAATTCTACAGTCCACGATTGGAAAATAAATACTGTAAAAACTAGAATGAAATATTTAATTGTTAACATAATTGTGATCAATTACTACAAAAACATTTTGAATCGATTCAAAATCACTTTGTATTTCAACATTGACTACTTTTTGATAATTACCCCTCTCATCGTAAACACCTGAAACTAATCCAACAGGTAGTTTTGGAGGATATATTTTACTAAAGCCAGATGTTATTACCCTGTCGCCAATATTTATTTCTACATTTTTTTGAACTTCATATATTTTACACATGCTATTATTATGCCATCTTAAAATACCAACAGCACCACTTGGCATAATTCTTACACTTAGTCGAAAATTATTATCAGATATAGATTGTACTAATGCAGAGGAATTACCTACCTGAATTGTTTTCCCAATAATACCTTCGGGTGTTAAAACCGCCTGATTAGGCTTAAGTCCATTATTCAAACCTACATCAATTGTTAAAGATTGTAAATTTGTTTGGATACCTTTGTTTATGATCCTAGCAGGTATAATACTTAATTTAGTCTCTCGCTTAAAATCTAATAACTCCCTAAGTTTTTTATTTTCATCTGCAGCATGTAAAATAGATTCTAGTTCTAAATTTAGTTGTAGATTTTTTTCCCTTAAGTATTGGTTTTCCTCGCTAACTATTGCCAAGGATTTTATTCTAACCATAGGAGATGATAAAAATGATACAAAATCAGTTGCAAATCCTCGAATAACACTCATTTCATTATTTTTATTATTAAATAATAAAGCCATGGATAAAGTCAATGCTAGAATAAAAACAAAGTGATCTTTGTTTTTTATAAAAAATAAGAAGAGGTTGCGCATCTACAACCCTTAAAGAAGTACAGCCTCGTATTTCTTAAGATTTTCTAAAACCATGCCAGTGCCTTTGACAACAGACAATAATGGATCTTCTGCCACATTAACCGGAACATTTGTTCTTTCTCTAATAATTTGATCTATGCCTTTTAATAGACTTCCTCCACCTGCTACTATTATACCTCTTTCAAGAATATCTGCTGCTAATTCAGGCGGCGTTTGCTCTAGGCATCTCTTTACTGCTTCAACAATAGCATTAACGGGATCTTTTAGAGCCTGCCTAATCTCATCAGAGCTAACCTCAATTGTTTTTGGTATGCCAGAAACAAGGTCTCTTCCCCTTACTGATATGGTCTTTGTTTTCATTTGCATTGCAGAACCAACGGATTTCTTTATTGATTCACTCATACCTAAACCAATTTCGAGTTTATGCTCGTTTCTAAACCATTGCAGTATAGATTCATCCATCTCATCTCCAGCAATACGGATTGTTTCTTTTGTTACTACGCCATTCAAAGATATTACTGCTATTTCCGTAGTTCCACCTCCAATATCTACAATAATATTCCCGATAGGCTGACTGATATCAAGACCAATACCTATGGCAGCTGCTACTGGCTCCTCGATAAGATAGACTTCTCTGGCATTAGCACGTTCACCAGAATCTTTTACAGCTCTTCTTTCAACCTCGGTAACTCCAGATGGAACACAAATGACCATCCTTGGCCTAGCCATCCTACTGAAATTTATCTTATTAATAAAACCCTGTAGCATACCGTCTGTCATCTTAAAATCAGCAATTACACCATCCTGTAGTGGTCTAATAGTCTCCAAATCTCTATGTGTTCTACCCAGCATAGCCTTTGCCTCATCTCCGACAGCTACTATATTATCATCGTGTATGGTTCTGGCTACAATAGAAGGCTCATTAATTACAACACCTTTACCTTTTAACCATATCAGGGTATTCGCAGTACCTAAATCAATCGCAATATCGCCTGAAATCCAATTTATTATATTTGATATTGATTTTTTGTTCATCTGATAAATTTTTGAGCAATATTCACAAGTCTAATCTAGCCATGATTCATATTATAGCTTTACTTTATTTAATTATTTCAAACTTAATAGTTTGAACCAATAAACGGTCTATCTAATCTATAGTCACCAAATCCATTAAGGTCTTTAAAAACAAACTGTTTATTGATACGGTTATAGTACCATATCTGATACGTAGATGTATTTGAACTATTTATATTCGATCTCTGAATCTCATCAGGTGGTCCAAATAATATATAGATCATTCCAAAATCAGTCTCCCAGCCTTCTTTCCATGACATATTGAAATAATCATTCACGTAGTTGACTCTAATATAATATTCTTCCATTAACTCATTTAAACTAGTTCCTGGCGTGGGATCGCGTTTTTCCCAATATTTTAAAAAAATATTTTCTAAATCTTTTCCTTTCTTGCCTTTTGCATTTTTCCTCTCACTGTTTGAAAGAATGTACTTCATTTGCCTGAACGAGTTTTCAATATTTTTTACATATCCAGAAATACCAGGTTTAAAGATTGTAATATTCTTTTCAATCTTTCTAGATGCCTTCAATTGTTTTAACTCAAAAATTATTTTTGTATTAAATGATTGTAGATATTCTTTTTCTATTTTAACCATGTGTACAAAAAAACCATTATCAGTCTCATCTTCAATTATGGGAAGTAAAATTTTTTCATCACTCAATAGTATTTTAGTTTCTATAGAATATGGTGCATCAGTTACAAATCCTGAAGCTAAAACAATAAGACCACCATCTATATTTGTTATTTTTTTTCCAAGTATTGGAAACTCATTAGAATCAAAACCCCACTCACCTTTTAAGTTTGTAATAATTATTGGCTCCATCAATGAAGGCGATTTCTTTTGTTTTGTAAAATTTAAGTTTTTCTTCTTACTACCTTTTTTCCTTGTATCATTATCATATAATTCAGAAGTAATCTCGTACTTTCCTATCCCTACATTAAAATTTATATAATGTTTCTTCGTCCTTAATTTTGATTTTGTTTGAATATACTCATTCACAACTATAGAATCAGACCAAACCTTCTTAAAAAGTTGTTTTTCTTTACTATCCTTAAGCATTACGGAGGCACTATATGATGCTATAAAATCAGAATTTCTTTTTATGAACTGAAGACTACTAAAAGGAATTTCTACAAAAGTTGTTACCTTGATTGAATCTTTTTTGATAGGTCTAGAAAAAGATACCAAACCATATTGCGCAATATTCTCCCTATTAAAATCTTTTTTTGAAATTTGCGCAAATATTAAACCCATAATAAAAAAGGTTAACAATATAGATATAATTACACTCCTCAAAGGTCCTTCCTCCATGTAAACCTTATCAATCCCTCGCTTGATCCTATCCAGAGATATTTATCTATATGTTCCAACACATTAACCGAACCGATAAAATCAAAAATATATTCTCTAACTCTATTAGATTTCATATTAACTCTAAATAGTCCTATTTCCGTTCCAATAAAACAAAATTTTCCAATTACTATCATATCAGATACAACATTGCCTCCATATTCTGCTACAGATATTAGCAAATTCCAAATTTGCTCATCTAAATCAAACGTCACAATTCCAATATTTGTTGCAAAATATATAATATTTTTTTCCTGACAAATAGATGTTACTCTAGAGACTGGAAAATCCAAATAAGAATCCCCTATTGATAGCGCGTTCATTATCTGGGGGTTATTATTATCATATAGATATATACCAGTTCTAGAAGCGATCCATACACCAAATTCATTAATAGCTAAATCATACACAGGGTGATTATAAAAGAGATATTCAAAACCCATTGGTTCTTCTCTTTTTGTTTTCCTATCAATCTGTCTAATACCATAATTACTTCCTATCCAAACATAGTTTGAGTCTCCAACCATTGATGTCAGATCACTGTTTGGAATTCCCCTATCTTCTCCGAGAGTTCTCCAGTAATTCTCATCCTTATCAAAAGTAAGTACCACACCATTTCCGCCTACCCATAAATCATTTTCAAAATTATAAAAGGAGTGTACCTCTGTGAGATTCATATTAATGGTTATATCAAAATCATAGTGGTCAGCCTGAAAACTATTTACATTAAGCCTAGTGACGCCTCTCCCAAAATTGTAATCTTTCGATCCTATCCATATGTTATCATTATTTACTAATAATGCATTTATGTTTAAACCTCTAATTCCAAACTCTGTTGGATATATGGCTTCCATCGTTTTATTACCATGAAAAAGAGTACCATCAGAGCTACCGATCCAGACATCATTATTGTCACCAACCAAACCACTTGTAATATCAACATACCTTCCATAATTATCAATAAATTGATTCCCTGAAACCATCCACCCTGACATTATTGTATAGTTATTCAATATTTCAGCAATATTAGAATTAGTTAAATACTGATCACTGCTCCATTTAATATTCATTTCATCTGGACTTGGATATATACCTGCTAATATTCCTGAAGACTTATCCATTTTTACATAAACGGCATTAGCACGAGCCCAAATATAATTATCTGAGTTTCCTATTCTACTAATTCTATCTTTATTTGTTAATCCTATATCAATAAAGTCTATATTTCGCCAGTCGCCTTCTCTTGTGAATGAATATTGGATTACGCCAGGAGATGAGGCCCATACAATTCCAGTATTATGATCAAAATGTACACTAGTCACATTATTACTGGAAAGTCCCTGTGCTGTTGTTATTGGGAGGTCATATTGATTACTGTATAGACTATATCTAGAAATACCACCGTGACTAGTAGCAATATATAGATATTCAAATCCTTCAGTGAGGGAGTTAATTTTTCCAGATTCTTTGAAAAGCAACCAGTCAAAAGGTCTGTATTTCGCTCTGGGCTGTGATAAAACAACAGCAAAAAATAAAAAGAAAATTAACTTAAATAAAATTACTCTCTTTTCCCTCAAAGCTGTCTACTGGCCCAATTTATAATAATGGGAAAAAAAATCGATTAATGAATCAAGAGTAATTGGGCAAACTCCAACATCTTCACATACTCTACCAGCAGCTAGATTAGCGATTATTGCAGACTCTAAAGGCATTAATCCGCATAGATCATTTATCGCAAAAGTGGCAATAACCGTATCTCCTGCACCAGAAACATCAAATACCTGTCTCGCTTTTGTTGGTATTGTTTCGTGTACCCCTTTGTGATAAAGGGACATACCACTGGATCCAAGAGTCAGAAGCAATATTTCTGAATTCATATACTCTTGGAAATGAAAGCCAGATTTCGGTAGAGATCCAAACTGTTCTTCTTTTGCTATTGCCCTGAATTCGACAAGATTGGGTTTAAATAGCCTAACACCCTTGTATGACGAATAATTATGAAACTTAGGGTCAACATACACAGGAACTTTGTTATCATTTGCACAATCAATTATATTTTTTATGAGGCTTGGTGTTAGCAAACCCTTGTTATAATCCTGAATTATAACACCATCGATATTTTTGATATTTTGAAAAATGTTGTCAATGAAAACCAACTCGTCTTTATCCGAAATTTCATCAGTAACCTCATTATCAAGTCTGGCAATTTGCCGGTTATCAGCAATAATCCGAGATTTTACAGTTGTAAGTCTTGATCCTGACTCTATGACTTTGTAATCAATTTTTTTGTGCCCTTTAAAACAATTCCTTAAATGTTCATGGTTCTCATCTTTACCGACAATACCCATTAAGGTAACTCTAGTACCAAGTCCCGCAAGATTAAGTGCCACATTAGCAGCTCCTCCTGGCTTAAACTCTTTGTGATCCACTAAAACAATAGGAACCGGAGCTTCTTGAGATATACGGTCAACTTTTCCATGCACATATTCATCTAAAATGATATCACCTATTACAAGGATATGCTTTTTGCAGTAATTTTTTGATATTGATTTGATATCAAGTTTCATTTTTTTATCTTTATCCAGATTTACTATTATCTGAGTCCTTTTGCTTATTCCTATAATTACGGTTTCTCTTTCGATAGTTACCGCTTTTTCTTCTTCTATCTGATCCCTTTGACCTACCATGGCGATTAGAACTAGACCTAATCTTTGAAACATGACCATTATCTAAGAAAATAATAACGGAGGCAAACTTCTTCACTAAAGATTCACTATGTGAGCTTATTATGATTGTTGTTCCAAGGGAGCGGTTCATCCTTTTTAATTGGTTGCGAAATTCTTGTTCCATATCATCTGTCAGATATGCACCGTACTCATCAATAAGCAATACTCTAGGGTCACTCTCTAGCGAAAGTATCATACCAAGCCAATGTAATTCTCCTTTTGTAAGATTGGATATAGATCTTTCCCAAATATGCTTATACCTTCCACTGTTAAAATGACGTTTCATCAATGTGTTCGACTTTTTACCATAGAGTTTGCTAATGACCTTACTTACTTTGAGTCGTGAATCAAATCCTTCATAACCATAGTTATAAAAAACCTCATCATGCTTAATGGTCTTACCTAACCAGTTTGTCTCATATATCATATTCTCAAAATAAAGACTACCCGAAGATGGTTTTAAAGATCCTGATAATATGCTTAGAAGAGATGTTTTTCCAGATCCTGGAGGCCCTACAATTGCATATATCGTACCAGGATGTATTTCCAACTTTTTTATATTAAGCGCCTCAAAAGAACCGTAAGATTTTTTTAGACCCTTAACCTTAAAAATCAATCTTTTTACTTCATTCATTAAATACCTCTAAACATTAAAAGTTTAAGGATAGGTACGTAATGCTATATACTAATTCTGTTCCAGCCAGCGTTCAGCATCGATCGCCGACATACATCCAGTCCCAGCTGCAGTAACCGCCTGTCTATATATCTGATCCTGAACATCACCACAGGCAAATACGCCAGGTATGTTAGTATCTGTGCTATCCGGTTTTGTGATTATATATCCTTTTTTATCTAGATCCAGTTGATCTTGGAAGACCTTTGTGTTGGGTATGTGTCCAATTGCCATAAAAACCCCGTCACAGGTAATGTTTTTTGTTTCACCTGATATAGTGTCTTTGATTACTGCCCCAGTTACTCCAGTGTCTTTATTTCCAGTAATATCCTCAACTGCGCTGTTCCACATAATCTCTATGTTATTATTTTCAAAGACTCGTTCCTGCATAATCTTCGATGCCCTAAGCTCGTCTCTCCTGTGAACAATCGTTACCTTAGAAGCAAACTTCGTCAAAAAGATTGCCTCCTCCGCGGCCGAGTCTCCACCACCAACAACCAAAACTTCTTTTTCCTTGAAAAAGAAACCATCGCATGTTGCACACGCAGATACACCATATCCCATTAGCTCAGCTTCAGACTCCAGCCCCAATAAACGGGCAGAAGCACCAGTAGATATAATCACAGAGTCCGCTGTGTATTTCTCATCCTTAACCCAAACGATAAAAGGGTTTTTTAAGAGTTCTACCTTGTCTACGGTCTTATACTCGCATGTCGCTCCAAAACGTTGCGCTTGTTTCCTCATGTGATCCATCAGCTCTGGCCCCATAATACCATCGGGAAACCCTGGAAAATTCTCAACGTCTGTGGTTATTGTTAGCTGACCACCTGGTTGGGAGCCTTCAAAAACGAGTGGTTCTAGATTGGCTCGGGCTGC
>CEPK01168786.1_pt1 | contig 13839 bp, 12 predicted proteins | sample 356231 | NCBI WGS metagenome assembly CEPK01 (sample SAMEA2620259, study PRJEB7988) | marine metagenome | biome: marine biome (ENVO:00000447); feature: deep chlorophyll maximum layer (ENVO:xxxxxxxx); material: "saline water (ENVO:00002010), including plankton (ENVO:xxxxxxxx)" | depth 80 m
CATGATGAGGTAGAAGGGTTTCTTGTTGCTAATTTTGTATACAATCCCTCAATGTGGGTTGGAGAAATGTATGGTGATGAATGTAAACGAGTTTACTCTGAATGGAAAAAACAAGTAGAATCATTATCATATAAATTTAAAGAAGATATTGATACTCTATATGATTTAATTGACAATTTTAATAATAGTGATTTGGGTTTAGAGTTGGGGTTTGATAGAATTTTTACTGTTGAACAAGGTCAACATCCTGTTTTATTAGAACAAGTATTGGGAAGACATATTAGTTTAGAGTCTGCAATTATTATGAATAAAATATTATCTTTTATTGGTGATTGGAATAATAAAATACTTGATAAGGTTGTTTGGCCAGATGTTTGCCGCAGAATGATTAAATATGATCCATTTTTAAAAATAGATGATATATCAAAATATAAAAAAATAATGTTGACCCGACTTGACATTTGATTATAAATAGAGTATAATATTATGTATAGTGTGAATCAGATGAAATATATTAAACAATCAAATATAAGGAGATACGATGAATTCATTTTCTGATTTAAAAAAATCCCGTCAAAAATCAATTGACAAAATCAACCAAAAACTTCAAGAACAAACAGAATCCTCAAAAGGATTTGTTGAAGATACTCGCTTCTGGAAAGCAGATCTAGACAAGTCTGGAAATGGCTATGCGGTTATTAGGTTTCTTCCCGCACCACCAGATGAAGATTTGCCTTGGGCAAAAACTTGGAATCATGGTTTTCAAGGAGTTGGTGGATGGTACATTGAAGAATGTCCAACTACTATTGGTAAAAAATGTCCTGTTTGTGAATATAATTCTACTTTGTGGAATTCTGGAATTGAAGCAAACAAAGACATTGCTCGTAAACAAAAGAGACGTTTAGTTTATGTCTCAAATGTTCTTATTGTTAAAGATCCTGCTAATCCAGCAAATGAAGGTCAAGTGAGACTTTTCAAATATGGTAAAAAGATCTTTGATAAAGTTAATGATCTTATGAATCCTCAATTTGAAGATGAAACACCAATTAATCCATTTGATCTTTGGGAAGGTGCGGACTTTAGATTGAAGATTAGAAAAGTTGATGGATTTAATAATTTTGATAAATCTGAATTTGATTCACCATCACCACTTTATGATGGTGATGATACAAGACTTGAGGCTCTTTGGAAGTCAGAAAATTCTTTGATAGAATTTACTGCTCCAGAAAAGTTTAAAGAATTTTCTGATCTTAAATCTAGATTGGATAGAGTTTTAAACGCTGATACTGAACTTCAAGTTCCAGTAGAATCAAATAGGATGTCTGAAATGATGGAAAAGTCTAATCCTAATAAAGTTCCATTTGAAGGTGGCCAATCAATGAACACTCCTGTTCAAGAAACTGTTGCTTCAACCGCTGAAGACGAAACTGATGAATCATTGTCATATTTTCAAAAATTGGCAAATGAACAGTAATTAGTTTAGTAATTGGGGCTTAACCGTAATTTAATTTAAGCTTAAGCCCCATCAAGTCAGTTGCACTAGAAGATACATTAAAATTAAAACTATGTCCACCTGTTGTGATATGAGAAGGTGAACTATTATCTACAAAAACTGGTGAAGAACTATTTCCACCATAACCTGGTGAGTTCATGAGAGAGGAATTCCATCCAAGCATCATTCCATTTTCTAATGATTTCGCTGGGTTTGGTAAAAAAGTACCTTCAAAATTATCATCTGGATCACTTCTAAAAATACCAGATTCATAAGGGTTGAAAAATTTATCCCAGAAATCCGGATTTTTCTTGTAGAAATCTTCTTCTTTCATAGGTCGCGTATAATTTTCTAAATCAGCTGGATTAATATTTAATTTTTTCATTATTTCGGCGTTAATGCGACTTGGGGGAAAAATATAATATCCATTATCTACTAATTCTTTAATGGTGAGTCCTGAAATATCTTCAATTAGTTTTCTATCTGTATCAGACATACTAGCATAATATTTTTCAACAGGGACACTATATTTTTGTTTAAAAATGAATGAAAGTGGTACATTAGAAGGATCATAATTTGGATTATCCATATCATTTTTATACATAAATGCGCCTTCATCCATCCCTTTTCTATCCATTCGATATCCTTTTGAGTCACCGGGCCAACGCATTGCACCAATACCACTTGGATTGATCCAATTCTCAGGATTCTTTGCTGAATCTAATATAGAATCAGCTTCTTTACCAATTGCATCCATCATTTTTGCGATTCTTTCTCCACCAAAATAACCAAGAACTGCACCCAATATACTTCCAATTAAAAATCCAATAATATTTCCTGGTCCTGGAAATATTGATCCAATGGCCATTCCTGCAAATCCACCCTTTACTGCACCAGTAAGTGCTCCAACTCCACCAGAACTAGTTCCACCAAGAGCAGCGCCAACTATTGCAGAAAATTTTGAGGTATCCCATTCTTCAGCTTTAAAATATCCAGCAATACCGTCAAATATTATAGGTAGAACTGAAAAACCTATTTTACTCATTGCAGCAGCAATACCTAATCCAGCAAATGCGCTTCCTGCTCCAAATTTAAATCCTGTAAGAGCTTTTACCCAAGCTATACTTCTAAATTGATTTAATAAGACTGCTCTTAAACCACGTAATAGTCCACCCTTTCTTGGACCCTTACCATCTTTACCTGATGGGCTTCCAAATATTAATGTTCTTGCTAATGAAGCTACTCCTAGTGATGCTAATATTGTACTACCTAAAGATAAACCATCACCAAGAAGATCATCTGGGAGTAATTGTGTAAACCATTCAGAAGAATCTAGTTCTAAACCTTCAATATAATCTCTTAATTTTGTCATTGCTGCAATAATAAGTCCGCCTAAACCCATTAAACCTAAACTTTTTAAATCAAATCCTTTTGCTCTTTCTTCAGAACCTACTCTTTTTGATGTTCCTTCTATTATTTTTGGTGCGTTTTCTCTTTTTGCTTCAATGAAAGCTAATGGATCTGATATAATTTTAACGGGTAATGGTTCTTTAAATAATCTTTCTAAATTACTCATCCATAATGTATTTTGTCCTGGACTACCAGATGATTGTACTCTTGAAACAGGACTAGATGTTCCTCTTGCAAATGGACTAGATAACATTCCATACATACTTGCTTGAGCAAATCCAGGAAGAAAACCCAAAGCAGATGATGTTAATCCCATCATTTTTGATTCTGTTGCTCTTCTTAAATTACCAGTAGTTTGTGATTGTAAATTTCTTGCGAAATCTGCTAAACTTTCTGATCTACCAAGTCTTAATTGCTGTTGACCAAAAGATTTAGTTCCTGTTCCCCCGTATGCTTGTGCCATATTAATATCTTTGCTGTTGTTGTTGTTCTTTTAATTTTTGTTCTTGTTCTTTTAACCAATTTACTAATAATTCAAGATATATTTGTCTCTCCCAAGGCATCATTTCATTTAACTCTGTCAGTGAATATTTATGATGTTGCATCAATCCGAAATTCGTCAAATAATGAGATTCGAGATTTTCATGATTGAGCGCTATCCTAAAAAATCCTGCAAGCCCCTAAGAATAACGATTTCTTCACTACCACAAGCTGGACATTTGTAATTTATTTCATGATATATTGTTGGAGAAGTTTCATAAAACTGTTGAACTTTTAACATTTGTTCTTGCGTCAATTGTTCAAAAAATTCTATTCTTTCTTCTTTTGTATAATCTTTAGTTTCATGCATTTTTTCACCTTCTTGTATAAATTCAATACCTGAAGATAAAAATTCTATTATGTTGTCAGTATTATCATCTGTTAATGATAATAGTCCAGCGGTTAATGTTGGATATTTTAATATAAGTGTAATATCATCAGTTATTTTTACATTTTTATTGTGTATTGGATTATATTGAATTTTTACTTCTTTTAAATCCAGTTTCATTTGTGTTATATGTTTACATGGATTTGAATCATCAGAATGTTTAAATTGCATATCAATAACATCACCAATTGAATGTATTCTTAGTTGTAAAAACAACCATTCTATATCAAATGTTGGTAGTTTTTCAATATCAAGTTCTGATATCATACAATTGTTTACAATTTGTTTTATTGCATTAATTTTTTCAACTTCATCTTCACCTTGGTTAGCCATAAGAAGTATTTTTTCTTCTTTAACTAAAAATGGTCTAAATGTTATTTGATTTCTAGTTGATGGTAATTCTGTTGAAAATGTCGGGACATCAATTTTTGGTAAAGGCATAATATTTCTCCATAATTATTGATAAATTCTTTGCCAACGAGAGTAGGCAATTACAACTTGAAGCTTCATTACTTCATTTGATGAAAAACTTAAATTTATTGGATTTACTTGTTTTGGGAAAGCTTCATGTAGTTGTATCATATATTCTTTTTCATAATTATTACTAGTTGTACTTAAATCTTTTTTTAATTTACAGATCACAACCGTTCCATAATAATCTTTAGGATAAACTTGGATGTTGTTTGTTAAATACTCTCTATTTCTTTTTTTATTTGTTAATGGCATAATCAATTCTTGCCAATCATCAAAAAAGTTTTTCACAAACATATCATCTGTTAGATTGAATGTTAATGTTAAAGTATCATTAAAATTATTTGAATGTACAAATTCTCTTGAAACACTTCCTGTTCTAAAACTCTGTGTTGCTAAATTTCTTCCAGGAAAATTTGTAGCTTCACAAAAATATGACATATCTTCCAAACTTTTATTGTAATCAAGAGTGTTAAAATGATTTGCTACTTTTGGATTAGTTGTTGGTAGAGTCACGGACTTTAATAAAAATTTATTGGCTTTTGATATTCCGCCATGTTCTTGTAATTTTGATATGAAAGAAGTTGATGTATACATTATAGCATTCCTAATGAGTCTTTCCAGACTTTTTGTTTACTTGTGTTGAAATTTTCTATTGGTAAAAATATAACAAATTTTAATTGATCAGTTCCTTCAACAGTCATACCATTTGTTCCTTGAACATGACTAATTAAATATTGTTTTATACATGGTGCAACAATTTTATTCTTTTTTAAAGAGTTCCAATTTATTCTTGCACCATATCTTACCGCATCTAACAATCTAGCTCTGTGAGAATATGGTAAATAGTGAAAATTTAATCCCCAAAATCTATCACTTTCTTTAGAAATGATCATTGACATAGGAAATCTGTCATAATATGGTAATTTTTTAGCATGTTTTGCTCTATATTGAAATAAAGTCAATTTTGCTTCATTAATTGATCTAGGTCTTATCAATTTTGATTTTTCTATAAGTTGTTCTGATGTCATACTAGTATCATCAAACGTAACATTCAAATTTCTTCTAAAATTTCTAATTTGATGCCTAAGCCATTGAGCAGATCTCTTATTTTCTTGAGATATTTCTTTTCTTCTAATAACATCAGATAGAATATCAACAAAATTTTGACTATTTTTAAGTTTTGCCATGTTTTTTTCTTCTTTTTTTGATTCCTAGATCATATTCATCTTGAATTAGGAAGTGCCAACCCTTATTTTTACAAAATTCTTCCGCGGCCTTCCATTTTGCCTCATTTTTTGCGAATTTTTTAGCTTCGTTGATGAATTTTCTTGATTTTTCACGTTTTTTGGGTGGTTTTGTCTCTCTATTTGGCTTAACTTCAATGATTACGACCTTTTTATTGGCAAATTTTACCCAAAAATCGGGAAAATATCTGTGAATTTTTCTATCTAATGGTGATCGATATGGAATTACAACTTCTTCTGATGCCCACTCTTCAACTTGTGGACTTAAATCCAGTTTTTCCATAACTTTTTTTTCCCAACCAGATCTATAAACAATTTTAGTTGGATTTCCTCTATATTTATTTGGGTTCACTGGTTTATATTTACCTTTTTTAATCATCTGAATAAATAGAAATAGATTAAATTGTTAGTTATATTATATTTATAGAGGAAAGAATAAAATGGCTGATCCATCACAAGTAATGTTAGCGGCAGCACAACAAGTACCACTTGGTAGAGCAACAGAAGTGCGAGGTAAGGGAAGTCATACGTCTGTTGCTATTAGAAAATTTCCACAAAATTTAGCACAAGATGAATCAGATACTAAAAACTTTGTAATGTTCTATGTCAAACCCGGTGGGCCTGGAAATAGAGGAAGTAGTGGTTTATCAGGAACATCATCTTTGATCGCTTTACATATTCCACCTGGAGCATTAAAAACTTCATTTGAAGGAAAGTATGAAGAATTTAGAGGTGGTAGAGTTTTTGAACAAGGATTACCAAATTTAGCTGCAGTTGCTGGTCCAGCGGCACTAAGTTCATTAGTAACCAAAAGTCCAATCATCGCAGGAATTTCAGCGGTTCTTGGTGGGGTGGCAAAAGGAATTTCTGATACAGGTAGTTTGGACCCAGGAATAGTTTTTAAACAAACAGTAAATAATCTTGGTGATGCTGGTGGTTCTATTGCGACATTAGCTGTTGGTGGAGCGGCAAGTGGTGGATTACTAAATCCGTTAAAGGCTGGAATGGGATTTGCTATTAATCCTCATTCTTCATTAATTTATCAAGGACCAGGTGCTTTTAGAACACATGATTTTTCATTTGACTTTTGGCCAAGAAGTTATCAAGAAGCAATAGAAGTTGCTGGAATAGTACAAACATTTAAAGAAAAAATGTTACCTAAGATGAAAGATTTTTGGAAATTAAAAAGTGTTTATTTTGGATTCCCACATGAATTTCATATTGATTTTTATATAAAAACAGATGGAGGAACAAAAGAATTTTCACAAATGGGAATAAAAAGATCAGTTTTAACAAAAATGAATGTTAATTTTGATGGACCTCAAGGCCCTGCTTTTTATGATCCCCCCGAAAAAGGGCAAGAACCAATGCCTGTTCATACAAAATTGGATTTAGTTTTTCAAGAAACAGAATTTATTTTGGAGTATGAAGGTAAGACAACAGATCTTCAAAATTATTATGGTCAAGATTTTAGAGCTACAGATGATGATTACGTTCATGGTAAATATCATGATTATTAAAGGAAACTAATGTCAGAATATTTTAGATACATTCCTAATCTTTATTATAGATTGGATAAAGGTAGAAATAATTCAGGAGAACAAATTGATGATGTTCATCAAAAATTGATTACCGATATTACTATGAGAACAAGATTAAGAAAGTTTGTTAAAGATGATTTAATCAACTATTATCCCTATATTGTTCCTGATGGCCAAAGACCTGATAACATCGCTAATGAATATTATGGTTCAATAAAATATACATGGATTGTATTTTTATCAAATAATATTTTTGATCCACAATTTGAATGGCCGATGTCCTCTGAAGCTTTGAGAAAATTCATCATATCAAAATATGGTAGCTTGGATAATTCAATTAAAACAATTCATCATTATGAGGAAATTATTCAACCACACAGTGAAGCTGATGGTGATAATCCAGAAATTCTTGAAAGAACAATTGAAGTTGATGAAAAGGAATATAGAAGATTGGTTCAATTGGGCACGGATAGAGGTAAACTGGTTACTAATTATCAATATGAACAAGATCTTAATGATTCTAAAAAGAATATACAATTGATTGAAAATATATATGTTGAAGATATTTTGACAAATGCAAGAGAACTTTTCACAACAGGATTTTAATGGCAACATTAGATGAAATGTTATTGAATGATCAGGCGATGAGAAGGCATATGTATGATGTCCCTCATCATCCTGGAGAAGTAGAAATTAGCAGACTTTCATTGATAAGTCCTAATAATTTTTCAATAGCAGTAGATTTACAATTTGTTTTTTCACAAATTGAAATAAGGGAAAATATATTTTCTCCTTATGTTGATGGTTATATTACTATAACAGATTCAGTAGGTCTTTATGAAAGAATGCCAATCATAGGTGAAGAATTTTTACATATTACTTTTAAAACAAAAGGTGCAACATCTGAAGACGAAATTGATAAAATTTTTAGAGTAGTTAAAGTTAGTGCATTTAATCAAGATCCAGAAAATCCAAGAGTTTTTGTATACACATTAGAATTTAAAAGTATTGAATATATTTTGAATCTTAAAACAAAAGTACAAAAAACATATAAATCAAAAACAACCAAAGAAATGGCTGAAGACATTTATGATAACTACATAAAAAACCATATGAGTAATGGTTGGTTTCATGATTATACAAAAGATTTTTTAGCAGAAGATACGTCTAATGATCATAATATTGTTATACCTAATATGACTCCATTTGATGCTTTAACTTTTTTAGCATCTCGATCAAAATCAGCTGATGTTGAAAGTACAGGTGCTTCTTTTACATTTTTTGAAAGTTTAAAATATGGATATAGATTTCAATCTATTGAATCATTAATGCAAAATCCATCTACATTTTCTTATTTTCAAGCACCAGAAAGTATACCAGAACAAGATTTTTATAAAAAATTTGTTCATAGTTCTCATAATATTAGTGAATATTCTAGAATTTCACCAATTAAAGTTGATGAAAATTTAAAAAATGGAATGTATGCAAATAGACTAATAGCACATAATATGCTTAGAATGAAATATGATATTCATGATTTACATTATCTAAAACCATTAAGATCTGGATTAGGTAGTAGAACCTTTGATAGATCCACTGGTGCAATGGTGGAAGAAGATCCTGAAAATGTTTTAAATGATTTTGGTGAAAATATATCAAGTTATTCTGAATCAAAAATGGAACAATTAGTAAGGTCAAATGTTTTAAATTATTATTCATTTTCTAATAATTCCGTAGTATCTGCTGCGTCTGATGTTTTAAACAGTCCTTTATCAAATGTTTCTTTAGTTTCAACAAATGAGGGTTGTCAGATGAAATTTGGAGCAGGAACGGATAGTAATATTTTTGTAAAAGATCCTAGTATAAGAGATAATGATATTGAACATTGGCATAGTAGAAGAAAAATGCAAGGTTTATTGTTGAATAGTTTCATTTACAATATAAAAGTTAAGGGAAATACACATAGGTCTGTCGGTGATATAATTAATTTAGATATACCAACGTCATTAAATGAAGAAATTAATTCCGCCTCACAATTATCCTCTGGATTGAGAAGTAATACATTAGTTTCAGGAAATTTTATTGTTACCAGACTTTCTCATGTTTTTAAAAGAGATTCAGCTAGTACTGACCACATTTTAAATTTACATATAATGAGAGATAGTTTGTCTAGAAAATTGCCTGAACCGGTAAATAGAAATGCTTTAATTGGACCGGGTATGTATACTGGGGACGATCCTTTTGAAGATCAAGAAAATAATATAGATACAATGAAAGTAATAGGATAATGATATCACACGAATCTATGGGTTTGGAATTTGTATGGTGGATAGGTGTTGTTGAAAACAGACACGATCCATTATATTTGGGTAGATGTAAAGTTAGGTGTTTGGGTTGGCATACTGAAGATAAAAATTTAATGCCAACAGATGATTTACCTTGGGCTTTTCCACTTATGCCTATAACTTCTGCTTCTCAAACAGCAGTTGGTCAAGCACCAGTTGGTCCTGTTGAAGGAACATGGGTTATGGGATTTTTCAAGGATGGTCAATCAGGCCAAGATCCGGTCATGTTAGGGACATTACCTGGAATACCTGAACAAGATGCAAGGTCTATTTACACTTTAACTCAAGGATTTCATGATGCAAGAGCGTATGATAATTCTTTTTACACTGATGAGCATATGCTTGATGGTTCCGCATTAAAAAAACAAATAAGATCTCTTATTAACGGAGCAGATAATCAACAAACAGTAAATAAAGTTCCTAGAGAACCAGATTCTTTAGATTTTTCTAAAGGTCCAGTTGTTATTATGGAACAACAAGAAATTTCACCATTTCCAGATTTTAATTATTTGAATCAACCAACTACTCCACCTTTAGCTAGAGGATTTTATGATACTTCTTCAGGTTTAAGAAGTAGTGAAAATTTAAAATCGGTTGAAAGTCCATTTTCTATTATTGCAAGAAAGAGAGATTCAATTGAAAAGGCGGGACATTTAAATATTCCAACAGCTGGTCAATCTACTGGTCATGGAACACCTGTGAAAATGATGATGAGAAACCTCACCGCGGAAGCTTTTGTTTCTCCAAGTGGTGATTTATCAGAAAATTCACAAAAAAAGCATAAAATACCAAGAATTCCGCCAAGTATAACAACTTTTAGGGAACCTTCATCTCCATATAATGCAAGATATCCTTATAATCATGTAACACAAACAGAAAGTGGTCATGTATTTGAAATGGATGATACTCCTGATTCAGAAAGAATACATTTATATCATAGATCAGGATCTTTTATAGAATTTCATCCTTCAGGAAATGTTGTTAATAAAACAACAAATAAATTATATAATATAATTCATGATAACTTATATCAACACGTTTCTAATCATAAAATAGAAACAATAGATGGTAGTTATCAACTTTATGTTAATAAAAGAGCGGGAAACCGTGATTCAAACTTTATTACTAAAGTTGGTTCAGGTGGTTCTCATTATTCTTTTGTTGAATCAGGAAATTATTATTTTGAAGCACCAGATGGAAGTTTTAATTCTGAAAGTTTAGATTATTTTTTAAGTAGCACAGGAACAAAAGTTGTAGGTGGTTCTGGATTATCATTAGAGTCGACAGGTGGTGTGAGAATAAAATCTGTTGGAACACTACAAGCAAATACTTCAAATTTTATAGTTCAATCTGAAGGTTCTGTAAAAATTAAAACTATTGCTGGAAATTTAAATGTAGGAACAGAACTTGGTTCAATTAATTTAAATTGTACGGGTACACCATTTTTACCTGGTGGAGGAATAAACATAAAAAGTGGGGTAAGTCCGATAGAAATTGGTGTGGCAGAGTTGACAGAGGGAAGTACAGGATATATTAATATGTTTCTTGGAAAATCTGGTACGTTAGGAAAATTCTTCATGGCTCCAGCAGTAATAACCGCACAAACTCCTGGTGCTATGGCTCTAGATGCTGGTATTATATCACTAAGTTCAAAGGCACCAATGTCTATAGGATCTTCCTTAAAATCTTTGAAATCTTGTTTTGATGATTTGATAGATGAAATAGCAAAAATTACTGTACCTACAGGATCAGGAAATAGTGGAACACCATTGAATACAGCACAACTTCAGGCTTTAAAACTAAAAATTGCTGCATGTGTAATTTAGGATAATTATGGCTTTAAATTTACCAGGATTAAAATCTACATTAATGAGTGGATTTGGAAAATATAATGCTACAGGTTTTGAGGCAGCACGTATTATAACAAATGGAATAAGACAATATACAAGTGGTTTAATGGACCCAGCAGGAGGAACTTTTGTTAGTATGTCTGGTTTGGAAACATTAACACCACAATTAGCAAATATTTTTGAAAGAAGATCTCCTTCAGGAGCAATTGTTGGTGCAAATGTTGCTAGAAAAATAAATCAATGTTTTATGACCTTAACAACTAATAGATTTATATCAGTTGTTACAGTCCCCGCAGGTTTACTTTCTGATTTAAGAATGATATTTCAAAAATATCCACCACAAGGTGCAATGTTTGGAGAAAATTTATCACAAGCGATAAATAATTATACAACAACAATAACCATAACCGCAGTAATACCTGGATCACCACCAGTAGTAGTATCAGGACCGCCGTCATGACAACAAGAAATGAAAAAATTGATGAATTAGTTAGTGATTTGAATAACGCTCCATTTGAGGTTATTGATTCAAGATTAACTTCTATTAAAGAAATAGAATTGTTTGAAGATACGTTTCAGCATTTATGTGAACCATTGTATAATGATTATGGATCAGGACAAAATCTTCATGATATTGCTTTAGAACTTTCTAAAATTAGAGCAAATTGTTTAGGAGCAAATAGTAGTGATGTTTTATATTATGACTTAAAATCATCATCTTCTTATTCATCTTTAACTGATTTTTCTTTTCCATCTTTAACTTCAGGAACTAATTCTAAACCAAAATTTGTTGTATTGGTTAAAAATATTGATAATAATTATTCAATAAGTTTAAATAATACTTCTGGAAGTACTGAAACTTCTGTAGAATTAGATGGTACATCAAACACATATAGTAATTATATTGGTGATTATTATTTTGTTAGAAGTAGAGAAACAGGAAATTTATTGGATTTTTCAAGTAATAATACAGCATATTTTAATCCATCAGTTAATATGGAATTTGGAAATACAGTTCCTTTTGGTGATGATATTCAAAATGAAGAAGGAAATTGGAATGAATTGTTTGCGTATGCTAATATTGGAACAGTAGAATATAATAGTACAAGTGATCAATTTATAACATTATCACATGATTTGGACCAAGGATCAAATGGTACAGCTGCAAAACCGCCGAATATTGGTGAAACATTAGGATTAAAAAGATTTGAACCAGTTTATGAAAACATAACAATAACTGCCAATTCTATCATAGATCTTTTAAGTAATAATGCTTCTGATAGAATATTAACTTCTAATGCTAGTTTAGTAAGCATTGGTTCAGAATTATCACATTCAGATTGGTCTTCTAATTTAACAGTTACAGCTGTTAATACTGATGAAAATATTATTATGTTAAATTCCAATTTGGATTTAGTTTTTACGGACACAGAAATTCAAGTAAAAAATTTAATAGCTGAAGAACATACATTATTTGCTTTAGCTCAAGTAGTTACAGAGGGAATGCAACCTAATCCTAATTGGAAATCTTTGGGAGACAATGATGCAAATTATTCAGAAGTAAATGAAACACCAGAGGAATCAACTTTATTAGATAATAATGGATATGATACTAGATTGGGAGTATTTGTTAATCCTTATCGAAATATGGATTTATTTAAGTCAGCTGATCCAGAATTACTTTCTAGTGGAAATGAAGTAGGTCAACATTCAGGAAATTATCCAAATGTTGAATTGAATCCATTTAATCCTGCAGTTGAGGGTGCGAGAAATGAATATGGGACAGATACAGGTGTACAACCACAAAGTATGGGAATGAATGATATTTTTGTTGGTAGATTTGTTAAATATGATGAAAATAGAAAAGATAATAGTGGTACTAATATTGGTGATTATAGATATATGATTGATGCGGCAGCAAAGTTTTTTTACTTACCAAATCCTTTAATACAAGTTCATCCCACAATTGATTCAGAAGAAGTAGAAAATTCTAATAGTACTCATACGTGGACAGAAACAGTATATACAACTTTTCAAATATCACCAACAACAATACCTCAATCTGGTGCGGGACGTGGAGAGGAACCTTTAGCAAAATATGCAGATGGAAGAACAACAATTTTAACAGACTCTATAGACAGAATAAGATCCGCACTTCAAGTAATTCATGACCGAACTCCAAAATCAGTTAGTTCTACAAGTGGCACAACTCCTGGAACAGTACCAAGTCCTTGGTCTGCGTCCCATTCAGTGGCTAATGAAAACGGTATAGGAAGTATAAATAAAACATTTACTTGGGGAACTGAAGATTCGTTTACTACAACTTCTGTCTATACTTCTCAACCGCCTAATGTACCAGATGTAACTATTTACGCCAAATCTGGTACGGGATCTTATGTAGTGGGTGACATAATTTACACTCATGCATTTACTTGGAATACATACAACTCAGGAACCCAACAAGATCCACGATGGAAAATTTCTCTTGGATATCAAATTCAAGAAACAACACACGCTTGGAATGATTTAATGCACATGAAAAATGGTGACACAAA
>CEPK01046249.1_pt1 | contig 13752 bp, 12 predicted proteins | sample 356231 | NCBI WGS metagenome assembly CEPK01 (sample SAMEA2620259, study PRJEB7988) | marine metagenome | biome: marine biome (ENVO:00000447); feature: deep chlorophyll maximum layer (ENVO:xxxxxxxx); material: "saline water (ENVO:00002010), including plankton (ENVO:xxxxxxxx)" | depth 80 m
CATTAAAAGAATGACTAGTAGTAATAGGTATACAGTTGGAATGGCAAATTTTTCAAATTCTGATGCAAAAAATGAAAATATTAGTGAGTTATTAAAACAAAATTACAGTATTCAAAATATTAATTTATCAGATCCAATTTCTGATAATATTCAAACTTTAATAATATCTGGTATTACTGATTCATTATTGATTGAAGAGTTGAATAATCTTGAAAATTATATTAATCGAGGTGGAAGTATTTTCATTGCTCAAAATAGAATATCAACTGATCTATCAACACAAAGTGCAGAAACTATTCAGTCAAATATTTTTACTTTATTGGAAAAATATGGTTTGAGTGTGAAAGAAAATTTAGTAATGGATCAATCTTGTGGTTCTATTAGTGTTTTACAGAATCGGGGTATGTTTAGAATGCAAACTCAAATGGAATATCCATTTTTCCCATTGATTAGGTCTTTTGCAGAAAATGAAGTTCTTGTAAGTGGTCTAGAACAGGTGAGAGTTATGTTCCCAAGTGAAATATATGAGTATGATGATACTCTTGGTCTTTATAATGATATAAATTCAAAAGTTACTCCACTAATGTTTAGCTCTGAAAACTCTGGTTCAATGGAGCAGTTTTTTAATTTAACTCCAGTAGAAAATCCAGCTTTTTCAACATTAAGTGAATCAAATAAAGTTGTTGCTGCAAAATCAGAAATAATATTAAATGATAGTTTAAAAAGTGAAATTATTTTATTAGGAGATTCTAATTTTATTTCAGATGACGTTGGTGGAAGTATACAAGAAAATACGGATTTAGTTTTAAATGCTATTGATTATTTAATGGGTGAAGAAGAGTTGGTTTCATTGCGTTCTAGAAAGGTTACAACTAGACCATTAGAAGATATATCTGATGGTTCAAAAAAACTATGGAAGTGGGCAAACAGATTAATCCCATTTATTTTAGTGTTAATTATAGCGTTGTTTAAATTTAATAGTGAAAAAATGAGAGAGTCTAGATTAAGGAGAGAATTTAGATGAGCAAAAATTCAAGAAAAAATGTAGTTTTAATTGTTGTTTTATCATTATTGATTGTAATTAAGGTTTTAAATGATAGGTCTAATCAAACTCCTTCTGAATTAATTTTTAAAGGTGATATTGAAGATGTTCATAAAATTTTATTATATAAAGGTAATGAATCTGTTGAACTAGTAAAAGAAAATGATCAATGGGTAATTTTTGGTAATGATTCTTTAATGGTTAGAGAAAATAGAATTGATGATTTTTTTAATAAAGTTTTAAATACAAAAAAAGAAACATTAGTTTTGGATAATAAAGAAAGATGGCACGTATTATCTGTGGATGATTCATTGGGTACACATTTAGAGTTATATAATAATAATGATAAAAAAGTAGGATACTATGTTTTTGGCAGATCTAGTAAAGATTGGAAGCATAATTATGTAAGAATTGGCAATAAATCCAATGTATATTTGACTGATCAAAATATTGTAAATAATTTGAATCCTAGAGCAACTTTTTGGGGTGAAAAGCCTAAACCAATTGAATCTGACTCATTGCAAATATTACCTGAAAATAATATAAAGGAAAATAAATGATAATTTTAATACCTCCTAGTGAAGGTAAAAATAAAATTAAAAGACCTTTAGAAATTAAATTTAAAAATACTGATTTTAAATTAATGGAGGATGTTGAGCAGGTTATTAGGTTATTAGATTTAATTTCTGGAGAAGATTTGAGATCAATTTATGGAACTTCAGAAGAAAAAGCAATTGCATTTCATAGACAAAACCAAGATGCAATGAATAGTAGATGTTGGTATGCTATAGAGAGATATACAGGAGTTGTATATGAAAATTTAGATTGGCCAACAATACCCAAAAGAGCTAGAAATTATATGGAAAAACATGTTAGAATTTTAAGTGGTTTGTTTGGAATTTTAACACCAATGACGCTAATTCCAGATTATAAGTTGAAAATGAATGTGCTATCATTACAATATCATTGGAGTCCAATTATAACTGAAGAAATAGAAAATGAAGATTTGGTGATAGATTTATTGCCTCAAGTTCATAGGAAGGCTTATACAAAATTAGATAATGTGGTTGAAGTAGAATTTTTGGTAAAAACTAAAGATAAAACATCAACAGCTGGTCATTATGGAAAGGCAGTTAAAGGTAATTTTATTAGATTTCTAGCATTAAATCAGGTGAAATCTGTTGATGAATTTTCTGGTTTTTCATATGATGGATTTAATTGGGATGGGAAGGCTTTTGTCAAAGAAGAATAATTTGATTTTTTAAATTAAATTTGAATAAATTAAAAAATAAATTAACTAAAGAACAATATCATATAACACAAGAAGGAGGAACAGAGCAGCCTTTTTCTGGTGAATACTGTAATTTTTTTCAACCTGGAATATATTTATGTATCTGTTGCGAAACCCCATTATTCAGTTCAAAAAGCAAGTATGATTCAGGTGGAGGTTGGCCTGATTTTAAAAGTGCAATTGATGAAGATTTGATAAAATTTGAAGAAGATTTTTCATTAGGTTATAAGAGGACGGAAGTTAAATGTTTTAAATGTGATTCGCATTTAGGACATTTATTTGATGATGGTCCACCCCCAGATTTTAAAAGATATTGAATAAATTCTGCCTCACTGAAGTTTCAGGAAAAATAAGATGAATAAATATAAAAATATATATAATTTAAATTTTTTGATATAAAAAAAATGAAAACTCCAATTTTGGAGTTTTTTTTTAAAAAAAATAAATGAAAAATAAAAAAGCAAAATTAATTTTAGAAAATGGAACAGTTTTTAATGGTATTGCAATGGGTCATATTGGTGAAACTATTGGAGAAATTTGTTTTAATACTGGTATGACAGGATATCAAGAAATTTTGACTGACCCTTCATATTGTGGACAAATAATTAATATGACTTATCCGCATATTGGTAATTATGGTATAAACTTAGAGGATGTTGAATCAGAAAAAATACATGCATCCGGTTTTATTGTAAAGGAATGTACAGATATTCCATCAAATTATAGATCAACTCAACCTTTAAATCAATATCTTGAAGAGAACTTGATCACTGGTATTCAAGAAATTGATACTAGAATGATTACTCGTATAATAAGAGATCAGGGTGCAATGAATGCTATTATCAGTTCCGATAATTTAGATGAAAAAGAATTAATTAAAAAATTAAAATTATTTCCTTCTATGGAAGGATTGGATTTAGCAAAAAAAGTTTCTACAAAATCAAGATATACTTGGAATAAAAATATAATAAAAAAATACAAAATTGCTGTATTAGATTTTGGAATTAAATATAATATTTTAAGATTATTAGATTCATTAGATTGTGAATGTGAAATATTTCCTGCAAATACTAAGCAATCGGAGATTTTAAAATATAATCCAGATGGAATATTTTTATCTAATGGTCCTGGAGATCCACAAGCTGTAGATTATGCTATTCAAACAGTAAAATCATTAATAGGTAAAAAGCCAATTTTTGGTATTTGTTTAGGACATCAAATTTTAAGTTTAGCATTAGGTGCAAAAACATTTAAGCTTAAATTTGGTCATAGAGGAACTAATCATCCTGTAAAAAATATTAGCAACAATGCGATTGAAATAACAAGTCAAAATCACGGCTTTGCAGTAATTCCAGAATCATTGCCCAAAAATATTGAAATAACACATAAGAGTTTAAACGATAATACAGTTGAAGGTATTAGATGTAAGTCTCTCAATCTTTTTTCAATCCAATATCATCCTGAGTCCAGTCCGGGACCACATGATAGTAGATATCTTTTTAAATCATTTATCAAAATGATGGATGAAAAAATTTATGCCTAAAAGACAAGATATAAAATCTATTTTAATAATTGGGGCAGGACCTATTATGATAGGTCAAGGCTGTGAATTTGATTATTCAGGAACACAAGCTTGTAGAGCATTAAAAGAAGAGGGTTATAGAACTATATTAATTAATTCAAATCCAGCTACAATTATGACAGATAAGAATATTGCTGATGCCACTTATCTCGAGCCTATTACACCTGAATCGGTAGCCATGATCATTCAAAAAGAATCACCTGATGCTTTATTACCAACAGTGGGAGGTCAAACAGCTTTAGATATAGCAATAAGTTTATACAAAACAGGTATATTAAAAAAATTCCATGTCAGTTTAATTGGTGCAAATATTGAAGCAATTCAAAAAGCTGAAGATAGAGAAAAATTTAAGCATTCAATGGATTTAGTAAATATAGATACTGCAAGAGGAGGATTTGCAAATTCTTTTATCAATGCAATGACTATAATAGAAGATATTCCATTTCCAGTTATTATAAGACCTTCATTTACACTAGGTGGTTCAGGTGGATCAGTAGCATATAATATAGAAGAATTTAAAGATTTAGTTGAAAAGGGGCTATCATCAAGCCCTATAAATGAAGTATTAATAGAAGAGTCTCTATTAGGTTGGAAAGAATATGAAATGGAAGTCATTCGAGACTCTGCTGATAATGCAATTATTATTTGTTCAATAGAAAATATTGATCCTATGGGAATTCATACGGGTGATTCTATTACTGTTGCACCAATACAAACATTAACTGATAAAGAATATCAAAAAATGAGGAATTGGTCAATTAAATGTTTAAGACAAATTGGAGTTGATACGGGTGGATCTAATGTTCAATTTGCAGTAAATCCAAAAAATGGAAGAATGATAATTATAGAAATGAATCCTAGGGTTAGTAGATCTTCTGCATTAGCATCAAAAGCAACTGGCTTCCCTATAGCAAAAATTGCAGCAAAATTATCCATTGGATATACATTAGATGAAATAAAAAATGATATAACGGGTAAAACATTAGCTGCTTTTGAACCAAGTATAGATTATGTTGTTACTAAAATTCCAAGATTTGATTTTGAAAAATTTCCCACATCTAATGGAATTTTAGGTGTTCAAATGCAATCTGTTGGTGAAGTAATGGCAATTGGTAGAACATTTAGAGAAAGTTTACAAAAAGCATTTAGGTCACTAGAGGTTGGTCTTATTGGTTTTCAAGCAAAAAAAACTGAATATAGAAGTTTAGATTTATCTAAGATACGTTTTGCAACCTCATTTAGATTAATTAAGGTTAAGCAGGCTCTTGAAGAGGGCTATTCTATAGAAGAAATTTATGATCAAACAAAAATAGATTTTTGGTTTTTATATCAAATTCAAAAAATAATTCAACTAGAAAAAGAATTAGAAAATGAAAATTTAGAATCCTTAATTCAATTAAAAAGGAATGGTTTTTCAGATAAACAAATTGGTAAATGTTGGAATAAAACTGAAATTGAAATACGTAAGAAAAGAATAAAAAATAAAATTATTCCAACATATAAAGTTGTTGATACCTGTGCTGCAGAATTTATTGCAGAAACTCCCTATTGTTATTCAACATATGAAACTGAAAATGAAGTTCAACCATTATCTGGTAAGAAAATAATGATATTAGGAGGTGGACCAAATAGAATAGGACAGGGTATTGAATTTGATTATTGTTGTGTACAAGCGGTTTTTGGATTTAAAGAAATTGGATATAAGACAATAATGGTAAATTGTAATCCAGAAACCGTATCAACAGATTTTGATATTGCAGATAGATTATATTTTGAACCATTAACTTATGAAGATGTAATGAATATAGTAGATTTAGAAAAACCAGATGGAGTATTAGTACAATTTGGAGGACAGACACCTCTAAATATTGCACAGCTTTTAAAACAGTCTGGAGTAAATATTATAGGAACAGACCCTGATGCAATTGATTTAGCAGAAAATAGAGAAAAATTTGGTAAAATTTTAAATCAACTAAATATACCAGCTCCTAAATGGGGTACAGCATTTTCTGTAAAAGAAGCGTTAAACATTGCTGAAGATATAAGATATCCAGTGTTAGTTAGACCTTCATATGTTTTAGGTGGAAGAGGAATGGAAATTGTATATGATGATGAAGGTTTAAAAACATATGTAGCTAAAGCTGCTCTAGTTTCTGGAGAACATCCAATTTTAATTGATGCTTTTTTAGAAGATGCATATGAATTTGATGTTGATGCCTTATGTGATGGAAATGATGTTTTCATTGCTGGAATAATGCAACATATTGAAGAAGCTGGTATACATTCAGGAGACTCAGCTTGTGTTTTACCTGCATATGAATTATCATTAAATGCTCGAAAAAAAATTGAAGATTATACTGTAATGCTTGCAAAAAGTTTAAATACTATTGGATTAATTAATATTCAATTTGCAATTAAAAATGAAATTGTATTTGTAATTGAAGTTAATCCTAGAGCAAGTAGAACGGTACCTTTTGTTAGTAAGGTTATTGATATTCCATTAGCTAAAATTGCAGCTAAAATAACTATTGGAAATAAAATAAGGGATATGAATTTAGTTAATAATAAACAAAAAGGATTAATTGCTGTTAAAAAACCTGTTTTTCCATTTGATAAATTTCCTAAACAAAATGTCTTTTTATCACCTGAAATGAAATCTACAGGAGAAGTCATAGGATTTGATAGTCATCTTGGTAGTGCATATGCAAAATCTGAATCAGGAGCTGGAAAGTCATTACCAATATCAGGGAATGTATTTATATCAGTAAATGATATAGATAAAATAAAAATAATAACTTTAGCTAGAGATTTTATTGAGTTAGGCTTTAATATTATTGCAACAAAAGGAACAGCAAGTTTATTAAATAAAAATGGTATAAATGCTGAAAGTATTTTTAAAGTTGGTGAAGGTAGGCCAAATGTGGTAGATGGTATCAAAAATGGCAAAATTCAACTAGTGATTAATACACCTTTAGGTGCCCAATCAAGATATGATGAATATAAAATTGGATGGGCCTCAATTAGATATAAAATTACAGTTATAACTACAATTTCTGGAGCACAAGCAGCTGTTAGAGGTATAAGAAATATTAAAAGTGGATCTATAGAGTATAGAAGTTTACAAGAAGTTTTCTGCTAAAAAGAATTATTTATTAAGATAAATTAGATTGATATCACTAATATTAAATATTAACTAAGTGAAGGAAAATTAAAAGTATGTTAAAAAAAATCACAATATTATTTTTTTATATAAGTTTCTCATTTTCTAGTTTACCTGATGATATGACTTGCGACGTATTGAAATTAAGTTATATCAAATCTGATCAATTACTAGGACTCTTAAAAAGTATGGGATATAATGTAATTGAGTTTGAAGCAATAAATTCTGAGAATTTTTCAGATATGACTTTTGAACCTAATGCAGATATTATCAAGCCACTTAGTATAATAAAATTTCCCAATTCAGAAATTAGTTATTTACAAAGTTATATAAATACTGATGAAGAAGACGTTGAAATGTCATCATTTAATTCTTATATAGGAAGTAGTCCTTTCCCTCATTTAACATCAGGCGATCCCCTGCAAAGAGTTTTAGTATGTTATGATTATAATAACGTTGAACCATATATAAATTTAATAGAATATGTTAAAAATAAATTAGATGTAGGTGCAAAGCAAATTATGGTAGATGCTTTAGTAATAGAAATTAACAGTAGTGATCTTAAGGAAATAGGTTTAAATAAAATTGAATATAGTCAAGGACGAATTAATTCAGATAATTCAATGTATCCAGATAGTAGCAGTGCTGGAGGTTTTATAGATATGATTAATAATTTATCAATTGGGGCTAGTTATTCTGGTTTATATACTAAAGAAGGTAAACAAATTAATGATTTAATTGATTTAGAAATTAATGCACTTCTTCAAAATACTTCAGCAGAAATATTATCCAAACCATCAGTTTTAGTTTTAGATGGAAGACAAGCTAGAATCCAAGTAGGTGAGCAAATTCCTATTTCTAAGTTTCCTGTTACAAATACAGGAAGTGAGTTTGAGATTCCAGATGTTGAATATTTACCTGTAGGAATAACATTGAATTTAAGACCAAGAATTAGTGATGATAATAGACAGATTACAATGCAGGTAGAAACAATTATTACTGAAACTGCTGGAGAAGAAACTAGTTCAATATTAAGCGCACCAACTATTAGTAATAGAAAGGTAGAATCTTTTGTAAGAATTGCAAATAATACCCCATTTATTGTTGGTGGTTTAATTAGTAATAAAAAATCTGATGGAATAAAGAAATTTCCTTTATTGCATAAGATACCAGTAATCGGAAATTTGTTTAAATCTACTGCAAATAGAAAAGAAAAAAGAGAAGTAATTGTTGTTATTACACCACATATTATTGAGGATGATTATAAAAAATTTAGTAAAGTAATTCCACAAGATTCTGATTTTTTTAATTCATCTGGTAATAAGTTATTTTCTAATAGTTATAGACTCGAAGAATCAGATATTTGGGATTTAAAATTTATTACAGATAGTGACGTTGTTAAAGAATTGAGGAGCAAAGCAGGAGATCAAATTGGTAATTCTATACCAGGTGAAGAGTTGTTCATTAATAAGATGCTTTATGAAATTGTAGAAAAAACAAATTATTTTTCTTATGTAAATCCAGAAAACATTGTCTTATTTGAATCAGATGGAAGTTTAGTAAGATTTAGTGATTTAGATAATTTATATTTAAATGAAAATGATGATAAAGGTATCGCATTATTTTTAGAAACATCAAGCAATGAAACTTTTGATAGACCAAGATTTAGAATTGATAGAAATTATAATATAAAAGATTCATATAAAGAAGATATGAGATTATTAAATACATCATCACCAACCTTTATTTTAACTAATTCAAAGCATAGAAAAGCATTAATAGAAATTTTAATTTTAAAATATTTATTAGAAATTAATGAAAGTTTAGAGCTATCATTTAACACATTTAAAAGAGGACTAGAAATTAGATTTCCTAACCCGTCAATTTTAGAAAATAATCCTCAATTACTTGATAAAGAAATGACTGAAATGATATATCAAATTAGTGATTACTATTATATCTTTGAAAAAACATTTAATAAGGTTAATAATAATTATAAATAATAAAAAATGATTATAGTTTCAACAACTAGTGATTCAGAATTAATTCTTAAGAAAATTGCATCTATAATTCTAGATAAAAAATTATCACCATGTACTCATATATATAAGATAGATCACTCAGGTTATATTTGGAATAATGAAATAGTACATAAAGAAGAATTTAAATTAGAAATTAAAACAATTTTATCTAATCAATCTGCCATTAAATCAATTATTAAAAATAATCATAATTATAATGTTTATGAATTAACTTCATTAGAAATTAAAAGTTTAAATTCAGATTATGATAATTGGTTTAAAAATCAAATAGCTTAACTTTTAATCAAATGTATTTATTAGCATTTATATTTTTAGTATTGTGGTCTGCTGTTGGATCTTTTGATTCAGCATATTTCCATGATAAAAAGTTTTCATTACATTTATATCCTGATTGCAAAAAAGAACATTTTTGTCATACTATTAGAGCAATTTGTTTTACTGTTATTATATTTTCACTATTTTATAAAAATTTTATTGGAGTTATTTTTTGGATAGGGTGTTTAGCAATTATTATAGATACAGTTTTTTTCATCTTAGATATCATAGCTGAAAAAAATAGTCGAAAAAAATGGGGAGGTCTATCTCATGGTGAATATGCAGCTCATTTACTTTCAAATACTCTTCATTATTGCGCTATTACAACAATTTTGTTGGCAAAATTTTATTTAGATCCATCAATTGTTCATCCATTATATTTATCTTATTTTTCATTGATATTAGTTATTGGTGGTTCTATAACATCAATTCAACATATATGGAGATTATATAAATTAAATAATTATAGATTATGAATTTTAACCTAATTCTTTATTAATATATTTTTGTAATACATCAATTTATAAATTGTAAAAAGAGATGCGATTCTAAGAAATGTTGATATTAGCATTGAAAATTGAATTGATGTGAAATTGTATTCTGATAAAATATTAATTATATATAAAGAGTCTACAATATATCCTGCTATTACAGACCCTAAAAATATTCCTATTCCTTTAAAACAGTTTACTATAGATGAAAATTTGATTACTTCATCATTTTTTGAAATATCATAAATAAAATTAAAAGATGATAAACCAAATCCAGAAAAAGTTATGCCTGCCATAAAATTTATAATTACAGCCATTATTATCTTAAATTCATAATTTAAATAATATATTGATATCCAGAAAATTGGCAGGATACACATTAAAATAGTACTGTATTTTAAAAGATATAAATTCCCATATTTTTGCGTTATTTTACCCCAATATGTTGAACTAGATACATTTCCAATCCACCATGAAACCATGCATATTGTTAAAATCCAATAGCTTAGACCCATGGTTCTTAATATATAAATTGTAAAAAGAGGGCCTAAGAACATTATAGAAAAATGAATTGAGGTACTATATATAATAAACCATAGTTTTAATTTACTTTTCCATATATCGCTATATGAATATGTAGCTTTATTTTCAGAATCAAGGTGATCATCTTTTTTATTAAGATAATATGTTGATAAGAAGCGTCCTATAGAAGCTAAAGAAAACATTATAGTAAATGCATATAATAAATTTGCATCAAATAATTTTAAAATTATTCCTCCAAGCATTATTGATATAAACACAAATGAATGTATTATTTTATTTCTATTTGCGTGATAATTTGAACGTAGCTTAAAAGGGACAATATATCCAATCCAAGATATCCAAGCGGGACCTATAAGAGAGGCAATCATAAAATATACTATTGACCAAAAAAGTATTATAATATAATTATTAGTTTCATTTATTATAACAACAAGTACTATCCACATACAAGCTTGCAGAAATGATAGTAAAACTGCCAATTTTTTAATAGAACCAATAAAATATGTAAGTTTTGATGTAATTAATTGGATAAATGCACCTAGTAATTGAGGGAATGAACTTAAAATACTAATCTGAAGGGCTGAATAACCTAAAAAAACTCCTAGAGCAGAAAGATAGTTTTCTCCCATTCCAAACATAAGGGCAAAAAATGATCCTTCGATGATTGAAAATTTAAGATTTTTTCGAAGCATTTATTTTATAAATAATTATTAATGTGAGGTGTAAGTATTAACAATAACAACACCTAATACTATAAAAAATAAACCTAATATAGATTGCCACTGCAATGATTGATCAAAAATAAAATAACTTAATATTGATATGCAGAATATACCAAGCCCAGACCAAGTTGCATAAACAATAGCAATAGGTATACTATTCATAGCAAAAGTTAAAAAATAAAATGCTAAAATATATGAAACAGATAAAAATATTGTAGGTAAAGGTTTTGTAAAATTATTTGAAATAGATAATAACATTGTACCAGATACCTCACAAATGATTGCAATTAAAAGATAAAAATATGCCATAGATTTTAAGTTAATTAGTAATAGCTATTTAAAAATATAATATTTTTTAACAGGTTTTATAACTTCCCAATAACATTTTAAATTTTTCGGGAAAATAACATAATCACCTTTGGAAATATTTACTGTTTGATTTTTTGTTGATACAATAATGTCACCTTTAATAATAAAGCAATGTTCTTCTTTATCATATTCCCAATTAAATTTACTAGTTGGACATTCCCATATAGACCAATTTATAAAATCTTGAATATTTTTATTTTCATAAAATTATATATAAAAATCGATATAAATAGGTTTATCAGAACTTGACCAAAATTCATATTTATTCATAATCTTTTTAAAACGTTTAGATTCACTTATTTTAAGATACCAATCTGAAATATTTTTAAATTTTGTTTTAAAAAAATCAAAGTCTACATTAGCAAATTGTCTAATAAAGGGAAAAACTGCATAATCTACTAATTGCATTTTATCATCTATAATATTTGTTGTGTTATTAAGGTTATCTTCAATTTTTTTTAAAAAAAATGAAGACTTATTAAAATAGTATCTTTTAGAATTTTCTGGGAATCTATCAAAATATTTGTATCTATCAAGCCAAAATTTGAATTCTGTATCATTTTCTTTAATAATTGTTAATTGTTTATTTGGATTAATAGTGAGCAATTTGTTTTCTTTTAAATTTTTATTAGCCCAGATCATAATATCTAGACTTTCATCTATAATATTATCATCATCTATTTGCAATACAGGAACTGTTCCTTTACTAGATATATTATATAGTTCTTTCGGTCTATTTTTTAAATTTACTTCTCGATGCTCAAATCTAATATCTAAATATGAAAGTGCAAGCCTTGCACGAATAGCATATGGTCATCTTCTAAAAGAATATAGTATGAAATTTTTCATAAATTTTTGTGACTTGGATCACATTTTTAACGTTAATTGATTTCTAATTTTGATGTAATATATATATATATATAGATTCGTTCATCGATAAATTAAATTATTTATAAATAATAGAGGAGTAAAAAATGTTGAAAAGATTTTCAATTATAGTTTTAGCCTTATCTTTTCTTGTAGCTGGCCCAATGGGAGCAAAGAAAAAAACTGGATATAACACTTTGCCAGGAAAAGGAAAACAAGAAAAGCCAATGAATCAAAAAGGCTTAACATATAAAGAAGTAGCGTTAGAACTTACTGATGGTAAGAATTTAACAGCGCCTTTATCTAAGAAAGAGCAAGAAGCTGTTTCTGCATTTATTGCTGGAAAAAGAAAAGGTGGTACTTTTAAGTCTCACTTAACAAAAGCAATGAAAAAACATAAGTGTTATGTAGGTAAAAGCAAAAAAGAAAGTAAAAATAAATTTTCTAAGTGGCCTTCTACTAAAGATTCTGTTAAATGGTTTGATTTAGTATGTAAAGAATCTAAATCTAGAAAAAAAGATACTTCTGGTAAAAATACTAACGCTAGTAATAATAAATACAGAGAAAATGCAAGAAGAGGTCAAAATCAATCTAATTAATTTTTTCTAATTAGTTTTAAAAAAGCCATCTTTTTAGATGGCTTTTTTTTTATCATTTATTTTTAATTTGATGAGCGATTTCTAAAATTGATTTTTCAATATTTCTAGGTTTCCAATTTAAAATTTTTATAGCTTGATCATTTCTATATTTTTGCTTAATTCCAAGTGAAGTAACAAAAGGTCGAACTGTAGCATTAAACAATGATAATATTTTTATAAAAAAGTTGGGTGCTACAAATTTTGGTGCTTTGAATCCATTTTTATTTAGTAAATCAGCAACATCTTTATACCACATATTTTTTGTACATAATAAAAATCTTTTGTTATTTGCTTCTTTAGTAATCATTGCTTTAAGATGCAATTTTGCTACATCAACAACATCAACTATACCTAAATTTAACTGAGGAACAAATGGTAGTGAACCATCGATCATTTTTTTTATTAATAGATTAGATGCACCTATATCATTGCTTAATGATTTTCCTATAACAAATGTTGGATTTATAGTACACACCTCAATTTTATTTTTTTCTTCTAATTTATTAACATGATTCCAAAGAGATTGCTCTGCCATTGTTTTGCTGATAGAATAGGTATTAATTATTTTAGAATTAATATCTGACCAATCATTTTCATCATACCATTCTTTAATAGTGCCTCTTGCAATTGCAGCAATTGAAGATGTCATAACAAAACGTTTAACATTATTTTTTATAGAAGATTTTAGTG
>CEPK01126070.1_pt1 | contig 13737 bp, 16 predicted proteins | sample 356231 | NCBI WGS metagenome assembly CEPK01 (sample SAMEA2620259, study PRJEB7988) | marine metagenome | biome: marine biome (ENVO:00000447); feature: deep chlorophyll maximum layer (ENVO:xxxxxxxx); material: "saline water (ENVO:00002010), including plankton (ENVO:xxxxxxxx)" | depth 80 m
ACAGACAGTCATTTAGAAGTTATACGTCATGGCGTACTTGAGATTGAAAAACAAATTGGTTTACAAGATATTGTTGTCATGTTATGGGGTAATGTTGTGGGTATTAATGGAGATAATCTTTCTGAAGCAATCAGTATGTTAGAAGATTATGACAGTGTTGTGAGTGTTAGTAAATTTAATATGTTTAATCCATTTCGTGCAATGCAAATACAAAATGATGAGTTAGTGACCTTTGTACCACAACAAGAAATAATAAATGATATTCCTACAAATATGATATCAGATTGGCCTGCTGATAAAAATAGTGCAGGAAATATATATTATTGTAATGGTAATTTTTGGATAAGTAAAAGAAATGTCATTTTTCAAAATGATAATAATTTACCATTTCAATGGTTAGGTAAGCGTATTAGACCATATGTTCAAGATGTATTTTTAGAGTTAGATGCTCCATGGCAAAAACAATATGTCCAATCCAGTGCAAAATATAACAAAATGAGGATTGAATGATTTCTAATTACTTTGAAAAAAATCATTTATTTTATGTGACAATAAATCCTGATCAACATAAAAATATTCGAATATTATCTCACCTTAATAATCCAGATATTAAGAGGTATAATTCTTATGTGAAGTATCATAATTACACTCGTCCAATTGAAGAATTTTATCAAAGTGCTGAAAAAATATTCAAAGTGATACAATATTGTGATACTAGAATAGTTGATTTTCAAGGAGACTTACTGTTCAAATCTAAAGAGTGGGGGCAATTGTGTAGTATTGTTAAAGAAGTATATCAAAATGGAAATAAAAATATTCCTATATTAAGAAAAACTTCTAATGGTTTCAACGCACATCCCGGAAATCATTTAGCTTTTGCTATGTTGTTTTTAGGAATACCTATGCGTTGTTTTTTTACTATAACAAATGCTTGGAAACATCATGTAACTAAAATTAGTACAATACATGAAACAATATGGAACCTAACACAGATAAAAAAAATATTAAAAACTAGAGATATAGAGTTTTGGATTACAGATTTGGATGGGCAATTGGTTCCAAACATTTTTCCAAAAATACAAGGAAAATCTAGTTGGAAAAGTTATCAAAATGGTGATTGTGATTGGCCATGGGAAGAAGTTGAACAATATAATCAAGATCCTGTAAAAGAATTTGATTTAGATAGCGTAGTACCAAAGCGTAAATTTATAAATGAAACTATAATGAAAAATAATAAGTTTGCATTTTTACTTACTGGAAAATCTGAAGATGATAATTTTTTTAAACAGTCAGCATAAAATTAGTAATTTTTGGATCTAAATAATTTTCAAATTTTTGATTTCTTACAGTATCAAATGTCTTTGTATCTTGTAAAAATTGTTGTTGTTTGATTTTCTTATTTTCAATATTTACATTAATACAATAATCAATATATTTTTTAATTTTGTTTATTGCGGATTCACTACCTTCTAAATCAACATTTGCATAATTTTCTTTTAAATTTTGTAATATGTTTTTTGGTAAAAATTTTATATCCAATACACTATTTTCTGGTCCTGGATCTGGTATAATTTTCCATTTGATATTTTTATCTAATGTACCAATAAGATCAATTAGTTGTATTAAGTTGTAACAATTATAGATTGTTAAAACAGAGCAAATGTGAATAGAAACATTATCATTTGTATTATTAATAATCTTTACTAAATTATTGTGGAGTTTATTCCATTTATAAGGATATCTAATGTATTCATAAATTTTTTCAGTTCCATCAATACTGATAGTAATTGTACTCTTTCTAAATGAATTAAAAGTTTGAATTACTTTTTTATTAACTATGGTTCCATTAGTTGTTACATTTAAATCAATATTTTCATTTTTAATATTTTCACATATGTTCCAAAAATTTGTATTAATTAATGGTTCACCACCAGTAAATTTTATACTGTCTAATTGTGGAGAAATGTCTATGATATTTTTGATAATTGTTTCTGATATATCAAAAAAGCTTTTTACACCAAACATATCTTGATTAGCATGATCTTGTCCCATGTTTAAATATTGGGGAATGGGTAAATTTAATTTTTTTATTTCATTATAATCTATTCTCAATTTATTGCTATTTTTCATATTGCACATTCTACATCTTAAATTACATTGTTCTCCAAGTGTAATATCAATATTTTTTAATATAGGGTCTATTAATATTTTACCATCTTCAATAGCTGTAAGTCTGGGACTATAAATATTATTATCTTCAAGATTATGACAATAATTACACATTGTATTTTTTTTATTATTTTTTATATCATGAATTAAATCACCAAATGTTTCTGAAAAATTATGAATAGTGTTCGATGTGATATCAACTTCTTTCCTGTTTATTGGTTTTACGTTACAACAAGGTGCTACAAGCATTTTTTGAGGATTACTGTTACTACTTTTTATTGCTAAAGTATTGAATGGATATGGACAATAGGACATAATGAATGAATTAAATTTTTGTGTATTACCGTTTATACATTTTGCAACACAAACAGATGGAACATCTAGACTATGTTGTAAAGTACCAAGAGAGTTTCCAATAACGGATTCTGAACAAATACCTTATAATTTAAATAAAGATAATATTTCAGAGATATTTTATAGTATATATATGAAAAATCTCAGAAAAAAATTTTTAGAAGATGATTCATTTCGACCTCAGCAATGTGAAGTTTGTTATAAAGAGGAAGCATGTGGAATTGAAAGTAAAAGGCAAAGAGAAAATAAAAAATGGAAAAATGAAATTAATCATGTAAAAAATGATCCAAAAATATTATATTTTGATTTGAGACTTGGTAATTTATGTAATTTAAAATGTAGGATGTGCTGGCCACATTTTAGTAGTCAAATCTATAAAGAGCAAATATATTTCAATAATAAAAATAAAAAAGTTTGGTATAATTCTTTAGAAGAAATTTTACCATGGTGGGAAAATAAAAACTTCTGGAAAAATTTTCAAGAATTATTAATAGATAATATTGAATTAAATTTTGTTGGTGGTGAACCATCATTACATGAAAATATGTATGACATTTTAGAATACTTATGTGAAAATAATTTTTCTAAAACAGTTTCATTAAAAATAACAACAAACTTGACTAACATTCAAGAAAGATTTCTCAAGCTTTTGCCCCATTTTAAAAATGTGAATATTGATGTCAGTATTGATGGAATTGATAAAACACAAGAGTATATTAGATATCCATCAAAATGGTCTATCATAGAGAATAATTTATTAAGATTGACAAAAATTAAAAATGAAAAAATACATTTTACAATTAGTACTTGTGTACAATTATATAATATTTTTACATTAATTGATTTGATGAAATGGTATGTGAATTTTACTTTTAAGCCACCACACATCTTACAAATGGGACTGATGTTAAATCTTGTATATGATCCATCAAGATTAAATATAAAAAATTTAAATGATGAAGGCAAAGAAATAGCAGAAAATTATTTAAGAGAATGTTTAATATACATAAGAAAAAATGCTATTGATAATATTGATATAGTCAAACCAGAAATAATTAAAAATGACAAATGGAAGTGGCATCAATACAGAGACTTGAGAGAGAGAATAAAAGGCATAATAAATTATATGAACAGTAATGATAGAAATGAAAAGGAATCAAAGGATTTCATTGATTATACAGAACAACTAGATATTCATAGAGAACAAAATTTTAATGAAATAGTTCCAAACTATAGAAAGTATGTAACATAATGTGGACAAGGGATAGTATAGAATGGTTGGATATAGAACTTACAAGTTTTTGTAATATAAAATGTCCTGGTTGTTTAAGACAAGAAAGTTTTGAGAGGGTAGAATCTATATTAAACAAAAGTTATATAAAACTTGAAGATTTAAAAAAATGGATTCCTACTCCTGAGTACTTACCAAATTTAAAATATATTAATTTTTGTGGTTCTGTTGATGAACCTACAACACATCCTGAAATTTTAGAAATTGTGGATTATTTTGGTTCAATAGTCAATGGTAAATCAGAAAATGCAGGAGTAAATATTGCTACAAATGGTTCAACAAGAACACCAGAGTTTTGGAAAGAGTTGGGTAAAAAAAGATGTTCAGCTTTTTTTGGAATAGATGGTATAGACCAAGAATCATTACAAAAATATAGAGTTGGATCTAATTTTAAAAAGGTTCAAGAAAATTGGCGAGCATTTATTAAAGCCGGTGGTCATGCTCAGTGGCAATTTATAGTATTTGAACATAATGAACATCTTTTGGAAAAAGCAAAACAAATGTCAATTGATGAAGGATTTGAAAGAATTAGAGTCATATATTCACATAGAAATAAAAGTGGAGAAGTTAAAAAATGATAGAATGTAGATATGGAAAACTGAATAGATTATTCATAAATCATTTAGGTGAACTTATACCATGTTGTTATTTAAATTCCGAATCTTTGAATATGGCAGCGGGCAATTTACCAAAAACATTGTTTGGTGAATTTAATGAAAAATATGATAATAGTTTATATAATAAAAGTATTGAAGAAATTATAAATGGTCCTATGTTTAATGGTATTATGACATCTTGGGAAACATCACAACCAGTAAAAAAATGTAAAGAAAAATGTGAGTTTAAAGATAGAGATAAGTTTATTGATAATTTTCATGAAAAGGAAAAGTGATGAAATTTGATTTTTCTGCTATTAATTTATTAGATAGTCAACAATTAACAACAACGTGGGATGTTGGAAGAAGGTGTAATTATGATTGTACATATTGTCCACCACATAGACATGATGGATTTTCACCTTATGCAGATTTAGATACTTTGATTAAAACAGGTAAATTTGTTTTAGAGTATGCAGATTTATTAATGAGATATAAAAAATTTCAAAAATTAAATATAAATTTTACAGGAGGTGAACCAACTTTAAATCCTCACTTTATTGAATTTGGAAGTTGGATGAGAAAAGAACATAATCAATATTGGGATGATAATGGTAAACCACAAAAATATAGACTTAATTTAACTATCACTTCAAATGGTCATTTTGGTCCAAAGATGAGAGAAAACATTTTAAAAAATTATGGATTTATTACTATCAGCTATCATTGTGAACAAATTGATGCGGTGAAAGAAAATGTAGTTAAAAATATAAAATATCTTCATGATAATAATTTTGCATTAAAAGTTAATGTGATGTTTCATGTTAAATATTTTGAAGAATGTAAAGAATTGTGTAAAAAATTACATGAGTGGGGTGTAACATATGTTCCTAGAATGATAGGAGAACATGAGAACCCAAGATATGCTCATAAGTATTCTGAAGAACAATTGGATTGGATGAAAAATTATTGGAAAAACATTAATAATAATTTGAATAATAAAACAAATACATCAAAACAATGTGATAAAGTTGCAGAAACAAAACCAAAAGAGAAAAAATTTGCAAGACAATTAGGAAGACCTTGTTGTGGAAATAGAGTCATAGAGACATTAAATAATGATGGTAATTGGGAAAAAACAAAATTTATTCAACAGACAAAATTTAAAGATTGGTATTGTTCAGTAAATTGGTTTTTTCTACATATTGAGCAACAAACAGATAAAATATTTCATCATCAAACCTGTCAAGCTAAGTTTAATGGAACAAGAGGACATATTGGCACAATATCTAATTCTGATGAAATTTTAAATAAATTATATCAAGATATATCATCTAATAGAATGCCAATAATAAAATGTCCTTTGGGTCCTGGTGATTATTGTGGTTGTGGATTGTGTACTCCAAAAACACAAGATTTGGATGTGTTTAAAAATTTAATGACTAGTCATGTGAAAGACACAAATATTTTTAATAATTCTTTTTAATACAATGGATTTAATATATAAAAAATTGAATATTGAAATTTATGATGATGGTAAATGGATTATTAAAAAATTTTTAAAATCTTGGAATTCTGATAATGCAGAGTACAATAAAAAACAATTACATGGCATAAATCATAAATTTTGTATAGAAGATTATAAATTATTTCAAAGTAAAAATCCAGATTTTGTAGAGATAGTTTCTTTTGAAAGTAATAATGATTGTGATATTGTTATTATGCCAAAAATCAAAGGAAAAGAATGGAACCAAGTAAAAGAAGATCTTCCTAAAGATGTTATCTATAATTTTTGTATTGTTAATAGTTTTAAGTGGATAAGAGCATTTCTTGATTTTTCTTTGGGGAATGATAGGGTATTTTATCATGGAGATTTGAGGCCTGCAAATGTTTTTATAGATAATAATTATAATCCTTGTGTTATAGATCCAGATTCTATGGAATGGATTTCGAGAGAAAATTTTTTATTAAATATTCAAAAACAACAAGCGGACTTTTTTACTGAATTTTATAGGTTTTATAAATGAATTTAGATTTTACTAAAATACCTTTTGATGATATAGAACTTGTAGGAACAAAAACTATGCTTTATCATGATACATTCACTGTGTCATGGTTACTTGGTAGATTCTGTAATTACAAATGTTCATACTGCTGGCCATATGCTAGATCAGACAAAAAAGATCATAGACCTACAGAATTATGTTTATCTACCATAGATGAAATAAAACGTCAAGCAAGAAACAATGGATTTAATAGTTTTAATTGGTCTTTGTCTGGTGGAGAACCTACCTTTCATCCTGGGTATTTAAATATTTTACAACATTTGGCTGATGATAATATTAATTGTAAAAGACAAAGAATTCACATGACATCAAACTGCTCACGTAAAATGAGTTGGTTTGAAACATATGTGAAATATGCAAAACAATTTGATAGAGCATCCATTACCGCATCTGCACATTTTGAACATTTAAATACAGAAAAGAAAATAGAAGAATTTGCTGACAAATTAGTTTTCTGTCAAGACAATGGTATTCGCATTACAATAAATATGGTAATGGTTCCTGAGAGATTTTTTAAGTTGTGTGATCATGTTTTATATTTTAAAGAAAGAGGAATACATACAACATTAAAACCACAATCAAATCCAACTGCTACAAAGGTAGTAGAAGGATACACAGATGGTCAATTAGATATATTATATAATGAATCAAAAACTACAACTATGGAAATAGAATTAATTGATTCAAAAGGTGAAACTTATGAAATGGATCAAGCAGAAAGATTCAATGCGTTTAATTTTAATAATTTCAGGGGGTGGGATTGTTCGTCTGGCCATCGCAGTATCATTATCCGCGAGCCTGATGGGAGCATTAAGCGGTCTTATTCTTGCAGAGATTTACCTTTAGGCAACATAGAAACAGGGTTTAAATTGTTTGATAGTCCACAACCTTGTTTATCAGATGCTTGTGTAAGTTCTGCGGATAGTAAAATACCTAAACGCAAACCTGGAGTCAAGTTACCATTATGGCCAGGAGATAAGACATATGGACTCCATTAAAGAAATAATAAATCTTCCTTATCTTTTGAGGAAGAATTGCGAAGAGAAAATAATTATACAAGATTATGATCATTTTATACGACTTGCTCATGAATTTGACTCTTTACTTAGTACTAAAACATATATTATACATGCTCCAATATATGATGTATTGTATGCATTTAACTTAATAGATAGAAATAATATAGGATTAGATGAAAGATATTCATTCCAAGATTCAATTGTAATGGATGAAGATTTCAAATTATTATTTGAAGATAGTAATAAAATCTCTTGGCCGAGAAATCTTAATAAAATTTCTTGGAAATCACAAGAAACAACAAAACAGAAACTTATGCAACATTATATTCGAATTTCTGTATTAGTAACAGATATAAAACAAAATAAACCATTGCATTATTCAATGGGTTTGCATCATATGAATCATAAAACTATTTTACATCCTGGAGGTAGTAGAAGAAAAGTATTAGGAATATATAAAAAACCAGTTTATTTTGTGATAACTGATTTTACTAAAAAAATTTGTCAAGATTATCCTAGATTTAAATTTTATAATCCAGAAGATGTGAGTTTTCCAGTAGATAATTGTTATATTAGAATTAGAATTTTAAGTTCTGATCAAGTGGGAGAAGAAAAATATAGAGATATTATTTTAAAAGAAGTTGATGAAGATTCTTATGAGTTTAAAAATATAAAAGATCCAAATGAAATTATGTTGAAAGATGATAAGTTTTATTATAACAATGATTGCATCTTTATCAAACAAAAAGACAATAGATGGAAAATCAATATATGAATAAGCAATGATTTTAAAAAAATTATTAGAAACCCGCATCACTACAAAATGGTGGTTAGACAAAGATATTTCCAATAATGATTTAAATTATATTTTAGAATGTGCTAGACTTGCTCCTTCGATTCATGGCAAATTTAGTACATCTATTTTTGTGTCAAGAGATAAAACTTATAAAAATTTTTTATATGAAGATAATACATATTGTTATGGAATACCAGGCAAAGAAACTATGCAGAGAGGAGTTCCACATCCAGAAGACTACAATCCAAAATATAAAAGATATAATGGTCAGGTAAACGCTCCTGTAGTTCTTACATGGTTATATACTGGTCATAAAAACCCATCAGTTAAAGGCGATCATTTTCATGATGATGCAGAGAGAGATGTATTAGTTAGTGCTTCATATGCTTCAATTGCTGCACTTGAAAAACAAATAGATTTTGGTTTTTGTCAGTGTATAGGAGGTAAAGAAATAAGTGATTTTTTAGGAATTGGTTCTCATGCAATTCTTGTTATGGGATTAGGATACAAAGATGAATATCAAGGTCAACTAAAAAGACAAGTATATAAAGATGGGAAGCATATTGGTTGGGATATTGATAATATTCCTTTTGATTTGAGAGAACATCATAGAAAATATAGACCTAAAATGGGAGATTATATTATATGGGACCAAACTTAGAATATGTACCATACATTCCTCTTTTAATAGATTTTGACAGAAAAAAATTTTTGGATGAAGTTCAAACTCTTCCAATGTATGACTATCGTAAATGGCATTCTTGTACATTATATGGATTAAGTCCAGAAAAAAATCAATCTAATAAACATTATGGAATTGATGAAAATGTTCACAAACAATGGTTTTTTGAAGATCAATGTCCTACAATAATTAATTGGATAAAGTCACAAAAATATTTTATTGCTGATAGAGTAAGAGTATGGAAAGTGCTACCAGGTGAAATAGGGCCGCCTCACATTGATGCATCATTACCTCATACCAATAATGTTATTTTTCCTATAAATGATCCAATTGGATTCAAGTCAATTATAAATGGTTGTCGTGTTCCTATGGATAATCCAGTAGTTTATAATAACTTTTTAGAACATACATTTTCCAATAATTCTTCAGAAAATAGATGGTCTTTAATAATACGTGTTAAAGAATGGATTGATAGTGATAAGACATTATTAAAACAAAACGTATTAAAAAAAATTGAAAAAAAAATTGGAGATATTAAAGAGAATAGTGTGAAAGAGATTAATTGGGAAACATTTGTAAAATTTTTATTTAGTAGATCTCACATAACATTAGATCATCTTCAACAAATGGGTGAATATTGTGGGTATCTAGGCATATTAAAATCAAAGAATAAATCACCTAAATATAACCATTATGGACTATATGATGTTAATAAATTAATTGGTGTTACATCAATTCAAGAATTTTCTGATCATTTACATCTTCCTGATAATGCTGTAAGGTATAGATACTTATATATTGATGAAGAATATAGAGGTAATGATCTAGCTTATAAAATGTTGAATTATTTAGTACCAACAAGACCTTTATTTGGTTATGCAAAAAACACACATATCTCATGGTGTTTAAAACATGGTTTTAAACCTATTTTTGAAGTCGATGAAACTGGCCATCAATTTATGTTGAGGAATGAATGCTAATATATTCATTACCTAGATCCGGATCTTCAGCATTTCAAAATCAATTAGAAAAAAATCATGATTTGATTAATATAAGAGAATTTTTTAATTGGAATGCAACATGGAAGTGGTATCCAGGAGTTGGAATCAAAAAATATCCTGGTTTTTTAGATGGCAAATGTAATTTACCAAAAAACTTCGATGAGAGATTAACAATTTTAAAAACTGATCCGTTAATAAAATTAGAAGATATTGTAGTTAAACTTTTAACACATCATTTGAGCTGGACAGATAATTTTATTAAAACATTCAGAGATCAAAAAATTTATATATTGAATAGAAAAGATACATATAGACAGTTTCTTTCATGGATCGTTTCATTTGAAACAAAAATATATCATCAAACTATATTTGAGAATAATAAATCTTTGGATATGGAAAAAGAGTTTCCAGAAAAAATATTAGTGCCTCATGAAAAATTTACCATTTTCTATAAGTATTTCAAATGGTATGTTCAGGGTGTAAATATGTTTAAAATATTTTTCAATAATGTTACAATCGTTCATTATGAAGACTTAGAGTTTGATGAAAACATAGAATATAAAAAATTTAATGTAGATTATGAAAAATGGTTTATCAACACAAAAGAAATTAGAGAATTTACCAATGAAGTGGATCAATACAAATTTATGTTATTTGGGTGATATTGATAACTTTAAGTTATTAAAAGATGAATTTGATAAAATATTGTCAGTTGAAAATATAGAATATAAAAATGATCAACTAGCATTACAAAAATCCAAAGATTGGGACGAAGAAAAATTTGGAAGAGAAGAATGGTGTTCTGTTGGTAAACCTTCTGATCTACCTGATAAGTATAAATCAAATGAGGAATTATTTAATGAAACAATTGATATTTTAAAAGGTACATATATTGAACAATTAATAATTAAGTATAATATTTTTAAAACAAGATGTGCAATTTTGTCTCCCAAAAGTTGTTATACATGGCATTTTGATAATTGGCCTAGAATTCATTTTGTTATTGACTCGAACCCAAAATGTTTCTTTTTGTTTGGAGATCACAAAAAAGAAAATTTAGAACAAGGTAAGATTTATTTTACTGACACAACCGATCCTAACGGACATACTGCAATCAATGCGTCATGGTATCCTAGAATTCATATTTTTGGAAACATTAAAAGTTTTCAAGATAAAACATGGGAAATGACTGAAGAAAGAAAATTATTCAATGAAAAAGAAAAAGCTAAAGATATGCGGTTACTATACACCTAATTATGTTCAGTATCTAAAAACGTTTTTACAAACATATAAAGGCAAGGGTGATTTATGGTTACAACCAATTGAATCAATGACACGAGAATCTGCTACTTCTTCAAAGCCGTGGCAGTTCAAGAAATGTATCAATAAAGATGTATATGACTATTACATATTTTCAGATATTGATTTATTATTTCATCCAAATTTTTGTTTTACTGAATTGTGTAAAGAAGATTCTATTGGAGTAGTAATAAGAGATCAATTTAATTATCCTCAAAGAAATGTAAATACTTCTATTATAACAGTTCCTCATTCTCTTTATTTTGACTTTATTGAACAATGGATAACTGAAGTTAACAAAGAAGAAATAGATGGTATTTCAATCTTTGACGATGCTCCTACAGAAGTTAACAATCATTATTATTGGGATCAAGTATCCCTAAATCATGTATATAAAAAATTTAAATTTCATAATATACAAGAGAACATCTACTTGTCTCAGAAACTTACAGAAGATACTAAAATATTATCACCTCATGCTTATCGTTCAGAAATCAAACAAAAGATGTATAAAGAATTATTAAATGAAATGTATAATCACTGGAAGTAAAGAAGGTATTGGAAAAGCAATCTTAGATACTTTATCTAATGATTATGACGTTTATTGCCCTGATACAAGAATAGAAGATTTAAATTTAGATTTTTTATCTAATAATGACCTGTTTATTAATAATGCATTTAGTCATCAAAATCAATTTAGACAATGTGAATTAATATATGAGGCATATAATGTAGCTCCTTATCATCGTCAAATAGTTATAGGATCAATGACATCAGATTATACTAAACTTAAAGATAAAGAACCTCATATGTATTCAACAGCAAAATTGGCTGTAGAAGCTATGTCACATCAAATGTTTACAAAAGGAAAAAAATGTACATTAATAAAACCAGGATATGTTAACACTAAAAGTGCAAAACATTCAAAAGAACCAAAGTTAGAAACAATTGATATAGCAGATATTATAAAGTATATTTTACATATTGATGATGAAATTATAATAAAAGAAATATCACTAAAGAGGTTCAAATAAAAAACTATAGAAATGGAGACTTATTACCATCCCAATTCTTTTATTTTGGTTGGATCTGCACAAGTAATATCAGATTCACCTTCTACTTCTTTTATTTCCAACGATTTGTTGTATCCTATCTTTTTTAAAAATGCGGAGTTAGTAATTGGTGTTCCATGTCCTATTTCATAAGTTTCTCCACCAACTCCCCTTTCAATCAGTATTTTAATTGCTCTACAAACATCATAAATGTGAGTAAAATCTCTTTTATGATCTGTTACATATTTTAATTTATCATTCATAGCCATACCATATAACATATCACTCCTATAATTTTGTTCTCCCCATACAGTAAAAAATCTCATGATCACAACATTATCAGGAGCCATAAGTTCACAAGCATATTTTGACATTGAATATGGACTTTGTAATTGTTTTACTGATGAGGTTGATGCAAACAGTATTTTTGTATCTTTATAATGATCAAATATTCTTTTTGTTGCTTTTACATTATTGTCAAAATATGATTTTGGATGTTTATGTGATGCTCTTACACCAGTTGATGCTGCTAAATGTATTACACAATCAACAGGTGGTAGAACACAAGTCATAATATTGTTGGGGTAATCTATACCATAGATATGATAATCTTTCAAATAGTTTACAAGGTTTGATCCTATAAAACCTTTATCACCAGTAATTAATAATTCCATCAGTAATTTTTAAAATGTTCATTAATCAAATCATAATTTATTTTTAAATTTTGTATTTTTTCCATATCAAAAATATCTGAAATTTGTTTATACATTAATAAAGGATTTTTCCTATATGATGGATATCTATTAATATCATCATGATATTCTGGGCCTAATCCTTGGCCTGTACATAATATTGTTGTTAAATAATCTTTTCCAGGTTTTATTTTAAATAAAGCTACATTTATTTCAACTAAATATAAATTTGGATTTACTTTATCAAACTCAGTTACAGCAAGAGTATTTTCTAACTTTTGTTTTTCCAATCCAAATTTTTTAGATTCTTTAGTATCATTTACAATAAGGTATGTTTTTACATCTTCATTGTAAGTTCCGTACTTTTCTTCCAACATTTTTATTTTATGAATATAATTTTCATAATGAATATTATATAATTTAAATATTTTATTGAATTTATGTACTTCTTGTAAATAAAAATTATGCAAATGTATTTGTCTTATATGTTTATATTTTTCATCAAATGTATTTAAAGAATGCTCTAAAAGTTTCGCATTATCATTATGAGTTAAGGAATGCATTATTTGTAAAAAATTATCATCAACACACCAAAATGGATTCATAAAAATGCGTTGAACAAATTCCATAAAAGAACCATATTCTGGCCAAGAAAACAAAGAATAATCAATGTTTATCTTGTTTTCATCAATCTCAGTTGTCATCAATCCTTCCTTATAA
>CEPK01028163.1_pt1 | contig 13733 bp, 11 predicted proteins | sample 356231 | NCBI WGS metagenome assembly CEPK01 (sample SAMEA2620259, study PRJEB7988) | marine metagenome | biome: marine biome (ENVO:00000447); feature: deep chlorophyll maximum layer (ENVO:xxxxxxxx); material: "saline water (ENVO:00002010), including plankton (ENVO:xxxxxxxx)" | depth 80 m
GACGCGCTGGATTTAGGATCCAGTGAGCTTTGCTCGTGGAGGTTCGAGTCCTCTCATCCGCACTAGGCTTAGGTTATTTCTACAACGATTTCTGTAGAATTTGCGGTCGCATAAACTTTGCCCTGACTATCAGTTAGCTTTCCTGATACAAAAATTACTTTTCTGCCTAACTTTTCAATCTTTCCTGTAGCAAACATATCACCTGTTTCTAACGAAATACCTCTCAAATAATTTACTTTTATTTCTGCAGTCATTGTTAGAAATCCCTTATCCAATGCACAATTTGCAGTGATACTATTGCAGGAATCTAACATCGTTGCTGCAAAACCACCATGAACATTTCCCAGAGGGTTATAGTGATACTCTTGAGGGGAAGCTATCCACGTAACTGATCCTTCTTTATCAACCTCGACCCCTTTGAAATTCATTAACTCACCTATTGGAGGCTTGTGTTTTAAATCTAAATAAAATTTTTTTCGATCGTCGCTATCTAAATGCAAAAAATTTTTTGCAAGTTCAGTAGGGTCTTCCCAAGTAAAGGTAACTTCTCCCAAATTAGTCCTCGTCAGAATCTTGAGATCTAGTTTGTAATTCTGCAACTATATCTGCATTTGCTAAAGTTGTAACATCGCCTAGTTTTCTTTCTTCCGAAATATCTTTTAATAATCTTCTCATAATTTTTCCACTTCTAGTTTTTGGTAAGTCAATAGTTACTACTATACTTTTTGGCTTAGCAATTGGACCAATCTTTTCACTAACATGTTGCCTTAGTTCGTCAATTAGTGCATCATCACCCTCTTGAGTTCCTATTAATGTGACAAAAGCAGCTATTGCCTCTCCTGTTATTTCATCAGCCCTACCTATAACTGCTGCTTCAGCGACGGAGCTATGTGAAACTAATGCAGATTCTACTTCCGCTGTAGAAATTCTATGTCCTGAGATATTCATAACATCATCTACTCTTCCCAAAAGCCATATATAACCATCATCATCATACTTTGCTCCATCTCCTGCAAAATAAAGTCCTTCGTATTTTGACCAATAGGTTTCAATATACCTCTCCTCATCCCCATATACAGTTCTTAACATTGAAGGCCATGGAGACTTAATTGCTAAATATCCTCCTTCACCCTTGTCAACCTCCTTACCAGACTCGTCTACCACTACCGCTTCTATTCCTGGTAAAGGAGAGCATGCAGATCCAGGTTTTGTACTAGTAATACCTGGCAAAGGAGAAATCATTATAGAACCTGTTTCTGTTTGCCACCAAGTATCAACTATTGCACAATTCTCATTTCCAATATTCTTGTGATACCACATCCATGCCTCAGGATTAATAGGCTCTCCTACTGTCCCTAATATTCTTAATGATGACAAATCATGTGACTTAGGATGCTCATCACCCCATTTCATAAAAGCTCTAATCGCAGTAGGAGCAGTATAAAAAATATTTACCTTGTACTTCTCAACAATGCTCCAGAGCCTTTTCTCATCGGGGGCATTAGGTGCTCCTTCGTACATAACACTTGTTGTTTTATTTGCCAAAGGCCCATAAACAATATAGCTATGACCGGTTACCCAACCACAATCAGCTGCACACCAATAGATGTCGTCTTCTTTAATATCAAAAACTGCGCTATGGGTAGTTGTAACACCTGTTAAATACCCTGCTTGGGTATGGACAATCCCTTTAGGCTTAGCAGTAGTACCGGAGGTATAAAGAATATATAACAAATCTTCTGAATTCATTACTTCAGGTTCACATTCTGTTGATTGCTCTCCAACAATATCTTCATACCAATAGTCTCTTCCTGCCACCATATCTACTTCTTGACCTGTCCTCTTTACAACAATTACGCTTTCTATAAAATTAGTTAAATCTAACGAGCCGTCGACATTGTCTTTCAAATGCACTATCTCTCCTCTTCTCCAGGCTCCATCAGCTGTGATGACAACTTTTGCTTCTGCATCATTGATTCTATCTGCAAGCGCCTCCGAAGAGAATCCCCCGAAAACTACTGAATGAACTGCCCCAATCCTTGCACATGCAAGCATAGAGACAATTATCTCGGGAGTCATTCCAAGATAGATTGCTACCCTATCCCCTTTTTCTACTCCTAAGCTCTTTAAAGCATTAGATAACTTACATACTCTTTCATATAAATCTCTATATGTTATCTCTTGAGTATCTCCTGGCTCTCCCTCCCAATAGTAAGCTACACGGTCTCCATCGTGTTCTAAATGTCGATCAAGACAATTATAAGAAAGGTTTAACTCACCATCTTTGAACCATTTAAAAAAAGGTGGATTACTATCATCTAAAACCTCTGTAGGCTCTTTATACCAGGATATTCTGTTAAGTGCCTGGTTCTTCCAGTACTCTAGCCGATCTGTCTCTGCATCTCGAAACCATTCGCTTGTTGCATTTGCATTCTTTTTTAGCACCTCACTTGGCTCAAAAATTCTATTCTCCTCAAGTAAGTTTTCTATTTTCTCATTCATAGTATTTCTCTTACTATTGAGTATAAATAAAAAAATTAACTTTTCTTTTTCAGTTAAAAAGATTTCTTATTTTTGAAACATAAAAAAGAAATTAAAACCATCACATAAGGCATTCCAAGAAGCATTAATAATATTTTGATGAACTCCAATAGTGCTCCAACTCATATCTCCATCTGTCCATTCAATTAGAACCCTAGTAGTTGCTTCCGTTCCGTCAGTAGAATCAATGATTCGAACTTTATAATCAACTAATTTTATTCTTTCGACATCTGGGAAGTCTCTTTCTAAAGATGAAATTAATGCCTTGCTTAATGCATCAACTGGTCCGACCCCCTCTCCAGTTGTAACATATCGAGTACCCTTTACTTCAACTTTACACACTGCTTCGGATATTACTTGTTCAGAATTTCTTCTTTCAGAAAATACCCTATAACTTTCAAATGAAAAAAAGCTTGGATCATTTCCCTTAATAGAATTCATTAATAAATAAAGTGATCCATCAGCTGCTTCAAATTGAAAGCCTTTATGCTCTAAGTCCTGGACTCTCTCAATTAGAGCTTTTGCTTCTTTATTGGAAAAATCTAAACCAAACTCTTTAGCCTTTGTAATTACACTTGCCCTGCCAGCAAGTTCAGATACAGTTGTTCTCGTGTAGTTCCCTACTTTGGTTGAGTCTATGTGCTCATATAGTGAATCATCCTTTGCCATTCCTGATGCATGTAAGCCAGCTTTGTGAGTAAAAGCAGATGAGCCGACGTATGGGTGTCGTGAATCAATACTAATATTAACTAGCTCAGCAATATGATTAGCTATTGGTGTCAATTTTGCCAATGAATCTTGAGATACAGTTTGATGGTTCATTTTTAAAGTTAGGTTAGGTATCAATGTACATAGATCTGCATTACCAGTTCTCTCTCCATAACCATTCATAGTCCCTTGAACATGATTAATACCTAAATCAACTGCAGCCATAGAGTTTTGAACTGCACAGCCATTGTCATTTTGAAAATGAACTCCAAATTTTTGACTTGAGTACCTTTGAACAACTTCAGTAAGGATAGCTGTCACTTCTGACGGGAGAGTCCCCCCATTAGTATCACAAAAAATAAAACATTCCACTCCCTCCTTAATCACTGCATCAAGTATTTGATAGCTCACTTCCTTATCTTCTTTAAACCCATCGAAGAAATGTTCAGCATCAAAAAATACTTTTTTTCCTTGAGATTTAAGATAGCTTATTGTATCTACAGCCATACTTATCGCTTCGTCAATTGTTGTTTCTATTGCTTTTGTAATATGTAACTTTGAGGACTTCCCAACTATACATACGTATTCTGTTCCTGAAGAAACAAGTGCTTGCACTTGAGGGTCTTTTTCAGCTGTAGTATTTAATTTTCGAGTTGATCCAAAACTTACTAATTTAGCATTAACTAAGTCCAATTCTGTTTTGGCTTTATGAAAAAACTCCTCTTCTTTCGGGGAAGCTCCGGGCCAACCTCCTTCGATGAATTGAACGCCCAATTCGTCGATTAACCTAGCAATTGCAAGCTTATCTTTAACAGACGGAGATATTCCTTCTTGTTGGAACCCGTCTCTTAAAGTGGTATCAAAAATATCTATATTCATCTTCAAAAAAAAACCCTTGCAGAGCAAGGGGTGACAACGATTTGAATCGTTGTTCACATAATAATAATTCCTATAATTTTCATATATAAAAGAGTACTCTAAATAAATTTATTGGGAAGTCTTTTTTCTTATAAATAAAAATGCAAGCATAGCAATGAAGAGAAGAGTTGCGACTGTAATCAAATCATACCTGAAACTCAATCCACCTTCGTCAACACTGACTGCTTCAAAGGTTTGCATTTCCCTTCCATTTGGTTCGAAAATAACAGTATTGTCTCCATTACTTATCTCTATTGGGGTAATCATTTTTCCAGGCAAAGTAACAACTAAACTCAAATCATATAAATATTCGATTTGAGGAATATCCATTTGGCTATCTGTTACTTCAGACTCAATAATTTCAGCAAACTCTCCGTAAACCCTGTATTTTGCTTCTTTAGATTCTGTATCTTTACCTATATTGATTGACTCAATTGGAATCAACATAAGTGCTGTATCTGGGTTTCCTCTAAGAGTATCTAATTGTTTATTAAATTCCTCAATGTTATTAAATGAATTTCTTATTGTGATTCCGTCATAAATATCATCAGAATAAAAACTTTTTCCGTAGCCATCTGGAACAGAATCTAAAACACTATCTAATCCACCTAATGACGATTGGACCATTTCCAAAGCAAATATTTGAAGTTCCTCATCAATTCCAGCAGTAAGAGAATATGTTCCTGAAAGGTCTTCATTAATATCAAGTTTCATTTCCCATTTAATCATGCAAGCAGAAAGTAAAAAAGATACGATTACTAGCTTGAGTAATTTAATCATCTCAAAAGTGCTTTCGCTATTTTCATAAATGCTGACTTTCTATGACTAATTTCATTTTTTTCATTTGAATCCATTTGAGCTAGAGTTCTTCCGTTGAAAACAAAAATAGGATCATAGCCAAACCCGTTATTTCCCAAGGGGGCTTTAGATATTTGGCCTTCTATTTTTCCTTCTTCAAATATAACATTTTTTCCATCAGAAAAACATACTACCGTTTTGAAATAAGCAGTTCGATCAGAGTCTTCATCTAAATTTGATAGAAGAAAGTTAAGGTTTTCCTCATCAGTTGCAGTTTCGCTAAAATATCTCTTAGACTTAACTCCTGGTTCATTACCTAAAGCTGGGACAAAAAGACCTGTGTCATCAGATACTGTTGGGATACCAGATTGCTTATACCCATGTTCTGCTTTCAATAAAGCATTACCTTCTAATGTATCAGACGTTTCTTCAATATCAGTAAAATAATCGTCGACTATTTCAAATTCATTAGAAATAGAACAAAAAATAGATTTAATCTCTATCTTTTTATTATTGTTATTCGTTGCTAGAAAGATTTTCAAGAAAATTCTTCCATCTGTCTATCCAGTATTTCATCTATACCGTCTGATGCAGTTTTAATCATTTCCTCCAATTCTTTTTGTGAAAATGACTTCTTTTCTCCTGTCCCTTGTATCTCAATAAATTCCTTATCTGATGTCATTACAACATTTAAATCAACATCTGCCTTGGAATCTTGAGAATAATCTAAGTCGAGAATTACTTCTTTCTCGACAATGCCTACAGAAACAGCTGCAATTTGACCTAATAAAGGATTGTCTTTTATATCTTTATTAACAATCAACTTATTAAAAGTGTCTTTTAAAGCAATCCATGCACCATTTATTGCAGCTGTTCTTGTACCGCCATCAGCTTGAATCACATCACAGTCTACAGTTATTACTAGGCCTTCTATTTTCTCTAAATCAATAATTGTCCTTAAGGACCTCCCAATCAATCTTGATATCTCTTTTGCTCGTCCTTTATCATATGCAGACCTACTCACTCTTTGACTTGAAGACCCAGGTAGCATTGAATATTCAGCAGTAACCCATCCCTGGTTCTTTCCAATTAGCCAATTTGGTACTCGATCACCAATTGAAGTTGTAACTAAAACCTTAGTATCGCCACTTGAATACAAAACTGAACTAAAAGCCGTATTTACATAATCCCTCTCAATTGAAATTGGTCTTAATTTGCTCACGGTGCCAACCTAACTACATCCCATACTCCATCATTTTCTTCATATCGAAATCGATCATGCGTTCTATTCTTTCTCCCCTGCCAAAACTCCCAAATATTTGGTTTTATAGTGTACCCACCCCATGTATCAGGCCTAATTATCTCGCTTTCTCCATATTCCTTTTCAAGACTTATGATTTTATCCTCTATTTCTTTTCTTGAATTAATGACCTTACTCTGTGGTGAAGCTATTGCACTTAGCTGCCCTCCTCGTGGTCGAGATTTAAAATAATTATCTGAGATTTCTTTAGACGACTTCTCAACAACACCCTCTATCCTTACCTGTCTGTGGATTTCTCGCCAATAAAAAACTCCTGCTATTAGATTATTTCCTTCTATCTCTTTAGCTTTTGCACTTTCATAATGTGTATGAAAAATTAGACCTTCATTGTCTATTCCCTTAAAAAGAACATATCTTGCTTTAGGATTATTCATTTTAGTAGTAGCCAAAACCATCGCATTTGGTTCAATGACTTCTGCTTCAATAGCTTGGCTAAACCAGCTCTGAAATTGATCGATTGGTTTTGGCAGCAAGTCAGTTTTTTTTAATTCTAAATCTCCATATTCTCTTCTAATTAACTGAATTTCTTCTTGTTGAGTAATCATTTTATCTAAGTTATTCTTTTTTACTCAAATAATTCAAAGCTGAACCTGCTTTAAACCATTCAATCTGGTCATCCGATAAAGAATGGTTTGCAACAATCTCATGAGAAGTTCCATCAGTGTGTGAAAGCAGCAATTTAATATTACTCCTAGGTGCTATAGAGGTTAAATTAACAGTAGAAATTTTGTCATCCCACTTTATTAGGTCGTAATCTTCTGGGTTATCAAAAGTTAGAGGAAGAACTCCTTGCTTCTTTAAATTAGCCTCATGAATTCTTGCAAAACTTTTTACTAATACTACCTTACAACCCCTAAATCTTGGCTCCATTGCAGCATGCTCTCTAGAGGATCCCTCTCCGTAATTATCATCGCCGATAGCAATCCAAAAAATATTCTTTTCGTGGTACATTTTTGCTAACTCAGGTAAGAGATACTCTTTGCTATCAAGAATAGATCTTCCATATCCAGATTTATTTGTGTACTTATTATTTACTCCAATAAATAGATTTTCAGATATATTCTCTAAATGTCCTCTATACTTTAGCCACTTACCAGCTGGTGAAATATGGTCTGTTGTACATTTCCCAGCAGCTTTCATAATGATTGGAAGATCAACGAAATCCTTGCCGTCCCACTCTGTAAATTTTGTAAGAAGCTGAAGTCTCTCTGATGACGAATCTATGACTATCTCCTTGTCTCTATCACTTTCAGAAGGTGCTATAAACCCATCAATGTTTGAAACAAATCCCATATCGGGTAATTCATTTGCTTTTGGTTCTTCTAACATAACCTCTTCTCCGTCATCATTTGTTATGGTGTCATTAGTAAAATCAAAGTCTAAGCGTCCAGTTAAAGACATCGCTATTACTGTTTCTGGAGAACCTATGAACGACAAAGTAGCTGCGTTGCCATCATTGCGTGCAGGAAAATTTCTATTAAATGAAGATATAATTGTATTCTCTTCCCCTTGCTTATAGTCATCTCTTTTCCATTGGCCTATACATGGACCACACGCATTTGCTAGGACTGTTGCACCAATATCTTCTAAGTCCTTTAGTAAACCATCTCTCTCAACAGTTGCTCTGACTTGTTCTGAACCAGGACTTATCATCAAAGGAATTTGAGATTTCAAACCTTTTAACTTTGCTTGCCTAGCTATATTTGCAGCTCTTCCAATATCTTCATATGAAGAGTTCGTACAAGAACCTACTAAAGCATTTGAAATCTCAATAGGGTAACCATTAGAGGTAGCATCTTTTTTCAGTTCAGATATTGGCCTAGCTAAGTCAGGGGTATGAGGACCAACAACATGTGGCTCTAACGTATCGAGATTAATTTCAATTAATTGATCAAAGTAATTTTCTGGATCTCTATAGACTTCTTCATCGGAAACAAGCAGATTCATATTTTCTTCTGCTAGCTTTGCAACATCTTTTCTATCAGTTGAGATTAAATATTCAATGCCTTTGTCATCAAAATCAAATATTGAGCATGTAGCACCTATTTCTGCACCCATATTTGTAATTGTTGCTTTACCAGTAGTAGATATACTTTTTGCCCCTTCCCCAAAATATTCAACAATAGAATTGGTTGCACCTTTTACTGTTAATATCTCAGCTACTTTGAGAATAATATCTTTTGGAGCAGCCCAGCCATTAAGTGAACCTGTGAGGTGAACTCCTATCAAGTTAGGTATCTTTGTATTAAATGGCCAACCAGACATTACATCTACTGCATCTGCACCTCCAACCCCTATTGCAACCATCGTTAGCCCTCCAGCATTGGGAGTATGGCTATCCGTACCAATCATCATCCCGCCTGGGAAAGCATATTGTTCAAGAACAACTTGATGAATAATCCCAGCACCCGGTCCCCAAAATCCAATACCGTACTTAGACGAAGTCTCTTGAAGGAATTCAAAAACTTCTCTGTTATCATTGCTAGAAACATTTAAATCAAATTCAGAACCTTTATAAGCTTGAATCAAATGGTCGCAATGTACGGTAGTTGGAACAGCTGTTCTGTCCAACCCAGCTAACATAAATTGTAATAACGCCATTTGTGCTGTAGCATCTTGCATTGCCACTCTATCAGGATTGAAGTCACCATAACTATTTCCTCTAGAAAGACTTATTTCTTTTGGGTTTGATGCGTGGCCGTATAATATCTTCTCAGAAAGAGTTAGGGGCCTTTTCAGACCCTCTCTAATTACATCTAAATTACCATTTAATTTTTTATAAGTTGTCTCAACCAAATCAAGCGGTGTCTTTGAATAAACATTACCCATACAGATAAATTATATCTCGATTAGTGTTCAATGAAATCATTTTCTACTCTCTAAACATCTTCTTTCATAACTGCAATAATCACACCAAGAACCAGGATTATAACTTGGACTTAATGTATCTTTTTGGTCCCAATTAGAGATTTCCATTGATTTTGTTACAAAATACTCTTTAGCTTTATTCAACTCTTTTTCCTTATAAACCCTTTCAGTTATCTTTGAAGAAGTTGGACTCATATAAACGTGTAAAACTATTACCTCTTTTTCATTTGTAGCTTGAGAAGCCCCTAGTGCATAAAGGCTTGCTTCATGTTGATGAATTGATCTTTCTTTACCTGTTTTTAGCTCAACAACTACTGGAATATTATTATTAATTCTGCCAACTATATCTGCCATACCCATAAATGTAACTGCTAAATTTTCAACAAAACTATTACCTTCAGTTTTTGTTTTGGGTTGGTCAGGCAGGATAGTAAAACCAAGAGGAAATTCAGTTGCCTTTAGTTGAACATTGTCATAAGAAGACATCTGTTCTACTAGTGACGAATAGGTCTCTAAAAGTTTTACCTTTATTTCTTCTGATTCTTCTGAGATTATTTCAGAAAATTTTTTCATGCCACTAGAAGAGAGAGGATTGTCAAATTCGTTAATTATTTTTTGTGTATATGCATGAAAAATATCACCATAGTTTTCAGTAACTTCTTCTTCATCAACATCTCTTGGAATACCATATAAAAACTTCCAAGCAGCCTGGCGATTACATGTCTCCAGCTTCATGAGATCAGTTTTTGTTAAGTAAAGAGACCTGTTCTTATTTGAAATCTTCTTTCCATGAAGCTCTTTGTATTGTCCGCAAATTGATGGTCTGTCACAGAGGTTACAGTGTTTACCAGGGATCGTTTCTTTTTTATTGAGTGTTAGATACCTCTGAACTTGTTCAAACGCATCATTTAGTATTTCTGTAGCTCCATCAATAACAGGCAATTCTTCAACTGTTCCTTTTGTTAAATTAATTTCTATGTTTGTCTCATTTGTATCTTTCTGAAGAGCAAGTATTGCTAAATCTAAATTGTCTATTGCATCTTTTCCTGTTCTAAGTTTTATCGTTTCTCTTTTATCACCGTAATCAGCTTCAAACTGAACCCAGCTTGAAAGAATAATCTTCTCGTCTTCAGATAAATCTTTAGACTCGCTTCTAGGTATCGGCGGGTATTCTCTACTCATACTCATTTTGTCTGTTTTAGGATAAATTGTTCTAAATGTTTCAAATAGGTCATCGCAGATTTTTGTTTGAATTGGATCTAATTCATTTGCATATTTATTCCGTGCTTGACTAATGCTAGCTTCGTCAACCGCATCATTATAAAGCCATTCTTCAATAGCCTCTTTTAAATATATCCACCTGTCAAGATGGGGTTTCGCTATATTTGTTTTTGGTCCAAGTGAAGCGGGGCATCTGGTCAAGGCTTTATAACTATTTGAAGTAAATGAGTAATCCTTAGTCATGTTGCTCTATAAGTAGATTAACTCATAATTATTGATTATCTAAGTATTCGAGCTTAGATTAATAAGTGTACAATAAGTCATTATGTCAATATATTTAAAATATACCTCTTCAATAATAGGGCACCTACTTAAATCTTTTTACCCATCACTTACAAAAAAAGAGATTTCTAGTCTAATAAACTATTATCCAAAATTAATAAACCAAGTACCAGATAAAAATGAAATTGTACAATTAAAAGGTTTGTTAATGTTGCTCAATCTAAGAATTGGAAATTTAATATTCTTTAATTCTTTCAAAAAAATAACCAGTTTGTCGAGGAATAGAATAGAAATAGTTTTTAAAAAAAATTTAGAATCAAAAATTATGCTTAAACGAAAAGCAACATTTAATATTTTATCCCTTCTCGGAATCTTGGTTACAAGAGAAAACAATCATGCAACTGAAAAAATATGGAGGTCAATGAACTACGGTCAAAATATAAATGTTTCTGCATATTCGTATAAGAAAAATAAATTTAATGGGGAAGAAATAGATGTAGCAATAATTGGTTCTGGTGCTGGAGGAGGTGTAGCCGCAGGTATAATCAGTAAATCTTCAAGAAAAGTATCGATATTTGAAAAATCTAAAGAATTGATTGAAGCTAAGTCGTCAATTTCTGAAGGAGAAGCATACTCAGAGTTGTATGAGTCAAGTGGGCTAGCTCAAGCAAGAGGTTCTGGTGCTATTCTTCTTGCTGGATCAACATTAGGTGGAGGGACAACAATTAACTGGACCACATCTTTTGAACCTCCATCAATAATTCGAAAAGAATGGGAAAAATTATCAAAAACTTCTAACACCTTCACCTCTGATGAATTTACTAATAGTATCAAAGAGGTAACGACACGTATAAATGTAAATTCATCTTCAAACAAAACACCTCTAAAAGAGATGAAACTTAAAGAGGGATTGGAACAAATTAATATTGAAACTAAAGAAATGGCTAGAAATGTAAAGGGCTGCAATGGAACAGAGTGTGGGTTTTGTGGATTTGGATGCATAAATAAATATAAACAATCAACTAAAGAAACTTGGATAAAAGATGCACAAAAAAATGGAACTAATATTTATACTGAGTTAGAAATTGATTCAATAAATATAAAGAAAGGAAGGGCCCTTTCTCTAAATGTATTAGTTAACAACCAAAAAAAAATACTACCAGTAAATGATGTTGTCCTCGCTGCAGGAGCACTAAATACACCGAATATTCTTAGGAAAAGTGGGTATAGGAATAAACATCTTGGAAACAATCTTAAATTACATCCTGTTTCGGGGGTCATAGCAGAATTTGAAGAAGTACAAAACCCTTGGATGGGCAGCATGCAGGGAATCTATTCTGACCAATTCTTATATAGAAAAGAAAACTATGGATATATTATTGAAGGACTCCCTCTTCATCCTGGTTTATTTGTTCCTTTTTTCTCATCGATTTTTGATATAGAAAAAAACCACTTTCTAGATTCCTATCCAAATTGGTCAGGAGCTATAGTGCTAACATCTGATTCTGGTGGAGGAAGAGTCAGGTATAACCAAAAAGGACCTGTCTGGCATTATAAATTAAATAAATTCGATAATGAGAATCTATTACATGGTCTCGTTACTGTGTGTAGAGCATACGAAGCAGCAGGAGCAAAACAGATTGCTATATCTTCCTGTCCGAATTTTCTGTGGAGAAGGAGTTCGAATGAATCCTTTGAAAAGTTTATTAGAAAAATAGAATCCATAAACAATCAACCCTACCGTCTAGCTATTGGGTCAGCCCATCAAATGGGTTCAGCAAAGATAGGTATCAACAAAGAGAATGGTGTGTGTGACGAGAATGGGAAAGTACATGGATTAGAAAATGTTTACATTATGGACAGCTCAACTTTCCCGAGGTGCTCTGGCGTAAACCCTATGGTTTCTATACAAGCAATGTCGCACTACTTGAGTACTAAGTTTATAAAATCAAATTAAGGATACTGGCTCTCTGGTTTGTAATCATACATATCGTCTCTTGTCTCTTCCGGCTGCTTCTCTCCAAAATGCTCAGCAGCTCTTTCTCCTAAATCAATAAACATAGCATTTGTCTCAGTATGAATAGAGCCCTCATCATAGATTATCGACTCAGCATATATTTTTTTTCCATCAATCTTAGATATCCAAGCCTCAATAGAATATTCTTTTTCAATTAGCACAGGAAAAATATAATTAACCTCTAACTTTGCTGTAACACAAGCTCGCTTGTGTATAACCGCTGCATATCCCATAAGGTCATCAACAGCTGCTGACAAAATTCCACCGTGAACTACTCCTGGCCCTCCTTGGAACTGTTGGTCAAAAGTATATTTTGTAATCACCTTGGAGTTATTAAAAAATGCTTTCATTTTCATTCCATTAATATTCTGACTCCCACTTACAAAAGTATCGGGATACCAATAAGACATTTCCATATCATCTTCCCATGAACTATCTTCCCCGACTTTAACTATGTCCCCAGAAATGTACTTGTAATCCAACTTGCTTCCTTAATTGCAGATTCTTCTAAACTCTAAGCTGTGCTTGAACAGTTGCATTAGTTATATCCGATCGAGTACGTTCAATTATTGCACGTGCATTATCAGCTATTCTTCTTAAGCCACCTGTCATTCCGTCTGGGTAGTCAAGTTCACTTAAAATATCCATACTTAGCTCCATTATTGATAAATATTTGCTAGATGAATCAATGTCTAATTCTCTCAATAAATCAAGGGCTCTTCTTCTCCACTCTCCTATTGCATCACCAAGACCTCCAATATATCCAACCGATGAGACATTAAGCTCCGACGGGAATAGGAGGATCTTGTCTTTTTCAAAAGCTAAAACTAAAGAAGCCTCCACCATTTCTTTCTCTGCATCAACAACAAAGCCATTATATTTAATCATTGGGTAGTCATAAGTCATTAGCATTAATTCGCTAAGACACTTCTGACATTCGAGAAGGAACTGTTCTGCCTCGATAAGCTCAGATCGGTGTACAGACCTTATAGATTTAGAAGCATATTGGATTGCTTGTCTAGATATCTTTAATGATTCTTCTCTTATGGTATAAATTGA
>CEPK01016791.1_pt1 | contig 13692 bp, 10 predicted proteins | sample 356231 | NCBI WGS metagenome assembly CEPK01 (sample SAMEA2620259, study PRJEB7988) | marine metagenome | biome: marine biome (ENVO:00000447); feature: deep chlorophyll maximum layer (ENVO:xxxxxxxx); material: "saline water (ENVO:00002010), including plankton (ENVO:xxxxxxxx)" | depth 80 m
ATAAATCAAGAGACAGGTTCACAAGACCAAAGGTTGAGTCAAATTGAGTTGACAACTGGTAGTATAAATTTAAGTGTATCTGCGATAGAAGCTACAACATCCTCATTGAACACCGCTACAGGTTCTCAAAATCAAAGATTGTCTGAGATAGAGTTAGAGACTGGTAGCATTAATCTTAGTGTATCATCTATAAACGATACAACGGGTTCTCAAGACCAAAGGTTGAGTCAGATTGAACTTACAACTGGTAGTATAGAATTGAGTGTTACTGCTCTTAATAATGATTCGTCTTCAAACTTAACTGCTCTTAACATAAACCAAGCAGGAGTACAGATATCAGGATCTAAATTGGAATTTAGCGGTTCGACATTTGTTTTTGGGAATAAAGGTGCTGTTGGTTCACAATTCATAAGTGGTTCTGATGGTGAATTAGAAATAAGTTCAAGTACATTTGCATTAAAAGGTGGTGCAATAACTGCAAGTGCTGGTGTCATAGGTGGATTTTTAATAAATTCAACACAAATAAAAGCTAGTGGTTCATCGACAGACTTCTTATTAACCTCTGGTGTAAATGGTAGTAGTGACACATCTGGTGATGTGGATGTGACGATGATAGGAACTTCACAGAGGGAATTTGATGGTACGATAGTAAAGGCTGAATACACAGGTTCAACTACAGATACCAGCGATAGTGGTGTTGCTCAATTAATAGTAATATTGGATGGTGTGGATCAAACACCTGTAAATATAGTTGGTTCTGATAATAATACAAATGAAATAGAAAGAGAAGACACAACAAATTATTCATATACGGCTGGGCAGACTGTTGGTGCAAAAATAAGGTTTCCAGACCAATCAAGCGGAACATTTGCTATAAATGAAATGACAGTGAGACTAACTCTTAATGAGGTTAGTTCGCCAGAACAAAATGGAATAGTAATTGATTCTTCTGTACCATCTATATCTTTAGGTTCAGGTTCGTTTGGAGAAACTGGAATTCAATTAGAAGTAAGTAAAAGCATTACAAAAGCACATATTGGGGAATTGACTGGTTCACATCTACGATATGATGAGGGTGGATTTGATATAAGTTCTTCTAAATTTTATTTTGGTTCTTCCACAGGCACATATATAAGTGGTTCAAATGGAAATCTAAAAATACAATCAGATAAGTTTACATTAGCTCAGAATGGTGATGTGACAATAGAAGGTCAGGTATCTGCAAGTAGTGGTGATATTGGTGGAATAAATATATCATCAAATCAGATTTCTGCTGGATCCTTTAGTTTAACCAATGGTGGAATACTAACGGCTGTCGGAGCAGATTTGGCTGGAACCATAAGTGCTAGTGCTGGAAACATAGGTGGATTGAAATTAGAAGAGGGTAAGTTATCAGCTGGAGCTGGTGGTGGGGATGTATTTTCAATAACAGGTTCTACTGGACAACTTACGGCTTCAAATGCTTTGATACAAGGTAGGTTGACTGCTGAGAGTATCAATGCAACAGGTTCAGGAGTTATCGGTGGTTTTGATATAAGTGGTACACAGATAAATGACACTGGTAATAATTTAATATTGAAATCCAATGGACAGATAACAGCTTCAGCTGCACAGCTAAGTGGTGATTTAATTGCAAATAATATTAGTGCTGATAGTGGTTCAATCGGTGGATGGATATTGGGTGACAGTGCTATATCTAAATCCTTTGGGGCTGGTTTAACACAATCCATAGCTCTAACCTCTTCTGCTGATAATATGGTTGGATTGGAATTTAAGGATAATGATACGAGTCAATTGAGGGTTGGTGCTAACTTTGAATTCTCTACCTTACCAGATACATCCGAACCATTGACAAATCTATCTTTCGAAAGACCTGGTGCTGGTGCATCATATCCGATTATTGATAATGTTTCTTCGTGGACAATTGATACACCAACTGTAAGGAATGCTGCTGATGATGGGGTTTATTCATTGAACAACCCAAGTATTGGTGGTCTTGGAACTGTATCTTCCTCTTATGTCGTTGGTAGAAATGATTTGGATTATCAACTTATAAGTGAGGACTACGCTGATACTCCTGCTAATAAATCAATGACAAATGAGGATAGAAGATTTCAGAGGGCTTCGGATGTGACACCATTTGGGGATAACTTTCTAGCAGTCTCTGCTAGTTTCAATAATGACATCAAAGATGGTACATCGGCATTGGGATTTAGCTTTAAAACTACATTGACACAACAATCATCCACCTCACAGACTTTGGAACCTGGCTCTAGTATAACTTTTGGTGGAAGTTACTTAATACCAGATTTACTTTATAATGATTATGTCTTTCAGAATCATTTTGGAAAAACATTGAGTGGGGTTAGCATCACACCTGGTGTTTCCACATCATGGCAGAATAGAACAATAGGTATGACATTTAGAATAATTCTACAGTTAAAAATAGGAAGTGATGTAGTTGCACAAAGAACAGCATTCTCCTACTCATATGAGCATCCTACTAGAACCTTCACACATGAGGATTGGAATAAATGGCATAACTTTTCATCTAACTACACCAATAACACCAATAGTGACAAAACTGGAAATGTTAGCTTAGTTTTGATAAACGAACTTATTGGGGGAAGAGCAACTACTTTCGACCAAAACAATTCAGGTGAGAGATATGATAACGCATATCACGGTATGGGATTGGGATACAATCCTGTCACCACAAACCAAGATCTATTGGGAGAATTTTTTACACCCATAGTTTTATTTGATAACTTTAGTGTTGTTGTGGGTTCAAAACCAGTTGTTGAGGTTTCACCTGAAGGTATAAATGCACAGCTAAACAGAGGTGAGTTTTTTAAATTTACCAGAGATGGTTTGGAATTGGCTACGAATAGGTCCGTATCTTTTACACAAGTCAATCCAAAGGCTGTGTTGTTTGATGTATCGGCGAGTAATGCTGATGGTATAAATTTAAATCCACAGATTAGTTTCAACTCATCACACACCTCATCCTTTAGTTCGCCAAATACAATATCCCTAAAGGGGCAAGGCGCTTTCGCTTCATCATCTGCTACCGACACAAAGGTTGGTAGGGGTGGAGATATTATCATAGCCGCTGGAGATGGTGCTAATACTGGTGCTACTGGAATTACTGCTGGGGTTGGTGGTGATTTATATTTGAGAAGTGGGGATAGGGGATTACATTCAGATGGTGGAACGAGTGGAACACCTGGAAACATCTACATAACGGGTAGTATCTTCAGTAGTGGTTCTGTAACTATAGATGGGAAATATACAATACCAAATACAACAGGAACTTCTGGTGATGTATTGAAATGGCCATCAAGTGGAACAACATTGGAATGGGGAGCTGGTGGTTCTGGTGGTAGTGGTGGAACTATTACAGCCTTAAATAATCAAACTGAAAATAGACTTGTAACCATAGGTTCAACTACAACTGAATTAGATGGTGAGGCTAATCTAACTTTCGATGGTTCGACATTAACTGTAACTGGTGATATAGATCCTGGTGCTTCTGCAACTCATGATTTGGGTTCAACAACTTTGAGATGGAGAAATGTATACACCACTGACCTTCAGCTTTCCAATATGGATAGGGAAGAGGGTAATAAGGTTGATGGTACGAAAGGTGATTGGACACTGCAAGAGGGTAAGGATGATTTGTATGTAATTAATAATCTAACTGGAAAGAAGTTTAAGATATCGTTAACACCAGTAGATGAGGATTAGTTATGCCTGTTAATATGGGAAGTACATCAACCAGTGGATATTTAGTCACACCCACCAGACCAATAAGGGATAATCTACAATTGTTTTTAGATCCCGCAGACGAAAAATCTTATAGTGGAGACACCGCATTGAAGTTGGAAGATTTATCTGGAGTAAATGGTCCATCGGGAAATGATTTTTCATTTGCTAATATAAATAATTCTGATTTACTACAAAGTGGTTATTATAATAATTTTAAATTTGATGGTACAAATGATTATATGTCAATGACTAGTAATTCTTTTGTCAATGGTAGTACAGGGGATTTTACAATACAGATGTGGGTATATCGGATAAGTCAGATAGAAGAAACTTTTTTTTCAAAAGGAAATTATTCTTCTGGTAATGCAAAGGCTTTTTCATTTGGGACAACAGATACTGACCAAGAAACCACTGGTACTAAATTAGTTTGTTTGATTAAACCAACAAATACATTTTATGCATTTGCAACAACATCAAATTTAGCTACAGGTCAATGGAACAATATAGCTTGGACATATAGTAGAACTGTTTCGAATAATAAATTATATATAAATGGGGTTTCACAATCAACAACACAAACAATGGGAAATTCAAGTAATTGGTCTAGTGCTGGTACTTTAAGTAATCCTGATGTTGCTGTTATTGGATCTATATTATATGGAAAACCAGCTAGTGCATGGTATGCTTCAAGTTCTGCGATTGGTCCTATATTATTTTATAATAAATTATTAGACAATACTGAAATTTTACACAATTATAGATTACATGCAAACAGATATGGATTAACATAATGGGGTTACAATCAACTTCGGAAAGATTTATTGGTGGAAAACATCCTATAAGGGATAATCTACTTCTTTATTTGGATGCTGGTAATAAAAAATCATATGATAATACAGGTACAACTTGGACTGATTTGAGTGGTAACACTACACATCCAACCTTAGTAAATGGATTGGGGTTAGACACTACGGATATTAAAGGTCCGATGTTTGAGTTTGATGGTACTAATGATTATGTAGATATAGGTCAAAAACTATCTTTTGCTAGTGCTACATCACAGTTATCAATTGAAGTTTGGTTTAAATCGAATACTGTTATTGGTTCGTTGGGTGGTTTGGTGACACAAGGTGATGGTCAAGGTTCTTTTGGTATCGATTTAGTAAATGATGGAACTTTAAGAATGGGTGTTAATGGTGTTTCTCATGCTATAGCTTCGACAACGGGCACTTTAACTACAAATAAATATTATTGTGTTGTTGGTACATATGCCACAACACCATTAACCAAAATATATTTGAATGGTAAGTTTGAGGCACAAAGCACAACAAATCCAAATCTCACTGTTGCTGGTCTTGATAATACAAATCTTAAAATAGGACATAAGGATGAAACGAGTGGTTCGAGTAAACCAAAATATTTTGATGGTAAGATAGCTATCGTTAGAGTCTACGAAAAAACACTATCTGCAGATGAGGTTGCTTATAATTTTAGTGTTGATAGAGGGAGATTTGATATCTGATGGGTATTAATATTGGTATAGATAGCGATGGACACTTCATTGGTGGTGGTGAGGTTGTACAAAATGATAATCTTGTATTACATTTGGATCCATATGATTATGGTTCGATGGGTGAGAATGGTGGAACTCCTCCTAATTATATTAGAGATTTGAGTGCATATGAAAATGATTTTACCATGATAAATGGTGCTGATTCAAAATCAGAAGGACATTGGAGTTTTGATGGAACGGATGATTTTGCTTATATAATTGATGATAGTGATTTTGATATAGGTACTAATGATTTTACTATTCAAATGTGGATAAAATTAACAACTACAGATACAGCTTATATTTTTAATAAATGGAGCCCTTTCTCAGGATATTTGATGGTTTTTTATAGTGGTTCGATGAGGTGTAGAATGAATGATGTTTATGTAAATGTAGATTCAGTTAAAACATGGACTGGTAATTGGGTAAATGTTGCATGGACTTGTGATAGAGATGGGAGCACTAAATTATATCATAATGGAGTATTAGCTAATACAGATTATGGAACAATTGTTACTTCAGCTATTAATACAAGTTATTATACTTACATAAGTGGTTATAGTAACACATCAACTACTGCAACAACTGATGAGATTACAGGTTATGTTGGTCCGGTGTTGTTTTATAATGGAATTGCATTAAATGAAAATCAAATAAACCAAAATTTTAATGTGTATAGAGGAATATATGGAATATAAAATCTACATCAATCTTTTACAACAACCAACATATTTATACATAAGGAATAGTGTATTATGAGTGTTAGAGGAACAACTTGGTCGCAGTCAAATATTAAATGGAGTTTGGCTAGGTATACTTTTGCTGAATTTAGTTTAGCATATGAGTTAGATCAAATACGTGGTAGTTCTTCAAGACGAAGGAGAAAATACGCTGAACTTTGGAAGAAGTCTCCTGAGAAGAAAGAGAGATTTATTGAACTCTTTTTAAAGGTAAATGGAGTTGATGTGAAACATACAGCGAAAATATCACCAGATGTAGATGTAGATGTATCTGATATAGATTTAGTGATACAAGAAATATTACAAAAACCAACGGTATCTATAAGTGTCGCTTAAACTTTATACAGATAAAACGGAATTATTTGAATGTAATGTGGCATTAGAGGGGGCTGCTATAAGTGATTCAAAGTTAAGAGCTATCTTAAAATTTGATGATAAAAATCTTATGGTTGAGGGAACAATAGATTCTAATGGTAAGGGAAATATTTTATTGCCAAAGCTTAAAAACATTTCAAAGGATGGTGAAGCTGGGATAATGGAATTGGAAGTAATTGCTGAGGATGCTTATTTTCAACCTTATGAGGAAGCTTTTAGTGTTTTGACAAGTAAAAAAGCTAAAGTAGAATCAATAGGAACTAAATCAGTAAAACCAAAAATTATGATAGAAAAAATTGATAAATCAAATAAACACAATGATTTTATAAAAATTTTAAAAGAAATGGGTATTACCAAAAAACAAATGGTAAATAATAAAAAAACTTTTAGGGATATTCTATATACTTATTATAGAGAGGCTAATTTAAATGAAAAATTTGACTCTTTTTATAATATGGTTATTGGAAGAATATAATAGGTTATGTCTACTAACAATTTAGGACCAACATTAATTTCAGATACTTTTAAGCACTTACTTCAAGTTCGTGATGATGATAAGACTATCTTCGATGGAGATGGTGATTTATTAGATGATTTTAGAGTATCTGGTAGTTTCACTACAAGTGAATATTTAGAGATAGAGAATGGAACATCTCAGACTGGAAATAAATTACATAGTAGAGGTGGAACTCTTTATTGGGGTAACACAAATTTAGAAACTGGCGGTGCTGGCATGTCAAATATTGTTGAAGATGCCACTCCACAATTAGGTGGTGATTTAGATTTAAATTCATTTAATATAGTGGGAAATGGGTCTGGTAGTTTCAAAGAAATGAATATTGGTGAACATCAAAATACTTTTGATTCGTTTTTTAGATTGGCACCAACTACTGTAGATAAAGATTTGGTATCCATTAAGAGTGGAGCTCAAGAAGCACTTAATATTAATCAAGAAGGAGTGGTTAAATTTGGTTCTTTTGATTCAGAACCAACCATAGTGGAAGGTGCTATGTATTATAATTCAACCGATAAGGAATTTTATTTAGGGAAATAAATCATGGCAAGTTGGAAGAAGATTATAACGAGCGGAAGTTCCGCTCATTTACAAGCGATAACTACTGATAGTAATATTTCAGGTTCATTAACTTCTACGGGTTCATTTGGACATATAAAGGTAGGTGGTAATGATTTTTCAACAGCTGTTAGTTCATCAGCTGCAGCTTCTGGATTTGGAAGTGGTGGCGGTGGTGGTGGAAGTCAAAATTTATTTTCTACTGTAGCTGTTTCTGGTCAATCGGATGTTACAGCAGATTCTACTACTGATACATTAACTTTAGAAGGTGGTAGTGGTGTAACCATAACAACCAATAGCACAACCGACAAAATTACTTTCAGTAGTTACACTGCAGCACAGATAAGTGGTTCATTGGGTGAAAATCAAGAATTCATAAGAAGTTTAACAGGTGTAAAAATAAGTGGTTCATTTAACACTACAAGTTCTAGTTTAGCTAGTAGAGTTGCAACAAATAAAAATAGTATTGACACACTTAATGGTAAAACATTAGTAAGTTCTTCTCAACAAATAGGTGATGCAATAAGTGGTTCGTTTGGAAATCAAAGAGTTGGGACTACTAATGATGTGACTTTTGCTAGTGTAAGTTTAACTGGAAATGCAGTTATAGCTGGTGATTTGATTGTAACGGGTTCTACTATAAGTGCTAATTCATCCACTATAACAGATCAATTTATCTTTCTAGCATCTGGCTCTGAGGGTTCAAACTTAGATTCTGGTATTTTAATACAAAGTGGTTCTGTTGCTGGAAAGGGAAGTTTACTTTTTAAAAATAGTGTAGGTTCAAAAAACAATAGATGGTCTATAACAGAAAATGTTGCAACTGGTGATACAGCTGTAGATCCAGAACAATATGTAGCTACAGTAAATGCTCCAGAATTACACAATTCCGCTAGTAATTATGTTCCATCCGATAGTGATAAAAAATATGGAAAGGGTGAGATTTTTATAAATGGTGATGGGGAAATATTTATTTATTCATAATTTAAACAAAGGGTTATAAATGGGTGCAACAACATTAGGTGATACAGTAGAAAAAATAAAAGTAGAAGACTCTGTGAAAGAACAACCAAAACCAACGGAAAAAGTAGATGTAGGTTTGGGTTTGAATTTGGATGAAACTAAGTTTGTTTTAGCCAAACTTGCACAAATGGAGTATAAGGGGGTTGAAATAGAATTTATATATCACTTACTACAAAAATTACAAAATCATTTACAATACCTTTTAACTAAAGAATCAAAATAATATATTTATATATAGTTAATTAACTATATAAGGTTTATCAATGGCTGGTTGGAAACAAATTATCACATCTGGATCTAGTGCTGAATTAAAATCGGTACAGACTGAGAAAATAAGTGGAAATTCCGTTTCTATGGAAGCACAAAAGTTTCAATCAACGGGTAGTTTTTCTGTAGGGAGTAACCAATACGACATATCTAATCCACTTTATAGTAATGATGGTGGTATGGGTGATAGAGACCAAAGTATTACTATTAGTGGTGAAATAAATGATACAAGAATAGTAGATGGTAATCAATTTATCGGTTCTGTTTATTTTTTACCACCAGGTATAAATAATTTAGATGTGGTTTTGGATTTTGGTTCGAATAAGTATATAAGTGAAATAAGAGTATATCCTAATGATGTTGATATAAGCGTAGTACATTATAGTTTGAATGGTTCGGATTTTACTAAGGTTTATGATGTCAATGATGTAACAGTAGTGGATAATGCTAACCAAAATGTTTCAGGTTCAACAAATACATTTATATTTGAACCAATGAGACAATATGTTGGTAGGTTTTGGAAGATAGAATTTAGTAGAGAAACTTCTGGTTATTTAAATGAAATTGAATTTAAAATAAAAGAACCTGGTTTTGTTGTTAGAGAAGATTTTCTATTTGAGTCTGGTTCTTTATTTGTTAATAATGGGGATATATTACCATCTACTGACAAAGGAAGTAATTTGGGTTCAGAGCAGCGAAGATTTGCTAATATATACGCTGGTGACTTGGAATTAAGTAATGAACATCATCCAAAGGGTGGTAATGAAGTTGATGGTACAACTGGTAACTGGACTATACAGGAAGGTGAAGAAGACCTATATTTATTAAATAGAAAGAATGGAAAAAGGTATAAATTTTTATTACAAAACATAGATGAATGAGTAATGATTTAAGATTTAATCTATATTTATTAATGAGTATTTATAACCATGCGTAATTAAAAGTCATAATGGAGAACGATAGTGGCATTTATAGAAAGTAATACTGGATTTAGAGCCAATCATATATCAGCCAGTAGCATGACTGTCAATAGCCTTAGTGGCTCATTGGTGTCTTCTGCTTCTTTTGGTTCGGTTGAGATCGCCGGCTTTTCTGGTCAAACAAATTTATTAGATTTTTCCGCTTCCATAGCTACAGTAAGTGGTTCAGTCTCAACGAGATTGAGTTCTTTGGAATCAGGAACAACAACGAAAACATTAATTAGTAGTTCTGCTCAAATTGCAGAAGATATAAGTGGTTCGTTTGCTGCAGCTAGTGCTAGTTTTGCAACAACAACTACAACTAATACATCAAATATATCCACAAATACTGGGAATATCAGTACAAATACTGGAAATATAACTACTTTACAAGGTAGAAGTATAGCAACTGGTACTGGATTAAGTGGAGGTGGTGATTTATCAAGTGATAGAACATTAGCTGTTGATTTCACAGATGCTACACTACAAAGCAACATTAGTGGAGCTTTTTCTCAGGCAAGTGGTGGATTATCTTCAAGAATTGCAGTTATGGAAGGTGACGCTGCAAATGCACAGGGCTTGGCTACCACAAATTCTCCAACTTTTGCTGGAATGACTATACAAGGTGATTTAACTGCTGAAAATATAATTGTCTCATCATCAATTGTCCACTTTACCCAATCGTTCTCAAGTGGTTCAACTGTGTTTGGGGATACAGTAGATGATACGCATACTTTTACTGGTTCAATCCAATTATCAGGTTCGGGTGTTCAATTAAGCATATCGAACAATGGTGGTTCAGATGCTCCTTTTACTGTTAATGGTAATACAAATAAAGTTGCTAATCTTAATGCTGACTTATTGGATGATACTTCCTTAGATGCAATACCCGCTTATGTAGCTACAAATCTTGCGGCTAACGCACTTAGTGGTGATAAGATAAGTGGTGGAACAATCGATTCAACTACAATTACAAAGTTAGCAATTGGTGATTTGAGTATTGGTAGTGTAAATGATAATGAATTACATGTAAGAGAAGTACATAATGTAAATACTATATCAGGTTCCGCTGGTGCTAGTGCTTCTATTGATTATATTGAAGCAGCTAAAGATGGTAATATCGCTGGTAACTTAGTACAAACCATTAATGTAACTTTTAGTGGTAATGACTTTTTATTTAATGGTGATACTAAACCTAACTTTACTCTTTTACCAGGCTACACCTATAGGTTCAATCAGGAAGATTCTTCAAATGCTTCACACCTCATAGGATTTAAAAATGCTGGGAGTGATTACACAACTGGTGTTAGGAATGTAGGAACTGCTGGTTCTGCTGTTGCAGGAAAGGCACAATCTGTTTATACAGAATTGGTTGTAACTTCACAAACACCTGGACTCTTAACATATTATGATAAGACAGAGGGTGATGATGCTTCTGGTGCTAAGTTAGTAAAAGAAGGTGCTGCTGGTGGAGCTAGTTTGATTAGTGGTTCATTAGTATCAACTGGTTCATTTGGTAGATTGGAAATGGCTAGTGGAACTTTCTTATCAGGAAGCCACATGACATTAGAAGGTCATGTAAGTAGTTCATTAGTATCAACTGGTTCATTCGGAACAATGCAGATTGCTGGATTTGCTGAAGAGAATAAGAATTTAACTTTCTTCTCATCTTCAATAGCATCAAGAGTACAATCAGCTGTTGCTGGTGGTGTTAACACAGTAACTGGTGGAACTGGTTTAAGTGATAGTGGAACAAACGATAAAACATTAGCTATTGATTTTGCAGATGCTACATTAAAAGCTGTTGTAAGTGGTTCTTGGCAAGGTCAACTTTCATCATCAAATTCAACTGTAGTTGGTGGTGGAGTTAGTGGTTCTGCCGCTTCTACATTTAAAGTTGGGGTAGGTGGAGTTCAAATTGCTAATCATTTAAAAGATAATCAAAAAACACATGTTGGTACTACAGATAGTGGTAAGTATTATGCTATTAGTGGTTCGGCTGTTTCTACTGGTTCATTTGGTAGATTAGAAACTGTAGAAGGTGCTAGTCTTGGTAATGGTGTAAGTGGTTCACTAACATCTACTGGTTCATTTGGACATATGGCTTTTGCGACATCATTGAGTGCTTCAGCAGGAACTACCGCTTCATTTGATAATGTAGGAATCAGAGGATTTTCTGCAGCTGAGGTTGATAGGGTTAGTACAAATCACGGTAGTGGTTTACTTGCATTCTCTGCTTCTGTTGCACAAAGACTTGCAGATGAGATGGATGATATTGAGGGGCAATTTACTGTAGTTGGAAATGACATACAATCGGTTAAATCTACAAGAATAAGTGGTTCATTGACAGTAAGTGCTTCGCATGCTACGAGTGCTTCATTAACTGTGCAAGGTCAGGGTGAGAATGTATTCAATGTAGATGGTACTGCTGGAAGATTGTTCACAATATCCGATACAATGAGTGGTTCACTATTTAGTGTTGCTGACTTCTCTGGACTTGCAGCTTTAGAGGTTTTTGATAATGATAGAATTACATTAGGATTAAATACTAATCCTATCGTTGTTGAGACAAACATAACTAATAACTCTGCTCAAATAAGTGGTTCATTACAATCAACTGCTTCTTTTGGACAGGTTGTTGCTGCTGATAAGGCTGTGTTGAAGGATGTGGATTTATCGGGCAACTTAGTTCCAACCACAGATGTGGCTACGGACTTGGGTTCGGCTAATAAGAGATTTGCTAACTTGTTCGTTGGTGACTTGTTACTAAGTAACAAAACGCGTATCAACCCTGATACCGAAAGGATAGGTAACTCTATCGATGGAACATGGGGTGACTATCAACTGCAAGAGGGTCATGAAGATCTCTTTATAGAAAACAAAAGAACGGGAAAAACATTTAGGTTCGTTTTACAGGAAGTTAAAACAGAGGAGTTGTAAACTATGGCTGTTAAATTTCAGCAACTTTCCGCTTGGTCTACAGGACCAGGTGTATCAACACCAAGATCAGGTAATAGAAATACATCTGATGGTGAGCCTTTTGAGGGAGTCCGACTTATGACGGAAGCAGTATGTTTTCAACGATACGGATTAAGCGGAGATAAAAATTCAGGGTTATTATTTGGTGGAACGGGTCATAACCTAAGTGGAACAGCTTTAGATGCTACTGAAGAGTATGATGGTTCAACTTGGGCTACATCAAATGCAATGACAACATGTGGTCTTTTCACCAGTGGTGTTGGTTCGCAGAATGCAACATTATCTACAACTTTTGGTTCACATAGATTTTCAGGAACAACTGTTGATACCAGCTGTGATAACTCTACGGAATCAGATTTTATTGATATGGTTAATAACCATTGTACTCCCGCAGCAGAAACAACTAGTAGGTTTCGAGGAGATGGGAGTCTTGAGTATAATGGAACGAGTTGGGATGCAACCGCAACCGATATAGCCGCTGCAGATGGTACAAGATGCCAGAACTTAAATGGTGGTATCGTTGGTGAGATGACAAATGCTATGGTTTTTGGTGGTGGTGGTTACTGTATTGTAACTCCATATACAGTATCAAATACACATGACCATACTTGTACAACTCAAGATAGACTTTATAATGGAACCAGTTGGTCTGTAACTGGAAATACATTGAATACAAATCGGTTTACTGGACAATCATTTGGAACTGCTGAATCAGCAGTTTACGCAGGTGGACATCGTATAGGTGGTAGTTACATCATGAGTTTATGGGCTGCAGGAAATTCAAGATCTTGTGTTGAAGAATATAATGGAACGAGTTGGTCTGCAGTTAATAATTTACCAACACCGAGACATGATGGTGGTGGAGCTGGAACACAGAATGATGGAATCGTTTTTGGTGGACATAATATAAGATGCACTTCTGCTAGTCCAGGAACTGGTGATGATGATGGTGATATA